>CXWL01105474.1_pt1 | contig 16402 bp, 18 predicted proteins | sample 590931 | NCBI WGS metagenome assembly CXWL01 (sample SAMEA3498368, study PRJEB10139) | groundwater metagenome | biome: water well; material: biofilm material | place: Germany | collected 2015-04-27 | reverse complement strand
ATGCCGCTGCTGGTGGTGTGGACCGATGCGATGGCGCTGATCGGCGGCATGGTGTCGGCCAAGATCGAACTGGCGCTGTCGGCGCGCTACTTCATCCAGAAACTGCCAGACGCGGTGCCGCTGATGAACTACATCATCGGCCTGCTGAAGGGGATGACGTTCGGCGTGCTGATCGCGCTGGTGTCGTGCCACTTCGGCCTGCGCATCAAGCCGAATACCGAAAGCCTCGGGCGCGGCACCACCACCTCGGTGGTCACCGCGATCACGGTGGTGATCCTGGCCGACGCGGTTTTCGCGATCATCTTTTCCGGCGTGGGGTTCTACTGATGGACGAGACCAAGCGCCAGGCGCCGCGCCTGACCATGAAGCCGGACGAAGAAGTCGGGCCGCCGGTGGTGCAGATCGAAGGCCTGTGGACCAAGTTCGGCAAAACCGTGGTGCACCAGGACCTGAACCTGGAGATCTACGCCGGCGAAATCCTGTCGATTGTCGGCGGTTCCGGCACCGGCAAGACGGTGCTGCTGCGCCAGATGCTGGGCCTCGAGACGCCGGCGCGCGGCACCGTGAAGGTGTTCGGCGAAGACATCAGCGAGGCCGACGCCGACCAGCTGCGGCGCATGCGCAACCACTGGGGCATGCTGTTCCAGCAGGGCGCGCTGTATTCGGCGCTGACCGTGTTCGACAACATCGCCCAGCCGATGCGCGAATTGCGCGCGCTGCCGGAGGACGTGATCTACGACGCGGTGCTGCTGAAGATGAACATGGTCGGGCTGGGCGCCGAACACGCCAACAAGATGCCGTCCGACCTGTCGGGCGGGATGATCAAGCGCGCCTCGCTGGCGCGCGCGCTGGCGCTCGAGCCGCAACTGCTGTTCCTCGATGAGCCGACGGCGGGGCTCGATCCCGACCTGTCGGACGCGTTCGTGGCGCTGATCCAGTCGCTGCACAGCGAGCTGGGGCTGACGGTGGTGATGGTCACGCACGATCTCGACACGCTGTTCGCGCTGTCGACGCGGATCGCAGTGCTGGCCGAAAAACACGTGATCGCGCTGGGGCCGACGCGCGACATCCTGAAGGTGGACCATCCGTTCATCAAACAATTTTTCCTGGGCGCGCGCGGGCAGCGGGCGCTGGAGGTGCTCGACGAACATGAGCAGCACGTGAAAGAATCGGAGAACTGAATATGGAAAACAGATCGCATGCATTGATGACGGGCCTTTTCACCATCGCGCTGCTGATTGCGGCAGTGCTGGCGGGGATCTGGTTCAACCGCGACCGCGTCGAACGGGTGCCGTACCTGATCGCCACCACCGAATCGATCCCGGGCCTGAACCCGCAGGCGGCGGTGCGCTATCGCGGCCTCGAAGTGGGCAAGGTCGACGACATCAGTTTCAATCCGGCGGTGGCGGGGCAGATCGTGATTCGCCTGTCGGTCGACCCGGAAGCGCCGGTGACCCAAACCACCTTCGCCAAGCTGGGCTATCAGGGCGTGACCGGGATCGCCTTCATCCAGCTCGACGACGACAAGACCGGTTCGCCGCTGCTCAGGAGCGACAAGACCCACGTCGCCCAGATCCCGCTGCGCCAGGGCTTCCTCGACCAGCTCGAGAAACGCGGCGAAGTGATTCTCAAGAAGACCGAGGAGATCACCACCCGCATCGACGAGATGGTGAGCCCCGCGAACCAGAAGATCATGATCGGCGCGTTCGAAAACATCAGCAAGACGGCGGCGGCATACGGCGACATTCCGAAGCAGCTGGAGCCGACCCTGAAGAAGCTGCCGGAGCTGACCGCCAAGGCGGAGCAGACCATGGCCTCGGTCAATGAGCTGTCCGGCAGCGCCAGCAAGGCGGTGAAAAACTACGACCAGCTGGCCACCACGCTGCAGGCGAAGGACGGGCCGATCCAGAAGTTGACCCAGACGGTCGACCGGGTGGGCGCGTCGCTCGAAGGCGTCACCAGCGACCTCGAACTGGAGACGCTGCCGCATGTGGTGTCGATGACCGACGAGGCGCGCACATCGCTGCGGGCGGTCAAGCGCACCGCCAATTCGCTGTCGGACCGGCCGCAAGGCCTGCTGTTCGGCGCCGGCACGGCCACTCCGGGGCCGGGTGAACCCGGCTTTGTCGCACCGACCAAATAAGGAAACACCATGAACCTGACCATCGACCGATTCATGACCCGCGCGCTGACACCGCTGCTGCTTGCCCTGGTGCTGGCAGGCTGCGCCTCGGGCGGCAAAGGCCCGTCGGGCAACACGCTGTACGATTTCGGCTCCTCCGCACCCGTTGCCGGCGATCCGGCCGGCGCCAACGGCGCAGTCGCCGCGGTGCCGGCGGTGGTGATCACCGACGTCACCGGCAACGCCGCGTTCGACAACGAGCGTATGTTCTACCGCCTGAACTATTCCGATCCGCTGCAGGCGCGCACGTATGCCAACAGCCGCTGGAGTTCGACGCCGCTGCAAATGCTGACGCAGCGCTTCAAGTCGCGCGTATCGCAAGCCGGCGTGAAAGTGCTGTCGGCCACCGACGCGTCGAACGGCGTGCCGTTGCTGCGCATCGACCTCGACGACTTCACCCACACCTTCGACAGCACCACCCAGAGCTACGGCCAGCTGGTGCTGCGCGCGTCGCTGTTCCAGGGCCATACGCTGGTCGACCAGCGCACCTTCAGCCGCAAGACGAATGCCGCCAGCGCCGATGCGGCCGGCGGCGCGCGCGCGCTGGCGCAGGCGGTCGACGCGGTGTCGGCGGACATGATCGGCTGGCTGGCGACGCAAAAGCTGCGCAAGCAATGACGGTAGCGGAGAGCCGCCCGGAGCGGCGCAAGGGTTCACCGGTGGTGCGCGCCGCGCTGGTGGCGTACCTGCTGCTGATCATCTATGCCAGCTGGTTCCCGTTCACCGGCTGGCGCAGCACCGGCCTGGAACCGTGGGCGTTCCTGACGCTGGTGCCGCCGCGCTACTGGACCGGCTTCGACGTGGCGGTCAACATCATCGGCTACGTCCCGCTGGGCATGCTGATCGTGCCGTCGCTGTATCCGCGCATCCGCGGCGCCTGGGCGGTGATCTTGACGGCCCTGCTGGGGATGCTGGTGTCGGGCACGATGGAAGCGGTGCAGACCTACCTGCCGAGCCGGGTGCCGTCGAACCTCGACTTCCTGACCAATTCGATCGGCTGCTTCGCCGGCGCCTTCATTGGCGCGGCCGGCGCGCGCTCGTACCTGAACCAGAGCCGCCTGTACCAGCTGCGCCAGCGCTGGTTCGCGCCGTATGCGAGCCAGGGCCTGGTGCTGATGGCGCTGTGGCCGCTGGCGCAGATCTACCCGCAAGGCTACCTGTTCGGCCACGGCCAGGTGCTGCCGATCTTCTCCGAGTGGCTGTCGGCCTGGCTCGACACGAGCATCGACCTGGTCGCCATGCTGCGCCCCGGCGCGGCGATGAGCGTCGAGCAGTACTGGCTGTCGGAGACCATCATCACCGCCTGCGGCATGACCGGCGCGGTGCTGACCATGCTGTGCATGCTGCGGCGCGACGCCCCGCGGCTGCCGCTGGTGGTGGCGATGCTCGGCGGCGCGCTGGTGATCAAGACGCTGGCCAGCTCGCTGCTGTTCACGCCGGACAACGCCTGGGTATGGATCACGCCGGGCGCGCAGGGCGGCTTCCTGATCGGCCTGATCATGCTGTCCGGGCTGGCGTTCGCGCCGCAGGTGGCGCAGCGGCGGCTGGCGGTGGTGACGCTGCTGCTGAGCCTGGTGGTGGTGAATACCATCCCGGCGAACCCGTATTTCGTGTCGACGCTGCAAGGCTGGGTGCAGGGCAAGTTCCTCAACTTCAACGGCGCGGCGCAGTTCCTGTCCTTGCTGTGGCCGTTTTTCACCCTGTGGTTCTTGCTGCTTCCCTCGCATAAACTCAATCGCCAGTGAGAGCGGGTAAAATCATTATGGGCAGCATCCTCGGCGGCCCCTATTATTAAGCGGAAGAATTCGATGAGCGACAAACCCTACTACGAGAAGCACGTGTTTTTTTGCAATAACGTGCGCGACGACGGCCGGCCATCCTGCGGCGAGCGCGGCGCGCAAGTGGCGCAGAAGTACGCCAAGACGCGCATCAAGCAGCTCGGCCTGAACGGCCACGAGAAGATCCGCATCAACCAGGCCGGCTGCCTCGACCGCTGCGAAGAAGGCCCGGTGCTGGTGGTCTATCCGGAAGGCACCTGGTACACCTACATCGACAACAGCGACATCGACGAGATCATCGACAGCCACCTGGTCGGCGGCAAGGTCGTCGAACGCCTCAAAATCTGAACCGTTTTACGCCCATGAACAAACAATCCGAGAAATTCACCCTTACCGGCGCCGCCGGCAACATGGAATGCGTGCTCGATGCGCCGGCCGAACAGCCGCGCGGCGTCGCCCTGGTCGCCCACCCGCACCCGCTGTACGGCGGCACGATGGACAACAAGGTGGCGCAGACGCTGGCGCGCACTTTCGTCGGCCTCGGCTATGTCGCGGTGCGCTTCAACTTCCGCGGCGTCGGCAGCTCCGAAGGCGTGCATGACCACGGCCATGGCGAGACCGACGACATGGAAATCGTGCTGAACGCGATGCGGGCGAAGTTTCCCGGCCTGCCGGTGGCGCTGTCCGGTTTCTCGTTCGGCACCTTCGTGTCGGCCCAGCTGCAGCAGCGCCTGATCGCCGCCGGCGCCCCGGCCGAGCGCCTGGTACTGATCGGCAGCGCCGCCGGCAAGTGGGCGATGCCCGACGTTCCGGCCGATTCGATCCTGATCCACGGCGAAACCGACGACACCATCCCGCTGTCGGCGGTGTTCGACTGGGCGCGCCCGCAGGACATCCCGGTGATCGTGATCCCGGGGGCGGACCATTTCTTCCACCGCAAGCTCGGCCACATCAAGAATCTTGTAACACAACTATGGCGGCGGGACGATTAATCCTCGCTATAATTGGGCCTCTTCTTCCAGGCAATGTCCGTTGCATTGCCCGCGCACTTCACCTTTTTAAGATTTCGACTCCCATGAAAAAATTGTTCGCCGCCCTGGCCACCAGTGTCCTGTTGATGAGCGCGGCTGTTGCGCAAACCCTGCCGGCGCCCACTATCGCCGCCAAATCGTGGATCCTGCTGGACGCCACCAGCGGCCAGGTGATTGCCGCGCAGGATCCCGCCGCGCGTATCGAGCCGGCCTCGCTGACCAAAGTGATGACCGCCTACGTCGTGTTCCAGGCGCTGAAGGACAAGAAGATCGACATCAACCAGATGGTGAACGTGTCGGTCAGGGCGTGGAAAGTGGATGCTTCGAGCTCGAAGATGTTCATCGACCCGGCCACCCCGGTGAAGATCAACGACCTGCTGTACGGCCTGATGGTGCAGTCCGGCAATGACGCGGCCGTCGCGCTGGCCGAAGCGGTCGCCGGCGACGAAGGCGCGTTCGTCGCGCTGATGAACCGCGAAGCCGAGCGGATGGGGATGAAGAACACCCACTTCGCCAACCCGCACGGCCTGCCGAGCCCGGAGAACTATTCGACCGCGCAGGACCTGTCGACGCTGGCCGCGCGCGTGATCGCCGACTTCCCCGAGTTCTACAAGATCGACTCGGTCAAGAGCTTCACCTACAACAAGATTACCCAGCCGAACCGCAACCGCCTGCTGTGGCTCGACCCGACCGTCGATGGCATGAAGACCGGCCACACGGAAGGCGCCGGCTTCTGCATGATTGCCTCGGCGCACCGGCCGAATGGCGCCTCGGGCGAGCGCCGCATGATCTCGGTAGTGCTGGGCACCAGCTCCGATTCGGCGCGCACGCAGGAAAGCCAGAAGCTGCTGAACTGGGGCTTCCAGAATTTCGACACCGTCAAGCTGTACTCGAAGGGCCAGGCGATCGCCACGCCGGAAGTGTGGAAAGGCGCCAAGCCGTCGGTCAAGATCGGCTTTGCCAACGACGTGCTGGTGACGGTGCCGAAGGGCGTCGCCGCCAAGATGAAGCCGGTGCTCGAGCGCAAGGATCCGCTGGTCGCGCCGCTGGCACTGAACGGCAAGGTCGGCACGCTGAAGATGATGGTCGACGGCAAGCCGCTGCTGCAGTTGCCGGTGGTCGCGCTGGAAGAAGTGTCGCAGGCGAGCATCTTCGGCCGCGCCTGGGACTCGATGCGTCTGATGTTCAAGTAAGCAACTCAGCCTTGAAACAATTGGGGTCAGACCCGTTTTTTGTCTGCCTTGACGCAAAAAAGCGCACGAGAATCGGATCTGTTTTTCTTCTTTTGCCGTTTTTTTGCTCGGCTCTGACGCGAAAAGGCGAAGGAGAAACGGGTCTGACCCCATTTTTTTGTTGACCGATTTTTCTGCCAGACCACGAAAGAACGCCACTGATGACCCACCGCCTGCCCGCCGACTTGCATTGCCCGCGCGTTGCCACCTCTCCCACGGGACTGCGCCTGTCGCGCATCGTCGCCGGCATGTGGCGCATGACGGAGTGGGGCATGACGGTGGCGCAGCGCGTCGCGTTCATCGAGCAGTGCATCGCGCTCGGCGTGACCAGCTTCGATCACGCCGATATCTACGGCAACTACGGCGTCGAGGGCTTGTTCGGCGAGGCGCTGCGCCAGCAGCCGTCGCTGCGCGACCGCATCGAACTGGTGAGCAAGTGCGGCATCAAGCTGGTGTCGCCGCAGCGCCCCGGCCATGCGATCCAGCATTACGACACCAGCGCGGCGCACATCGTGGCGTCGGCCGAGGAGTCGCTGCGCCAGCTGCACACCGACCACCTCGACCTGCTGCTGATCCACCGGCCCGACCCGCTGATGAACTTCGACGAGATCGCGGAGGCGTTCCTGGCGTTGCGCGCGGCCGGCAAGGTGCTGCACTTCGGCGTGTCGAACTTCAGCCGCCACCAGTTCGAGTGCCTGAACCGGCGCATCCAGCTTTCCACCAACCAGGTCGAGTTTTCGCCGATGCAGGTGGCGCCGATGTTCGACGAGACCTTCGACGGCCTGCAGGACCTGGGCGTGGCGCCGATGATCTGGTCGCCGCTGGCGGGCGGCCGCCTGTTCAGCGGCAACGACGCGCACGCGGAAAACCTGCGGCTGGTGATCAAGAATATCGCTGACGCGCTCGGCCAGCCGTTCGCCAGCGTGGTGTTCGCCTGGATCATGCAACTGCCGAGCCGGCCGATCCCCCTCACCGGCACCGGCCGCATCGAGGCGGTGGCCGTCGCCGTGGCGGGCACGGCGTTCCAGCTCAGCCATACGGATTGGTTTACAATCCTGCGTGCGGCGCGGTCTCATGAGGTCGCTTAAACAAGGAACCTTGCATGTCTGACAGCTCACTGAAAATTGTCGAAGGCAAGGCGCTGAGCGCGCAGCAGAAGAAGGATTTGTTGAACCGGCTGGCCCGCATCGAAGGCCAGTTGCGCGGAGTACAGAAGCTGATCGCACTGGCGGCGCAGCCGTCGGATGTCGATGCGGTGGCGCAGCAAATGGCTGCCGCGCGCAAGGCGCTGGACCGCTCTTTTGTCCAGTTGCTGACCAGCAGCATTGTCAACCAGAGTGCCAACGCGGAGGACCTGGCGCAAGCCCAGGCCAGCGCCGGCCGGCTGGCGGCGATGCTGGACAAGTTTGCCTGACGAAGTTCAGTCTTCGTAGACCTCGGGCGGCGCAACACCGCGCCAGCCTTGCCGCCATGCGATATTGAGCAGCAGCGTCACACTGATATAAAAAACAAAAAACAACGCGAAGAATTTGGTTTGCAGCCAGGCCAGCAAGGCCAGGTTGACGGCAATCAACACGAAGACGAATTTGTTCTTCGGTTGCTTGGAGCTGGGGAAGCGCACTGTCGATACCATCAGGGTGCCCACCGCGACCATCAGCGCCATCAGCAGGTAGCCCTGGAACGGCGTGACGAGCGGATCCGGCCAGGCGACCACGACCGAGGCGATGCAGGCGGCGCCGGCGGTGATCGGCATGCCGACGAAGTAACGCGGATCGGTGCGGCCGACGTTGACATTGAAGCGCGCCAAACGCAAGGCGCCGCAAGCGACGAAAATGAAACAGGCGAGGCCGCCCGCGCGCAGCAGGGTCGGGTGGCCCTGGCCCAGTTGGGCGAAGCCGTAGCAGTACATCAGCAGTCCCGGCGCGCAGCCGAAGTTCATGACGTCGGCGATCGAGTCGAGCTGCATGCCGAATTCGGACGAGGTGCCGGTGGCGCGCGCGACAAAGCCGTCGAGCGCGTCGAAGATGCCGGCCAGCACCAGCAAGATCGCCGCCATGCGGTAGGCCGCCGGGTCGCCGATGGCCGCGTTGTCGACCGAGATGACGATGCTGCCGAAGCCGCAGGCGATCGAGGCCAGCGTCACGGAACTGGGCAAGGCGAACTTGGCGCGCGCCATGCGCTGTTGGCGGGTAGGTTTCAAATGCTTGCTCAATGAAAAAGGAATTGTTCATTTTACAGTGCGGGCGCGGCGGCAGCGCACGGCCTGCATCCAAGCAAATCTCACCAAATCTCATATTCGCCTAGAATCGGGCGATCGAAGGAATACCGTGCAAGAGAAAAAACTCATGACTACACCGAATCGTTGGACCACCACGCTGGCCGGAATTGCAACCGCATGGGCGCTGGTCGCTTGCGGCGGCGGCGGCGGCAGCGACAGCGGCGCCGTCGCGGTCACGCCGCAGCCGTCGACGCCGGTCGTCGTCACCACCCCGGAAGCTGGCGCGCCCACCTCGGTCGGCAACACCGCGATCGACGGCAGGAACTGGATCAATTTCCGGCGCTCACAGGTCGGCATCGCGACGCTGACGCAGAACTCGCTGATCGACCGCGCGGCGCAGGCCCACTCCGATTACCAGAAGCTCAATAACGAGATCACGCACGATGAGGTCGCGGGCAAGCCCGGCTTCACCGGCACCGGCCTGAAGGAGCGCCTGAACTTCGCCGGCTACACCATTCCCGCCTCCGGTTACGCGTACGGCGAAGTGATTTCGGCCACGACCAGCAATTCCGGCTTTTTCATGGCGGAAGAACTGATCACGGCGATCTATCACCGCTTCGTGATCTTCGAGCCGCAGTTCAAGGAAATCGGCAGCGGTTCGGCCACCACCAGCCAGAACTACACCTACTTCACCACCGATTTTGGCGCGCGCGGCGGCTATGGCCCGGGAATTGGAGACGGCAATTTGGTCGTCTGGCCATTCAACGGCCAGACCGGGGTGACGCCGAATTTCTTCAGCGATAACGAGATACCGGATCCGGTTCCCGAAAAAGACAGCAACGGAAAAAGCATTAACGAAGTCGGTTATCCGGTCAGCGTGCACGGCGATTTCAGCGCCGTGGTGGCGGTCCAGAGTTTCACCATCCAGCCGCGTGGCGGCAGCGCGCTGACGACCAAGCTGCTGCAGCATTCAAGCGACCCGGAAACCGAGGAGTCGGCCGCCGCCATCGTGCCGATGTCACCGCTCAGGAGCGCCACCACGTATGACGTGTCGTTCAGCGGCACCGTCAACGGTGTCCTGGTCACCAAGAACTGGTCGTTCACCACCAAGTGAACTGAAGCGCGCGCCGCCGGCGTGCGCATCCCTGCTATTGTTGGCGGCATGACAATGGCAGCCCAGCCCTCCCACACCGACGGCGCCGCGACGCTCGACGTTGCCGCCGGCATCGCGCGCGTGATGGGCGACAGTGCCCTGTACGCGCGTATCCTCGCACGCTTCCACGACGACTATCGCGATGGCGCGGCGACGCTGCGCGCCGCCATCGCGAGCGGCGACCTGCGCCTGGCCAACCGCATCGTACACACCCTGAGGGGCGCCGCCGCTACCATCGGCGCACACGTCCTGCACCGGCAGGCCGGCGCGCTCGAACTGGCGCTGCGCGAGTCTGCCTGCGGCCATGTCGCGGCGGCGATCGGCGCGCTGGCCTCTTCCTTATCCGAAGTACTCCAGGCGATCGGGCGCCGGCAGGCGGGCGAACCGGCGCCGCATTGCCCTGCCGCGGTGCCGCGGCCCGGCCAGGACGTGGTGGCGCACCTGGCCGCGCTGCTCGACAGCGGCGACGGCGCGGCGGTCGATGTGCTGGCAGCATCGGGCGCAAGCCTGAAGGCGGCGCTCGGCGAGGCGCGGTTCCGCGAAGTGGCGCGGGCGGTAGGGGAATTCGATTTCGAGGGCGCGCTAAAGGCGCTCGGACGGGACGGGGCTGGCGGCAGGCCTGGGGGGCGCCTCAGCGGGTGAACTCGGCTTCTTCGTCGAAACCGTCGGCGCACTCCTTGCCGCAGAAACGGCGCACGCTGTCGAGCGGCTTTTCGCAATACCAGCACGAGCCTTTCGGCGGCAGGCTCTGGCGCGGACGCAGCGGCGGCAACGGCGCGGCGACGGACGCCTCGGCGCTCGCGTCCTTGTCCGGCAAACTCTCTTGAACGGTTCCCAAGATTTCCCCTTTCCAGCAGCGACAGGCCTAAGTCTCAGAGCAAGATTACTTTAGCGGAATATCGCGGGCATGAGATTTCTCAAGCAGGCCTCCGAACGCGCCCTGCTGCGCCAACAGCTCCGTAAAATTACAAGTTACGCCGAATGGACGGCCTCTGCAATGCTGTAAATCCGGACAGTTCCTGCGGTGTCGCAATGCGCCCACAGCGTCGGTTTTCGCGCTGATTCGCTTTACAAATGGCCGCGAACTCTGCTTGAAAAAATAATTGCAGGAAATAAAAGCGCGGGCGGCTAGCGCGCCGGCTCGAGCGTGATGCGCAGCGCCTCGGGCGTGGAGGTGATGCGGGTCGGCACGAACTGCACGCCGGCGTAGCGCAGGTCTTCCATGCGGAAGCTGTAGACCGGCACATCGCGAATCACCTTGTTGACCAGGACGTTGGCGACCTTGCCCATCTGGCGCTGGCGCGCCTCGTCCATGCCGTCGACGACGAACTTGTCGACGTGCGGCTCGCCCATCATCACGGCGCCGCGCGCAATGTCGACGTAGAGCCGCCCGGACAGCGCCAGGCTGCCGCTCCACGACTGCCTGATGAAGGGCGGCGCGACCACCGCATCCATGTTCAGGGCAATGCGGTCGCTGCCGGCCAGCAGGCTGAGCTGGGGCCGGCTCAGCTGGATGTCGAGCAACTCGAGCGCGCGGTTGTTCATCGGGAAGCGGCGCTCGAGGCCGGCCTGCAGCTTGTAAAGCGGGATCTCGACCTGGCGCGGCCCGACCAGGCTGGCGCACGCGGCCAATGCCCCGACTGCCAGCACGATGGCGGCGTACCCCGACAGGCGTGCCCATGCGCTTCGATTCGTCATCATTCGTCCCGTCTTTCCAGTGGCGTGATCAGGGGAAAAGCGTAGCACATCCGCAATGCCGAGGCCGCTCTGGTCGGGTCGCGCGGAAAATTGCGCCGGCGCGTTGCAAAACAGGCATGCGAAAAAAGAAATAATTGTTCGATGCTTTGTGTAAATGTTACCATTCATAATACAAAAGTTACAAAGCATAATCTTTTGGCACGGCGCCGGCCGGCGCCCCGTTGCCGCTGCGCTCATCGAGACAAAGACCGACCCACATGAAACTGCTGATCAAAGTAAACCTTGCGCTGGTGGCGGCGTTCGGCGCCGGCCTGGCCGTGACCGGCTACCTGACCAACCAGGTGCTGCAGGAGAACGCCAAGCGCGAAGTGTTCAGCCATGCCAGCCTGATGATGGAAGCGGCGCTGGCCGCGCGCAGCTACACCAGCAAGGAGATCAAGCCGCTGCTGGCGGCGCACCTCGACAAGGAGTTCCTGCCGCAGTCGGTGCCGTCGTACGCGGCCACGCAAAGCTTCGCCAAGCTGCACGAGATCTACAAGGACTACAGTTACAAGGAAGCGACGCTGAACCCGACCAATCCGCGCGACCGCGTCGTCGAGTGGGAAGCGGACGTGGTGCGCAACCTGCGCGACCATCCCGAGCTCAAGGAAATGGTCGGCGAACGGGCGACGCCGTCCGGCCAGTCGCTGTTCCTGGCACGGCCGATCCAGATCAAGGATGCCCAGTGCCTGTCGTGCCACAGCACGCCGGCCGCCGCGCCGGCCAGCATGAAGGCGCTGTACGGCGACGCCAACGGCTTCGGCTGGAAGCTCAACGAGATCGTCGGCAGCCAGATCGTCTCGGTGCCGCTGGCCGTGCCGCTCGAGCAGGCCAGCCGCGCGCTGCGCCTGATCATGGGCGGCATGCTGGCCACCTTCGCCTGCATCCTGCTGGTGGTGAACCTGGTGCTGTACAAGATGGTGCTGCGGCCGATGCGCAAGATCGCCCGCATCGCCGACGCGGTCAGCGCCGGCCAGGCCGACGCGCCGCCCTTCGACACCCGCGGCGACGACGAGATCTCGGTGCTCGGCAATGCGTTCAACCGCATGCGCCGCAGCCTTGAAAAAGCGATGGCCTTGCTGGCCTGACGGAGAGACCATGGCGCACGACGTTTTCCTCAGCCATTCGCACGTCGACAAGGTGTACGCCGACGCGATCTGCCACAAGCTCGAAGCCAACGGCATCCGCTGCTGGGTGGCGCCGCGCGACATCCGCCCCAGCGAAGACTGGGCCGAAGCGATCATCACCGCGATGGACAACGCGCGCATCCTGGTGCTGGTGTTTTCGTCCAGTTCGAACAGTTCACCGCAGGTGCGGCGCGAAGTCGAGCGGGCGGTGAACAAGGGCCTGCACGTGCTGCCGCTGCGCATCGAGAACGTCCCGCTGTCGAAGAGCCTGGAGTATTTCATCAGCACGCAGCACTGGCTCGATGCGATCGACGGCGAGCTCGATTTCCACCTCGGCCAGCTGCACGCATGCATCGCGCTGCTGCTCGACCGCGGCGCCGAGCAGCCTGCGCCGGCGAAGGCCGCGGCGGCCGCCGCGGCGCCGCTGGTGCTGGCCGAAGCGGCCATCGCGCCGCACGTGCTGGCCAAGGTCGAATCCCTGCTGGCCCAGGTGGTCGGCCCGATCGCCAAACACCTGGTCAAGCGCTGCGCGGCGGGTGCCGCCAGTGCCCACGCGCTGATCACCGCGCTGTCGCTCGAAATCGACGACGGCCACGAACGCCAGCAGTTCGTCGCACGCTGCAACGCCGCGCTGGCCTGAGCGGCCGCATTTTTTCACTTCATCGCCGAGCGCGCGAGCCAGGGAATTCCCGATGTCAGCAATCGCACTACCGAGTCCCGAGCCGATAATCCGCTGCCGCAGCGCGGGGCGACTGCGCGGCTTCATCCGCAACCGCATCCTGCTGGCGCGCTGGCAGCCGCGCGCCTTGCCGGCCGCCGGCTCCGATGCTGTCGCGGACGGCGAACTGGCGCGCCTGGTCGGCCAGGACATGCGGGCGCCGATGAGCGAAGCGCTCGACCACGCCGACAGCCAGGCGCGCCGCATCGGCGGCTGCGCGCGCGACGCCTACACGATGCTGTACCTGTGCGCCGCGCTGGCGGTGCTGTTCGCCGCCTGCGGCGTGGCGGCGACCGACAACCACACCATGCTGAACGTGCTGGTGGTGGCCGAGCTGGCGACGCTGATGCTTCTTCTGCTGACCTTCCGCAAGGCGCACCGCGTCAACTGGCACGGCCGCTGGCTGGCGCTGCGCTTCCACGTCGAATTCCTGCGCTGCCTGCCACTGCTGGCGGCCATGCGCGGCGATTCGCTGCAAGCGCATCACGCCCACGAACAAGGTGCCGGCGACGTCGCCGCGGCGCCGCTGCCGCCACACCTGGCGGCCTTGTCGTCACACCACAGCAAGAGCAACGACCGCTCGGCAGAACACGAGGCCGGCCTGCGCGCGATTCGCGCCAGCCTGTATCAGCGGCTGCACGCGCGCTGCCTGCAGCAGCCGGCGCAGTACGCCGCGCTGGCGCTGGCGTATGCGCGCACGGTGGCCGGCCAGCAGCTGCGCTACCACTGCATGCGCGCGCAGCAGGAGCAAGCCATCGTGCACCGCGTGCACGCGCTGTCGATCGGCGCATTCGGCCTGACCATCGCCGCGGTGCTGGCGCACTTCTGGTGGCACGCCGCGCTGCTGACCATCATCTCGACCGGGGTGCCGGCATTCGCCGCCTCGCTGCACGGCTTCATGGCGCAGGAAGAATCGGAACGCCTGGCCGCCAGTTCGGCCGCGATGGCAATCCGGCTGCAAGGCTGGCTCGACCTCGAGGCGCCGGCCGCCGGCGAACTGGCCGCGATGCAGTCGCGGCTGGCCGAACTGGTCGACCTGATGATGGCCGAAGCGCAGGACTGGCACCGCCTGTTCGGCGAAAAAGGCATGTACCACCTTGGATAAGGGAGCGCCCGGCATGAGCACGCGCGAGAGCGAGCCGGCAGCGGGCTGGGACGGCGCGGCGCCATTCGTGGTCGCCGTCAGCGGCCACCGCGACCTGCATCCGGACGATCTGGCCGGCGCCGGTGAACGGCTGTTCGAGGCGCTGCAGCTGGTGGCAGACAGCTTGCCGCACAGCGCGCTCGACTTCCTCTCGCCCCTGGCCGACGGCGCCGACCAGCTGTTCGCCGCGCAGGTGCTGCGCCTGCGCGCGGCCAGCGCCACGCCGGCGCGCATCCGCCTGCTGGTGCCGCTGCCGATGCCGCTCGACGCCTACTGCGCCGCGCAGGGCGGCGCCGACAGCGCCGCCTTCGCCGCGCGCATCGCGCCGTTCCTGCAGGCGGCCGACAACGTGTTCACGATCGCGCCGGTCGAACTCGACGCCGCCTCCGGCGCGGCGCTGACCGCGGCCAACGCGCCTTACGCGCGGCTGGCGCGCTACCTTGCCATCCATGCCCAGCTGGTGATCGTGGTGTGGGACGGCCAGGGCGCCGGGGTGGCCGCGCCTGGCGGCACCCTCGACCTGGTGCGCAGCCTGGTCGACGGCTTCGAGCGCTGCCACCATGCGCGCAGCGCGGGGCGGCTGGCGCAGCCCGAATTCGGCCGCGTGCTGCACGTGCAGGCGCGACGCGCGCAGCAGGCGCGGGCTGCGATGCCGCCGCTGCGCGTGCTGTCCGGCGACGGCGGCAGCCCGCGCGACTGCATCCTCGCCGCCGGCGCCGAACTCGACGACCTGAACCGCCGTCACCGCGCCGCGCTGGCCGCCGACGCCGCAGGCTACGGCGCGCGCGTCGCGGCGGTGCGCCACGACTTCCTGTCCAGCGTCGGCGCCACGGCATCGGCTTGCGACGCGGCGCTGGCGGCGCTGGTCCACAGCTTCGCGGTGGCCGACGTGCAGGCCGAACTGGCCAAGCGCAGCTGGCGCCTCAGCTGGCTCGCGATCGCCATCGCCGCAGTGCTGGCGGCCGCGTCATCGCTGTTGCGCCTGCTCGACGCCGAGCACGGCGACCTGATCGAAACGCTCAGCTACGGCACCGGCGCCGCCGCCGCCATCGGCATCTACCTGTGGGTCGGACGGGCCGGCCAGCGCAACGCCTACCTGGCCTACCGCGCGCTGGCCGAAGGCTTGCGCGTCCAGATGTACTGGCTGGCGGCCGGCAGCACGGCGCTGGTCAGCGACCATTACCTGATCAAGCAGCGCGACGATGCCGGCTGGGTGCGCGACACGCTCGACGCGCTGACGCTGACTCCGGCGGCCGCGCCGCTGGCTCCGGCGCAAGTGGCGCGCGGCTGGATCGACGCCCAGCTGGCGTACCTGGAAGGGCCGAACATCGCGCGGCGCCGGCGCCAGCAAGCCCGTTCGGCCGTGTGGGGCCGCAACCTGCTGGTCGGCGGCATGGTATGCGCGGTGGCCGGCGTCGCCATCGTCGTGCAGGGAACGTTCAAGCACGCCGCGGTGCTGGTGCTGCTGATCGTCGGCATGAAGCTGCTGACCGACCTCGGCGCCGCCTGGCTGTCCTATGACGGCAAGATGGCGCACGCGGAAACCCTGCGCCAGGCGGCCCACTTGCAGGCGGTGTACAGGCGCGCCGACCGCGCCCTGCAAGTGGTCGAGCGCGAAGGCGGCGACGCCGGCGACCTGCTCGCCGCGCTGGGCAAGGAAGTGCTCGACGAAAACGGCAACTGGCTGCGCGTCTATCTCGAGCGGCGCATCGAGTGGCATGGCAAATGAAAAGCCCCAGGGTCAGTGCCGACATTCGGACACGGCCTTATCCGCAAATGGTGACAAAAGCACAGCTACCTCCCGTGCGCCGGAAACAAATTCCNNTCTCCTTGAAATTGCATCACGGTTTTCGCAGCGCCCTTTCCAGCGTTCTCGCAGCCACGCTCCTGGTCGCTTGCGGCGGCGGCGGCTCTTCCGCACCCGCAGCCGCTCCGGCACCAGCGCCTGTTCCGGTAGCTCCCGCAAAAAACACCATTACGGTCAAAGGCACGGCGACGGCCGCGACCAGTTCGTATGTAACGACGCCTGCCGCACCGAAGCTGCTCGCCCAATCCTTCTTCAGCGATCGCGTCGCTTCGGCG
>CXWL01052326.1_pt1 | contig 16405 bp, 16 predicted proteins | sample 590931 | NCBI WGS metagenome assembly CXWL01 (sample SAMEA3498368, study PRJEB10139) | groundwater metagenome | biome: water well; material: biofilm material | place: Germany | collected 2015-04-27 | reverse complement strand
GAACCGGTGAGATCGGCAGACCCGCCGATCGCTTCCGGCACATGCGCGTTGATCACCTCAAGTGCCATCTCGGAGGCCTTGCGCGTGGCAACCGTCACGGGCTTCTCCGTCAGCGCCTTGCGATACGCGCTAAGCGCGGGCCACAGCGACGAATTGATCGCGCCTTCTTGCACCCGCTCGAACGAGGACTTCGTCTCGCCGTTCGCCGCCGTCATCCGCTTCAGCCACGACGCGTACTCGCCGTGCCCCCGCTCGCCCGCCGCAAGCCACGCCGCGCGAATGTTCTCCGGCACCTCGAACACACCGTGCGCCCAACCCAACCCCTTCTTCGCCGCCGCCGCTTCCTCAGCACCCAGCGGTGAACCATGCGACGCCGCCGTGCCCTGTTTCTTCGGTGCGCCGAAGCCGATGATCGTCCGACACGCGATCATCGTCGGCCGGGCCGACGCCTGCGCGGCTTCGATCGCGGCTGCAATCGCCGCCGGATCGTGCCCGTCGACGCGCGAAGCCGTCCAACCCGCCGCCTCGAACCGCGCCACCTGATCGCCCGACTCGGACAGCGCCACCGGTCCGTCGATCGAGATCCCGTTGTCGTCGAAGAGCACGATCAACTTCGAAAGCTTCAAATGCCCGGCAAGCGAGATCGCCTCGTGGCTGATCCCTTCCATCAAATCGCCATCGGAGGCGATCACGTAGGTGAAGTGGTCGACCAGATCGCGCCCGAAACGCGCCTCGCAGATGCGCTCCGCCATCGCCATGCCGACTGCGGTCGCGATCCCTTGGCCGAGCGGCCCCGTCGTCGTCTCGACGCCGGCGCCATGGCCGTACTCCGGATGCCCAGCGCAAGGCGAACCGAGCTGCCGGAAGTTCTTGATGTCGGTAAGCGTGATGTCCTTGTACCCAGTCAGATGCAGCAGCGAATAAAGCAGCATCGAGCCGTGGCCCGCCGACAGCACGAAGCGGTCGCGGTCCGGCCACTTCGGATTGCGCGGATCGAACTTCAGGAACTTCGTGAAGAGCACGGTCGCAACATCCGCCATGCCCATCGGCATGCCGGGGTGTCCTGACTTCGCGGCCTCGACCGCGTCGATCGCAAGCGCACGGATGGCGTTCGCCATGTCGCGGTGGGAAACGGAAGAGGTGGGGGTGCTCGCCATGGGTGTCCGTGTCTGGGGCCAAGCCGCACAGCGCACGCCCGCCCAGGCATTGAACGGGGTCCGTGACCTTGAGCGCACTTCAGGCCGGAAAAGCGCGCGGACCATGCGGCCCGCCGCCCGTTCGCGTCAACCCCGAAAACCCCTGCAATTCTGCGACATTTGGGGAGGAAACCAGTAACGAACTGAAACGTTTCGCTTAGGAGTGCGCGACAAGGTTCGATCTGTCCCAAACCCCAAGCACCAAGTAATTTGCGAACCGGGGACTAGGGGGAACTATGAGATCGATCCTGCGCATCGTCGGCTACGGCGTGCTTATCGGCATGGCCGCTGGCGGCTTCTGGCTCTACCAGCTGCTCTGGGGCTTGCCGTTCAACTTCGATCATCTGATCGACCGGCAGGGCATCTACACCCTGATGACGCGGCCGCAGATCCTGACCCAACTCGGTCTCATCGACGGCACGCTGATCGACTTTCACTCCGGCAAGCTCGACGAATTCACGAAGGCCGAACGCGACCGGCTTTACGGCGTCACGAAGCGCAACCTCGAAGAAATGAAATCCTACGACCGCGCAAGCCTGACGGCCGAGCAGCAGACGACCTACGACATCATGCTCTGGTGGCAAGAGACGAACCTGCGGAATCAGCGCTATCCGTGGTCTACGTCGGGCGGCCTCTATCCGATGAACCAGATGTTCGGCATACAACTCGGGCTGCCGCGCTTCATGCAGTTCTCGCACCAAATCAAAAACGAGAAAACGGCCCGAAACTACGTCACCCGCCTGAACGCCTTCGGCACGCATTTTGACCAGGTGCTGGGCGAGATCGAACGCCAGGCAAGCTTGAAAGTTCTGCCGCCGCGCTTCGTCGTGGATCAGATCATTGCAAGCACGGTGACCTTCACGACGCCAGCGCCGAGCGACAACCCGCTCGTCACGACGTTCCGCGAAAAGCTCGCGAAGCTGACGGACGTCGACGCCAACCTGAAAAAGGAGTTGGAGGCCTCCGCGATCGCCGCCGTGAAAGACACTGTCTACCCGGCCTACGGGCGCATCAAAACCACGTTCGAACGCCTAAAGCCGCAAGCGACCGAAGACGACGGCGTCTGGAAGTTGCCGGACGGCGCCGCCTACTACGCCGACGCGGTGCATTTGTTCACGACGACGGACATGACGCCCGACGAAGTCCACGCGCTCGGTCTTTCCGAAGTCGCGCGCCTCGAAGCCGAAATGGACGCCGTCTTGAAGAGCGTCGGCGAAACGAACGGCACGCTCGTCGAACGCATGGACCGCCTGTCGCACGACGCGCGCTTCACGTTCCCGCCCAGCGACGAAGGCCGCGAAAAAATCCTCGCCGGCTACCGCACGCTGCTGACCGCGATGCAAAAGCGCCTGCCGGAAGCCTTCGTGAACATCCCGCCGCAAGAGCTGACCGTCGAACGCGTGCCCGCCTACGCCGAAGCGACCTCCGCCGGCGCCTACTACAACGCCCCGTCCTTCGACGGCGGCCGCCCCGGCACGTTCTTCGCCAACGTTCGCGATCCGGCGGAGACAGCGTCGTGGCAGATGCCGACGCTCGCCTATCACGAGGGCGTCCCCGGCCACCATCTGCAGATCGCGACCTCGCAGCGCATCGAAGGTGTCCCGTTCGTGCGCCGCGTGTTGCCGTTCACGGCGTTCAGCGAAGGCTGGGCGCTCTACGCGGAACGTCTCGCCAAAGACATGGGCGTTTACGACAAGGACCCGCACGGCGACCTCGGCCGCCTGCAGGCTGAGATGTTTCGTGCCGTGCGCCTCGTCGTCGACACTGGCATCCACGCCAAGCGATGGACGCGCCAACAGGCGATCGACTACATGCACCAAAAAACCGGCATGTCGCTGACCGAAGTGACCTCGGAGATCGAGCGTTACATCGTCATGCCCGGCCAGGCTTGCGCCTACAAAATCGGCATGCTGAAAATCCTGGAGTTGCGCGAGCGCGCCAAGCAAGCACTCGGCGCAAAGTTCGATCTGAAAGCGTTCCACGATGCGGTCTTGGGCCGCGGCGCGATGCCGCTCACGATCCTCGAACAACGGATCGACGCCTGGATTGCGTCGCAGAAGAAGACGTCATAAAGACGGAGCATGACCGAACTGAGCTGCCACTGCGGCGCTGTGCATATCTTCGTTCCCACGGCGCCGACGGAAGTGACGGAGTGCAATTGCTCGATCTGCCGGCGCACGGGCGGTCGCTGGGCATACTATTCCCCACGCACTGTGCGCTTCGAGCCGTCGCCGCCACCGACCGACACTTACATCTGGGGCGATAAGATGCTGGTGCTTCACCGCTGCAAGACGTGTGGCGTGGTCACGCATTGGTGGCCGGTCGACCCGGCCCTCGATCGCATGGGCGTCAACATGCGCTTGGCCGATCCCGAGGTTCTCGCCGCCGCCAGCGTCCGTCATTTCGACGGCGCAAGCATGTAGGCGTTAGGCGCGAACGATCAGCCGCGAGCGCGCATCGACACGCGCGAGAATCGTGAGTAGATGCGACCGCGCGAACGCCACGCATCCGGCTGTGCCCGTGTAACCCGGCCGCGCGAGGTGCAGAAAGATCGCGCTGCCCTTACCCGGCACGACCGGCGCGTCGTTGTAGCCGACGACGACGATCAGGTCGTATTGGTGATCGGCGCGCCAAAGCTGCTCGGCGCGCGCGGGGTAGGGAAGTTGCACAGGCTTGTTGTACCGCGCATCGGCTGGCCAATCGCACCAGCCGTCCGTTGGCGTGAGCGCGCGCACGGGAAGCCGCGTCACCGGCATCGCCATGCGATCGGGTCGATAGAAGACCTCGCGCAACGGCCAAACGCCGGCAGGCGTTCCACCATCGCCCTCACGCTTGTTGCGAACGATCCCGCCGCGCCCCACGGCGCAGCGAAACGCGCGCGAACCGACGCGCGCGATCCGCGACCGCCTGACCACGATATCGACCGGCGGCAACGCGAGCGCAGGCGGCGCAACGGCCAAGCCCAGCCCCGTCGCCAAAATCGCGCGCCGCGAAAGGTCCAAGCTCATGGCTTCTTCACCGGATAGGCAACGATATCGCTGTTGAGGATCGGCGCCTTTTCCGCACCGATGAGATGGAAGTGCCACCACTCGCCCGCATAGTTCCGAAACCCGTGCTTGACCAAGATCTCATAAAGCGCGCCGCGCAATTTGCGTTGCGGCGGTGTGATGCCGCCGGTCTTCGTGGCGCTAAGATCGTCGAAACAATCGAACCCCGTGCCCATATCCAAACTGTTGTCCGGCGCGCGCATCGCGGCCGGGCTGATGCATCCACCATAGGTCGCCATCGGATCGAACGGCCTGGCAGCAGACCCGCCGGCGACGACCAGCGTCGCATCGACCGCAATACCGCGCGAATGGTTTGACACCGGCTCGATGAAGCCCTTCTTCAAAAGCTCGGACTTCGGCGTGCGCGGAAAGAAACGCGACACGCCCGGCGCCGTCGACTTCGCCCACGCGACGAAGGCATCGACCGCCTTCTGCGGCCGGTAACAGTCGTACACTTTGAGCGAAAGCCCGCGCGCCATGAGATCGGTCTGCGCCTTCTTCAACGCTTCGGCGACGGGCTTCAGCAACATGCACTCGCCGGCCAAATACCCGGGCACACGAAAGCCGGTGAAGTTGTCCTTCGTCGCATAGCGCATGTCCTGCACAATCGTGGCATCGACATCGCGCAAATAAACGAGCGGCGTATCGGCCGCCCGCACCGGGGCGCTCGCAGCCATAAGCAATGCAAGCGCAAACACAAATCTGATATCCATGGGGGTCACATTAGCGCCTTATTCGAACGGCTCAAATCGCCCATGCGAACCTGGCTTTGCGCCACACTTCTGCTCGTATTCTCTAGCGCGCTGGCGGCCGAGCCCATGCCGGCCCGCCTTGGCGCCCGCTTTGACGCCATCCACGCCGCGTCGAACGCGCAGGCGATGGTGGCCGCGGTCATCGACGGCGAACACACTTACATCACCGGCACGAACGCGAACGGCCAAAGCCTGCTGCGCATCAATTCGCTGACGAAGGCGATGACGGGCGAGGTGCTTGCAACCCTGATCGCCGAAGGCCGCGTGAAGCTCGACGATCAACTGAAACTTTACGCGCCGCCAACCTGGCGCGGAACACGTGTCACAAACACGATCACGCTACGCGATCTCGCGGCGCATGTGAGCGGCCTGCCGCGCGACATGCCGCCGGGCTTGAGCAGACAAGGCCGCTGGACATGGCTTGCACGCCAGAAGGTGCCAACGCCATCCGGCCGCGTCGCGCAGTATTCGAATGCCGCTTACATGATCTTGGGCGATGTGCTGAGCAATGCCGCTGGCGAAAGCTACGAAGCGCTGCTGAAACGCACGGTGACGACGCCGCTCGCGCTCGCCGACACGACGCTGAATCCGACGCCGGCGCAATGCGCACGCTTGCTCCCCACCGCGCACCCGTGCGCATCGACCTACGCGATCGACGCGATGGGCGGCCTCTACTCGACCGCCGACGACATGGCGCGCTGGATGCGCGCCGAGTTGAACGCCGGCCCGGGCACGCCCCGCGCGGTTGCACAAAACCCCATCGTCAAACGGGGCGCACTCACGCGCGTCGTCAACCTCGACATGGCAGGCCCGATGGACGCGATCGCGATGGGCTGGCTCCGCATGCACCTAGGCATGACCCCGGTGCTTCAGAAAACCGGCGGCGGCGGAGGCTTCATGAACTACGTGATCCTGGCGCCCACCGAACGCAAAGCGCTGTTCGTCACCGTGAACCGCGTCGATATCCCAATGCTGCGCAACCTAGCCGCCCAAGCAAACACCCTGATGAGCGAAGAATTGCTTCACTGAAACGCGGTGTTGATCAACTCGTTCGCGGTCGGCATGCCTTCATTCGCTTCCGGCGGCAGATCCGGCGTGTCGCGCTCGAAGAACGTGGTGCTGTAGGCGACGCGCACGATGTAGGTCACCGGCTTGTTGTACGTGCCCTTATGCACGGCGGGCTGCCGCGTGACCGCGACGTCGAGCGCCCGCTTCAGGGGCAACGGCACGTCGATCAGCGTCCCGCACGTTTCGCACGGATTGGCGATTGCAAACGGCCCACTCGATTTGCAATCGCACACGACCGCGCTCTTGTTGTTCTCGCAGTCCATGCCAGCGTCGGCGAGCAGCTTCGGCAGCCGCGTGAACAACGTCTTGTCGCCGACGAGCATGTCGGTGATCGCTTGGTTCGCCTCGCGCGCGACGTCTTCGGAGACCGCGCAGTCCTTCGCTTCGGGCAGCGCAACGGCTGCGATCTTCTGCAGCCGCAATGCGGCCGGATCCGCGCGCAGCGCCGTCATCACCTTGGCAAGGCATGGCGCATACGCGAGTTGCCGGTTCTGCGCGAATGAATACGTAGCGATGCCGACGCTGAGCACGATCAGCACCAGCACGATCTCCCACGACCATTTCCAAACGAAAGACATCTGCACCCCGTGCTCGTCCCGCCGGACGAATCATTTTGTCCGAGTCTAACGGCGCACTGTCGCCAACCAAAAAAACTCGTCATGGCCGGGCTTGACCCGGCCACCCAGGGTTGCAAGCGCGGCGTCTCCGCCAACGAAGTCGTTCGAATTTATTGATGCTGCTGGCGTTGGACTGAGTGCTTGTTGCCCTGGGTGGCCGGGTCCCGCCTACGCCAAGGCTTCGGCGGGCGAGAGTTGCACCACTCGGCCGCCGTAGTTTTAGCGAAGGAGGCAAGCCAGGCCATGACGACTCTGGTTGGTGCGACCGCCGCCCGAACCATGACGCCCATCACACGGACAGTTTTGCCGCATGCGGCGAACGCGCCTTCGCCCAGAACCCGACACAAATTCGGCGAAATCCCCGTCGAGCGTGGACGTCCGCAATCTTGGGAAGGAGAGAGCCCGCATGTTCGCCATTGGACGATACCTCGCGATCGCACTCGCACTCACGTGCGCATTCGCGTGGAACGCCGCCGCCGAAAGCAGCTGGACCAGTTGGCGCAACAGCCCGCACGCCAAGATGCTGCCGTTCAAGTCAGAGGAAGCGTTCCGCCGCTACCTCGCCGAACGCGCCAAACGCCAACAACAACGCCGCGCGAAGGACGGCATCCTGCTCGCGCAGCCGGCACCAGCGCCCGCCGAAGCCACCGCCATGGATGGCGCTGTCGCTTCGAAACAAGCGGACGACAAAATCACGAACACGCAAGAAGCCGGCGTCGACGAAGGCGGCATCGTGAAGGTCAAGGGCGACATGCTTGTCATCCTGCGCCGCGGCCGCCTGTTCACGGTCTCGACCCGCAACGGCGAACTGCGTCCGGTCGACTTCATCGACGCGTTCCCGCCCGGCGTGAATCCGTCCAGCGACTGGTACGACGAAATGCTGATCGCGGGCGACCGCGTCATCGTCATCGGTTACAGCTATGGCCGCGGCGGCACGGAGATCAATCGCTTCCGCCTCAGCGCCGATGGCCGCTTGCGCTTCGAAGACGCCTATCACCTGAAATCGAACGACTACTATTCCTCGCGCAACTACGCCTCGCGCCTGATCGGCACGCGTCTCATCGTCTATTCGCCGCTCTACGTCCCTTACAATGCCGAGCTCTCGACCGAATGGATGCCGGCGGTCCGCCGTTGGAGCGGCGACCCGAAAGCCGGCTTCCAGCGCATCGTCGGCGCGCGCGACATCTATATTCCCCGCCAATGGGAAAATCCGGAGCGCGCCTCGATCGACGCGATCCACACCGTCACCGAATGCGATCTCGCCGCGCCCGAACTGCGCTGCCGCGCGACCAGCGTGCTGGGCCCCGCCGGCCGCACGTTCTATGTCTCCGCGCACGCCGTCTATGTCTGGGTCACCGACTACGGTTGGTGGCGGCCTGAGCGTGAGCGCAACCAATCGATGCTCTACCGCCTGCCGCTCGACGGCAGCGCGCCGTCGGCGGTCGTCGTGCACGGCGCACCGGTCGACCAATTCTCGTTCCGTGAAGATTGGGAAGAGGGTGTCTTGAACGTGCTCGTGCGCAGCGATGGCGGCGGCGACGCGATGTGGAACCCGGAATTCTCGAACGGCGACGTCGCGCTGTTGCGCGTTGGCTTGAGCCAGTTCGGCGACGGCACCGACGTGCTTGACCGCGGTGGTTATCGCGAACTGCCGCACCCATCCGGCAACGCCTACGCATTCCAAAACCGCTTCGTCGGCGGCTACCTGCTCTATGGCACCGGCAACAGCTGGGGCGCGCCGAGTGGTGGGAACGGTGGCGTCGTCGTCGCAAGTCTGCGCGGCCGCACGGTCACGCAAATTCCGCTGAGCCACGGCGTCGATCGCATCGAAGCGATGGGTGACGACGCGGTCGTCATCGGCGCCGACCAGCGCAACCTGAACTTCCAAGCGATCGAACTGACGCAGGGCTGGCGTCCGCAGTTGGGCGACCGCTACACGATGGAAGGCGCAACCCAAGGCGAAACGCGCAGCCAGGCCTTCTTCTTCAAACCCGAAGCCGCCGACGACGGCGACGGTATGCCCGGCGTCTTAGGCCTGCCCGTCACACGCGCGGGCCGCCCCGGCTATCACCAACTCGTCGAAGGCTCCGCCGCGATTACGTTCCTGCGCCGTTCGAACCGCCGGTTCTTGGCCCTGGGCGAGCTGGGCTCCAGCGAACTCCGCAGCGCGAACGACAACTGCCGTGCCTCCTGCGTCGACTGGTACGGCAACGCCAGACCCATCTTCCTACGCGGCCGCACCTTCGCACTCATGGGCTATGAACTCGTCGAAGGCGAGATCACGGACCGCGCCATCCGTGAAGTCCGCCGCACCAACTTCGCCCCCGGCGGGCGGTAGCAATGACTCACCCCTTCCCTCCCGCTTCGGGAGGGAAAGGGGAGTCTTTGTGTCCCTTCGCCGGATCTTGCGCATACATCAAGACATTGACCGCCATCACACGACCGTCATTCGGGTTTCCCTTCCCAAAAAATCCCCGCTAGCCTCTCGCCACCACGGGAGACAAACCACCAATGATCCGCGCCGCAACCCTCCTCCTCGCGCTCCTCATCGTCACGCCGCTAGCGGCGGCCGCCAACTTCCCCGGCTGGACGCGCACCTACAGCGCCGACAACATCACGATCACCTCGCCGCGAGACGCGAACGGCATGGTCAACTTCCTGCTGACGACGACGAACGAGCCCGAGAAAGAAGACCCCAAGGTCGCATTCCGCAAAATGGTCGACAGTGCGATCGCGAGCCTGGACGGCGACATGCGTCTCGCCCGTCGGTCCGCGATGCGCGCAGAAGGCGGCATGATCGTCGAGGCGCTGAAGGTGGGCGTGCCGGGCGGCGAGGTCGACCTGTTGGTGTTCGCCTACGACACCGGCAACAAGTTTTGGGAAGCAGGTATGCTGGCCTATGTTTCCGCGATCGCCGACGCCGACCCGCGGGTCAATCACGCGCTCGACTTCATCGCGACCGCCGCCCGCACGAAATACCGCATGACCGATCCGCGGGCGTTCGACCGTACCGCGCCCCAGGCCCAAAGCCTCACCGCATACACCACCACGAAGACCGCTCCACCGCCGCCACCGATGCCCGCCGCCCCGCCGCCGCAACCCCAGCAGAGCGGCAAGAAATGCGAACGCCGCCCGATCTGGGGTTTCCGCATGTCCTACTTTTGCCAACCCACCGGCATCTGCCCCGACCGCGTGATCAAGGGCTACGAGACGGTCTGCGAGTAAGCGTCTGCGCACGCCAAACGCGCACGGCTCATTTCCTCCCCCGCTTTAGCGGGGGAGGGGGCCCGCCGCGTAGCGGCGGTGGAGGGGGCACTTCAGCACGTTCGCTTTGACGCCTGCTCGTCGCCTTCGCAGTCGAGCGCGCCTGTTCGATCTCAATCGGACTCACGCCCGCCCGCCGCCACCCGATCATTGAACTCACCGCATAGCCGAAAAAGCTCGACCGGCTCATGCCGAGCGCGGCGGCTTCCTTGTCGGCGCGCGCGATCAAGCTTTTCGGCAGGTAGATGTTGACCCGTTCCGACGGATCGGGTGGATCGACCGCAACCAAGATGAAGGCGATGAAGCGGCTGCCCTTCGGCATGGTGATCCGCTCCATCGGCGTGGGCTCCGGCAGCCCGCGCCCGCGCTCGGCGAGCCCATCGACGGCATGCGCGACGATGACCTCCGCCTTCGCGACCGCATCGTCTCGGGTCAGGCCGCCCGCAACGCAATCCGGAAAGTCCGGAAACCAGACAGCAAACGTGTTCCGCGCGCCGTGTTCCAGAACCGCCGGGTAGAGCCGCCGTGCCATCTAGTCCTCCAAGCAATTGTGTGATATCACACACCTACTGTATGTGTCTATTGACACACAAGATATCGGAGCTGGCCCCACCGGGCAACGCGAGGAACGCATGTCGACCCCAGCCGAAATCGCGGCCGTCCGCGCCGCCTACGCCGCGCAAGTTGCATCCGCCCTCCCCGACGCAAGTGTCGAAGCCGCATTCGCGAAGGTTCCGCGCGAGTCTTTCTTGGACCCGGGTCCTTGGCCGATCGTTGCGGGCATCGGCCGCTATGCCCTGTCACCGGATGCCGATCCCGTTCACATCTACGCCGACAATCTCATCGGCATCGTGCCCGCGCGCGGCCTCAACAACGGTCAGCCGTCGCTGCATGCGTTTTTGCTGGTCCACGCAAAACCGGCCAAAGGCGAACACGTCGTCCACATCGGCACGGGATGGGGCTACTACACCGCGATCATGGCCGAGATGGTCGGGCCATCCGGCCGCGTCACCGGAATCGAGTTTGATCCTGACCTCGCATCACGCGCACGAGCAAACCTTGCGCCATACCCAAACGTGGAGATTGTCGCCGGCGACGGTGCGGTGGCGCCGTTCGCCGCTGCCGATGTCATCTACGTGAACGCGGGCGCTACACGCCCCGCCAAAACCTGGCTCGATCGGTTGACCGATGGAGGCCGGCTGGTACTGCCGCTCACGACCGCGGAGGGCTTTACTGTTCCAAACGACGGCAACGCGGCGGCGGTGCGCGGCTCGATCTTCCTGATCACGCGCCGCGCTGGCGCCTACGACGCGAAATGGATTTCGCCCGTCGCGATCTTCCCCTGCGCCGGCGCGCGCGACCCATCGTCCGAGCGTGCCCTCGCCAAAGCGCTCGCCGCCGGCCGCTGGCAAGACGTCACACGCCTCTACCGTGATCCCGACAACATCCCCGACGAACGCTGTTTCCTCAAAGGGGACGGATGGTGCTTGGCGTATTGCTAAGCCTCTGCACCCGGCATATTGCGCGGGTCTCGAATTCATGACGAGCATCACGCATGCGCTGTCGGATACTCATCCCAAACCCGCCCACGATACGTCCGCCCCGCCGCTTTCTTGTTAGTCCCGCCCCATTGCTTGAAGAAAAACGCGGTGCCATCGCGGCGGCATTGGCGTTCGATCTCGTCGACCCACGCAGTCTCCATCGCGCGCGCCCTCGGGCCGGACTCGCCGCCGACGATCGCCCAGTGAACACCTTTCAGATTCAAGCGACCGACGGGTGCGATCAGGGGTTCGAACGAAATGAAGCGCACGCGCGCCGGCGTGCGGCGTAAAACGTCGATGCGATCCTTGTGGTCGCCCGTCTCGACGGAGGTTCCGAGCCACACGTTTGCAAGCGCTGGCAACCGTTCCTTGGTTACGACCTCTAGCATCCGCTCCGGCCGCTTCGTCAGCACCTGAAACACGTGCCAATGTGCCGCCGCCATTGTGCCCCACACTTTGCGGATGAATGGCACCGGCACACCTTCTTGAAACAGGTCGGACATAGAGTTGACGAAAATCTTGCGCGGGGCTCGCCAGCTGAGCGGCACGCCGAGCGATTTTTCGTTCAGCATCACTTTGCCCGTCCACACCGGCCGGCCGCCGCTCTTGCGCGTGACGCCCGCGTAAGACGGATGCCCAATCGCCTGCAGCCGCGCCGCCATGCGCATCGCATAGCAATTCGTGCAGCCGGGCGAGACCATCGTGCACCCGGTCACCGGATTCCACGTCGCGTCCGTCCACTCAATGTCACTTAGTCCGGCCACTCTTTGTGCTCCTTAGAACGCCCTTCGCGAGTTTCGATGCCAGTGCCCACACCTTCGGGTTGGAATTCGCTGACGCGAAAATCAGCGAGTACTTGATGCCCCTTGTACTCAACGGAAGCCACTCGTCCAACACCCCGCCTTTGAAAATCGTCCTCATGCGTTCGATCATGAACAGCGTGATCGACTCGACCGTCGCAGTCTTCTCCGACAGCAGTCGGCCGCTATCGAACAAATCCGCTGCCGGCTTCTTCTCGATAAACTTCGTTCGCCAGGCGCGTGTACCCATAAGCCGGTCGAGCGATTCCTCATGCGTCGCGTCAACGGTGCCAGCGCCACTGATCTGTCGATGAACGCCTGGCCCTGCCGCAAACAGATACCAAAGATCGATCGCTTGCGTCGCCGCAACCTTCTCAAGCGTTTGCCACGAAACCTGGTTGCCATAAGGATCAAGGAAGATGACAGCGCGCCATTTCCGCCAATCCCCTTCCCGGCAGAACCTTTCCAACTCGTCGTTCGCATCGCCAGTTTTGATGTGAATTCGCTCGGCGATTGAAGGATGTTCAAGTTTCAGTTTTCTGAGGTCGCGTGCCTTCGAGGCAGATTTTTCCACCAGCACATACTCGTCAAATGGTGGCTGACAACGAAGGGCGCGCTGCGCCGAACCGTCGATGAAGCGTTGCGCATCCACTTCGTTGAGCAATGGGGCCGTCGCTCTTGGAATCTCGATCTGCCCGGTGCCGGCGAACGCGTCGAAGAACGCAAGCTTGAACGGCTGGTTCTTCAATGCCTTCGTGTAGGCGCTGAGATATCTCTCAAGCGCCAACAGCTTCTGCTCGGTGTGCGAGCCACCAAATTTTTGCTTTGCCATCCTTGACCTCTCACTATAGAACAAAGATAGAACAAATACGATTGCCATGCAAACGAAGAGCCACCCGATCCGGCTGGTGGCCTCCCAGAAGAAGGCGTCTATTCCCGCCGCGCCGAGAAGCCTTCCGGCAACGGTCTCGCCAGCAGCTTCGACTCGCGCAGCCCCTCTTCGCGAGTCCACCTCGGTTGTTGCGGCTTGACACCATCGCGACCCTTCAACTCCACATTCCCGCGCGCCCCCGCACGCGAGTTCGCTCACGGAAAGACCCGAAACTTGGACCGCCCGCTCGATCAGGGCCTTCGCCGAGCGGCTCACGCGCAGCACCACGCGTTGGCTATCCAGTCTCTTCCTTCGCGTCATCTCAAAGCCTCAGCACACGACCCAGATCAGCGTCCCGCACAATCGTCGGTCCGCGCAAGGGTGAAACCGGGCGCGACAAAGCGCCTGCGGCGGAGTGCTTGGCTGTGTTTTCTGGACTTTTCGAGAGAAAAGTGGTAGTTATTGCGCACGATGCAACTTGCCCCTCACACAACGCCCGCCAGTGCGCCACTTATCGTCCGTGGCGCCGGCGCACGCGCGCACCTTGCACACGCGCAGATAACGGATCCGAACGCATACATAACGCATTCCGAACGGATAATTCCGCGCAAGACTGCGGAAATAACGCATATAACGGATTCGATTTTACATCCTTGGCCGCGCAGACGGATCGCAGACGCAGTGCAAACGGATTCCAGACGGATATTTCTGCAGAACTCGGCCGTGCAGACGCATCAGACGGATTCGTTTTTCGCGTTTCGCGCCCCACCGCATTGTGGTGACACGAAACGCGCGCGCAAATTCAGCGGGTTGCATCGAGCTCGCGCGCACCGCCTATCGCGCTTGCTCATGCGCGGACTTCGTCACGCGCGCGAGACGGCGCGCACTCAATCAATCGAGCCTGGCGCGAAGGTGCGCGTCGCTGCAACCGTAAGTTTGAAATCGCAGAAGGAGAGTGGAAACCCAGAATTAAGACATCGTGCTAAGCCCGGATTGGCGTATAGAGATTCTCCTATGTCACGACTCGATTCGGCCATCCGACGTTTCAACGCCGCCTTGGAGCGGCTGGAGGCTGCTGCCCGCCGTTCGAACGGGCACGCACCGTCTCCCTTCGACGACTCGCTGGCGAAGGAACTGAACGCGTTGCGCGAAGATCGCGCCAAGCTCGCCGACGAACTGTCGCGCTTGAACGTCGAAAAAGTGGCGCTCGAAGGCTTCACCGAAGAGGTGGCCGGACGGCTCGAAGGCGCGATCCGCGAGATCCGCGCCGTGCTCGCACATTAAGGGGCCCCCGATGGCGCACGTCACCGTCACCGTCAACAACTTGAGCTACACGCTCGCCTGCGACGACGGCGAAGAGGCGCATTTGACGACGCTGGCCAGGCAGTTCGACAAGCGCGTGAGCGAGGTCAAGAGAGAGGCCCGTAACGCCTCCGAGGCCCAGTTACTCTTAATGGCGGGCCTGCTGCTTGAGGACGAACTCGACGCCGCCGACCTCGGCGACGAGGACAAATTTGCCCTCCTGCTCGAAAACGCCGCCCGCCGCATGGAAGACATTGCGGCGCGCCTCGGCTGACCTTACCTTCACATTCGGGCGGGTACTGCCTCGCACGTTAGAATCTAGGACCCAGGGGCCGTAATCAGACCTCTACGGGAGCTGTCTCTGGCCCGGACCGTGGTCCGGATCATATGGCGCCCACCTGCTTAAGCAGGCCCGTGAGGATCCGTAGTTCGACGGCATGGTGGTCCCGCCCACTTTAACGAGATGGATTTGACGAAGAAGGAACTCCGCATAGAAGCCCTCGCGCGCCGCACCGGCGTGGCCGAGGCTGCGGGTCCGAAAGCCGCCCTCCTGATCGCCCGCCGCTTGCTCGGCGACTTCGTCTTCATGAAGGGCGCGATCGTGGCGGGCTACGCCGCAATCGGAAGCGAAGCCGACCCGTTCCCGCTGATGGCGACGCTGAGCGGCCAGGGCCACCCGCTCTGCTTGCCGCGCACCGAAGGCAAGGGCCTCGCGTTCCGCGCCTGGAAACCGGGCGAACCGCTAGTGCCGGGGCCGATGAACGTGCCGGAGCCAGCAACGTCGGCAAAGGAACGCCGCCCCGATCTCCTGATCGTGCCGTTGCTGGCCTTCGACAACGATGGTTACCGCTTGGGCTACGGCGCAGGCTACTACGACCGCTACTTGAGCGAACACCGCGCAAAGCGCACGATCCGCGCGATCGGCATCGCCTACGCGGGCCAGCATGTGGAGCGCCTGCCGCGCGCGCCGCACGACGAGCCGCTCGATGCGGTGGTGACCGAAGAGCGCGTCTGGCGCTTCGAAAGGACTTGAATGCGCCTGTTGTTCCTAGGTGATCTCGTCGGCCGCTCAGGGCGAACCGCCGTCGTCGAGCACGTGCCCGACTTGCGCCGCAAACTCGCGCTCGATTTCGTCATCGTGAACGGCGAGAACGCGGCCGGCGGCTTCGGCATCAACGAGGAAATCTGCGGCGCGCTGTTCGCGTCCGGCGTCGACTGCATCACCACCGGCAATCACGCGTTCGATCAGCGCGACAAGATCGACGTCTACGACAACGAGCGCCGCTTGCTCCGCCCGGTCAACTACCCGCAAGGTGTCCCCGGCCGCGGCGTGGGCTTGTACGAAACCAAAACCGGCAAGCGCGTGTTGGTCATCAACGCCATGGGCCGCGTCTTCATGGAAGCGCTCGACGATCCGTTCGCCGCCGTCGACCGCGAACTCGAGGCCTGCAGGCTCGGCTGGGGCTGCGACGTCGCCGTCGTCGACATCCACGCCGAGGCGACATCGGAGAAAATGGCGATGGGCCACTTCTGCGACGGAAGGGCAAGCCTCGTCATCGGCACGCACAGCCACGTGCCGACGGCGGACGCGCAAATCCTGCACGGCGGCACCGCCTACCAAACCGACGCCGGCGCCTGCGCCGACTACGACAGCGTCATCGGTATGGAAAAGACCGAGCCGCTGCAGCGCTTCACCCGCAAACTCTCGGGCGGGCGCATGACCCCGGCCCAAGGGCCGGCAACCGTCTGCGGCGTCTTCCTCGAAACCGACGACAACACGGGCCTCGCCAAGCGCATAGACCCGGTGCGCCTCGGCGGGCGCTTGAAACAGACGATACCGGGCGATCTGACCCCTTGATTGAAGCCTAGGGCTTGCGCTTTATCACCGCCCGAAAAATCCGCGAGACGAAAAAGCATGGCCGGCCATAGTCAGTTCAAGAACATCAT
>CXWL01001476.1_pt1 | contig 16407 bp, 14 predicted proteins | sample 590931 | NCBI WGS metagenome assembly CXWL01 (sample SAMEA3498368, study PRJEB10139) | groundwater metagenome | biome: water well; material: biofilm material | place: Germany | collected 2015-04-27 | reverse complement strand
TTTGAGCGCGGCTCCATCAAGATCTTGGACACGGCGAGCCTGGCCCTGGCCCAACACATCAGCCAGCGCGACTTTCACCTGCAGTGCCATTGAAGCCGCCTGAGATTGCTGAACTAATTGTCCTAAAATCGACGGGAATACAGTGGGCTCAAGGAGGCGCCTGGAATCCTCCCACTTCTGTTCAGATTCGCAAACAGCACGATTCACCGCTCGACGGAACTCTGCAATGATGTCGCTCTCAGACATATTCAATACCGAGGATGCATCGCGTGACCGGCTTCTCACGTTCACTCTGAAGGAGCGAGGATAGTGGTCCGGTTCTTCTCCCGTCAAGACAACAGGCTTGTCGCAACAAACTCGCTGTGTTAGGAGAGTCTCATGACTACTTTCTCCGCCCAACGGTCTTCAGCCTCTCGCATCTTCCCCCTGCTGCTCCTGGCCATCGGACACCTCCTGCTCACAGCCTGTGCCAGCGGTACTCCTGTGCTTCCTGCGGGCTCGTCCGCCGCCACCTGGCAAGCAGGCCGCGTGATTGACGTGAAAACGGGACAATCTATTGAGCTCTCAACATTCCTTGTGACGCTCACGCGTTTTGACGTTGTCTACCTTGGAGAAGAACACTACAACCAACACCACATAGATGCCGCTTTGACCGTTCTACAAACGGTGCTGGCGAACGACAGACGTCCGGTACTCACGATGGAAATGTTCGGGTGGGACGGGCAACCCGCCCTGGATAAGTACCTCTCCACACCTGGTCAAGACCGGCAGACGTTTCTTGATCAAAGCCGCTGGAAACAGAACTGGGGTGGCGCCTTTGACAACTACGAGCCATTGGTAAATTTTTCCCGAAAGCACCGGATCATGCTCCAGGCCATGAATCCTCCCAAGCCGCTGATCCGCCAGGTCGTGAAAGCCGGCCTTGATGAAGCTCGAAAGGGACAGGACTGGGTTGAATGGGGAATGGACCGGGAAGCCATTGTCGATGACCAGGCCTACCGCGTCAGGATTCTCGATCAGCTGAAACGCTGCCACGGAGGAGGGAGCGACGAGGACTATGTCAGGATGTACGAAGCTTCTATGGTGCGCGACGAAGGCATGGCCAAAACGGTGACGGCGGCGCTTCTCACTGCTCGCCAACGACCGCAGGACCATACCGTGATTCTCAGCTACACGGGCGGCGGACATATCCAATTCAATCTGCCCATCCCGAAACGTGTGGCCCGTCGCATGGACGGGCAAGTCTCACAAGCAACGGTGTACCTTGCCTCCTTTGATCACACACGCATGGAGGATATCCAAGATCTCGTACAGGACGGCATCGCAGATTATGTATGGCTCACACCCATCAGCCAGCAGGGTCCGGCACAGCGCTGCCGGTAGTATCCGTTCCTACTAAAACTCGCTGCCCGCGAGCAGAACCGCTCACTGCTTGACAGTGTCGAACCAGCGAGGCAGACTACCTCCACATCTAGGATCACACTCCATGGCAACCATGCGAAACAAGATTCCCTGCAGCGCCGACCGACTCGGTCTTCTGGACCCCCAGATGATCAAGGCAGTGGTCGAGATTTCCGCCTTCCAGATCGGCCATCAATACTTGTCCGAGAATCGGGTTCGCATAGTGGAAGCCGACGATGCGCAAATTTCTTCTGCGGTCATTGGAAACTCAGGGCTCTATGAACAAACCATCCGGTTGAAAGACGGGCACTTAATTTCGAAATGTTCCTGCACCCTTCCGGAAGAACCGATTTGCCGCCACTGTATCGCGGTCTTGCTCGAATACCATCGGTGGTCCCAACCGCGACAATCCCGGAAGACCAAAGACATTCCGCGAGACGTCAAGGCAGCCACACAACCTGAACCTCCGAATAATGGAAACGGAACACCGACTATGGGCCAAAGCTCCTCCACCGACGTCAAGCTCAGTGAAGTCATGGTGTTTGTGGAGTGGCTGCAACCTGCGATCAAGGCCATTGAACAGGTCCAGTCGATGCCTCTGCCGCCCCAGATCGCTCCCGGGGAAGTTTCGAACTGGATCCAGACCATCCGTAATCTGGAGGATCGCCGCCGAGATAGCGAAGAGGTCCAGTTGAAGCTGGAATCGGACATGCGGGATCGAGAGGCCTATGTTGCCCGGTTAAGTCAGCAACTTCAGGCTTCTACTGCGGAAGCGAAGACTGCTCAGGCAACCACACAAGCGCTCCAGCAAGAAGTCGCAGCCTACAAAGTTGTGTTGAGCAAAGTCGCTGAACTTTCAGGAGAAGTCAGCCGCTATGATAGCTCAGCTGAAGTCGATGGCTCAGGATTTTGCCAGCAAGGGGAACCCAGCTCGATCGAATGGCCGGGTCTTGCAAGCAAGTTGCTGAAGCCCTCAACTCCATCGCGAAACAATCTGCTCCACGATAACTTCGCTCGTACAAGCCGCAGATCATCCCCTACCTAAGTTTATGCGCAAGGATCTTGCGCAGCCCCATGCTGTTTTTGTAAAATGCGGTCCTCATTTTTGATATACCCTTTGAGGGAGGAATGGTCATGATGAAGAGATTACTGGAAACAGGAAGCATGGCTCTCGCGGTCGTACTAACAGTCGCTCCGCAGGTCCTGGCGAATGAGGCGCATGGTGATGGTCCCCCGGACTACAGCGGCATCACCGGTTTGTACTATGTCATGATCGGAGGAATTCTGGCGTACGGCGTGTACGACACATTCCTGAAGAAGTCGTAACTTCTCCCTAGTACCGGTTGACAACAGACTCCTGCCCGGCTGAGAAATCGGCGGGGCGGGAGTCTATTTTTTCGCCCCGTTGTGCATCCTCTCCCTATCCCTTCAGAACTGGTTGCAACCCTCCAAGCATCATTTCCACAATCGCGCGATAGCCCCGGGCCGTCGGGTGGATGCCATCGGCCTGGTTTAGCGTATTGGAGGCCGCCACTCCCTCCAGAAAAAATGGGATGAGCGGCAGGCGATGGCGTGCCGCCAGGTCAGGGTACAGGCGTTCGAATGCTGAAAGGTAGTCGTTGCCGTAATTGGGCGGGAGCTTCATCCCGGCCAGGATCACTTGTGCACCGGATTGCTGCAGCTGCTGAATGATCTGCTCCAGATTGGCTTTCGTCTCTTCCACTCGCAGCCCTCTCAGACCGTCATTGGCGCCCAGTTCAAGGATTACGATTTCTGGCTTGCTCCGCAAGATCCATGGTACACGGCGTAAACCGCCCGCAGTCGTCTCTCCGCTCACCCCGGCGTTGATGACCCGATATCGCAGCCCGAGCGCATCTAATCGCCGCTGCAGCTCTGCCGGATAGGTCTCATCGGCAGCAACGCCCAGACCGGCCGTCAGACTGTCTCCAAACGCCACGATCCTGGGTCGATCATCGACCGATGGCGGCCCCGCAGCCAGGAGCGAGAGAAAGCGCGCCTGAAAGTCCAGTCAGCAGGAGCCATCCAGCACACGACACCTATTCCAAGCGTTTGTAATTTCGACCGACGTTCCATGTTCGTACAGTATAATACCATCTTGCTGCTCTGCCCCGAGATGAGGAAGGAAACTAGCCGCCCCATGATTTGTGTCACGCAGCTTTCAATGAGTCTGGCAGCCGGAGGACGAGCCGTTCCTATTCTGGACAATGTCTCGCTGGAGATTCCGGATAAACAAATGGTCGCGATTGTCGGACCATCAGGAAGCGGGAAGTCGACACTTCTCGGATTGATGGCCGGCCTCGATCGTCCGACTGCAGGCTCGATCGTATTAGATGGGGCAGAGTTAACAACGATGTCCGAAAGCGCCCTGGCCAGGTTCAGGCGCGCGAAGATCGGCTACATCTTTCAATCATTCCATCTCATTCCCACACTCACCGCCCTGGAGAATGTCACCGTTCCCCTCGAACTGAGCGGCGAGCGGGGAGGCCATGAGCGTGCGACAGAATTACTGGCCTCCGTGGGACTGGCCGACCGCCTCGATCATTATCCCGTGCAGCTATCCGGCGGAGAACAGCAGCGTGTCGCGGTCGCCCGGGCCTTTGCCTGCCGCCCGCCATTCTTATTTGCCGATGAACCGACCGGTAATTTGGATAGCACGACAGGGGTACAGGTAATCAACCTCCTCCTCGCCATGCATCGAGATTTTGGCACCACACTGGTCCTCGTCACGCATGACCAAGACCTGGCCGGTCGAATGCAACGAGTCGTCGCGCTGCGCGATGGCCGCATTGAGTCCGACCAATTGACGGCCCCCCTTACGTGAGCACCTTCATCCTAAAAATGGCGTGGCGTGAAACTCGCGCGGCCTGGCGGCACTTTTTCTATTTTCTCACCAGCATCGCGGTGGGAGTCGGCGCCCTTGTAGGGGTCTCACTGTTTTCTGCCCACCTCGAGCAAGCCGTCACGAAGGAAGCCCGCGGCTTACTCGGCGGGGACCTTGAAGTTCGCCTCTCCCGCCAAGTGAGTCAATCAGGCCTCACCTTTCTCACGTCGCTGACAGGTCGAGAGATTACGCTGACTCATGTGAGCGAGTTGATCGGCATGGCCGCTCACGTTCCCGGAACACAGTCCCCTGGCCAATCGTCACAAATCGTCGAACTCAAGGCGGTGGACTCGCGCTATCCATTTTACGGGGCCCTTCGCCTGGAGCCGGATCGCCCGCTGTGGGAACTGCTGCAACTCCAGTCAGCCGACTGCCCGGGACAGCCCTGCTGGGGCGCAGTTGTTCAGGAGTCGCTCCTCATTCGAATGGGGTTGACGCTTGGCCAATCACTCACCATCGGCCAGGCCACCTTCCGGATTACCGGGATCGTGCGCACCGAGCCGGATCGCATGGCGAATGCGTTCAGCCTGGGCCCTCGCGTGTTGATTACCCAGGATGGACTCCGCGCCACAGAGCTGGTGAAACTCGGCAGTCGTGTGCGCGAACGCTATCTATTAAAAACCCCCGCCGCCACCAAGATTGAACCGCTCCTGTACGAATTGCGGAGCCGTTTGGCAGCGGACTCCGCACGCGTATCGACGTATCGGGATGCACAACCCCAACTGAAACAATTTCTGGAACAATTGACCAGGTATCTCGGGCTCATCGGACTGACCGCCCTGTTTGTCGGCGGCATAGGCGTCGCCACATCCGTGCGCGCCTTCCTGCGCGAAAAGCTGGCAACCATCGCCATTCTGAAAACCGTCGGCGCCGATTCTCCGACCATCATTCGAACCTATGCGACCCAGGCCCTCCTTCTTGGACTGACCGGAAGCGTCGCAGGGCTGGCGCTCGGTATCAGTCTGGAGCACGCCGTGCCCTGGATGCTGTCTTCGTGGTTCGCTTCAGACATGCTGGGTCAAATTGGTTTTACGTCAGGACTCGCCCTCTATTCACTCCTGCCGCTAGGCAAAGGCCTCGCCCTCGGCCTGCTCACCACATTACTCTTCACCCTGTGGCCGCTGTTGGCAATTCGATCCGTCAAACCTGTCGCGCTCTTGCGGCGCGACGCGCTCGCATCAGCACCGTCCCCGGGCGCTGCTGACCGGACATGGCGCCAGACCATCGCGCGCCTTGATCGAACGAAGCTGCTCACCGCCGGGATGATCGCCGTTGGACTTGCCCTGCTGTCGATGTGGCAAGCCGGAACATGGAAAATCGGGCTGCTCTTCATGGGCGCCTTCTCGCTCGCACTTGCACTGTTAGGTAGCGCCGCCTGGCTTGTGATCAGGATGCTCGCGGTAGTCGCCCGTCCTAAGCGTCTGGCCGTTCGCCATGCGATCGGCAATATTGTTCGTCCGGGGAGTCAGGCCGTCAGCATGACGATCGCCATCGGCATCGGGGTCATGGTCATCGTCACCGTCGCGCTGGTTGAACGAGCCTTGCTCCGGCAGATCGGCGAGAGCCGGCCGGTAGATGCCCCGACGTTTTTCTTCATCGATATTCAACCGGACCAGGTGGACGGCATCTCCCGTCTGCTCCGAGACCGGGTAGCCGCCCACACGCCAAAACTGACGCCACTGGTCCGCTCACGGCTCGTGGCCGTGAACGGCCAACCGGTCAAGACTGAAGCCGTATCCGAGGAGGAAGAACGGACCGCGCAAACGGCCGACAAGAATCAGCGCCGGAAGACGTGGTACCTCACCAGAGAATATGTGCTGACCTTCCTGGATCAGCTGCCGAAGGACAACGTCATCGTGAAAGGCCGGTGGTGGACACCTGGTCAGACCTTTTCCCTCCCCATGATCTCGATTGAGGAAGAAGCGGCAAAGGCGATGGGACTGGACATCGGACAGACAATCGAGCTGGACATTCAGGGCACACCACTGGTCGCAGAGGTCAGCAGCATTCGTAAAGTGGAGTGGGGCAACTTCTCCACAAACTTCTACATGGTCTTGTCACCCGGCGCGCTGGATGGAGCGCCCCTCACCTATGTCGCGACAGTTCAGGTACCGCCTTCCGACGAAGTGTCGTTACAACAGGCGATCGTCGCCGGATTTCCTAACGTGACGGCCATCAATATCGGCGATGTCCTCGACAGCTTTGCCCGCATCCTCGATCGCCTGTCTCTGGCCATTCGAGCCGTTGCGCTCTTCTGCGTACTCACCGGAGGGCTCGTCATGGGAGCGGCGCTCGCGGCCACCCGGTATCGCCGCCTCTATGAATCTGCGGTACTCAAAGCCCTGGGCGCCACCCGGGAGTTGCTCATCGGATCGTTCGCGATGGAATATCTGCTACTGGGTATCGTGGGAGGCGCGATCGGGGTCGGATTAGCCAGCGCCTTGTCCTGGGCGCTCCTTCGATGGGTGTTCGAACTCGGCTGGACCCTGCATCCATACGTGTTAGTCATCGGACTGGGACTCACGATGGTCCTCACGCTTCTCGTGGGATTCCTCAGCACTTACCGCCTACTGGGCCAACGGCCGCTGTCCGTCCTCAGACACGAGTAAGTCCTGCGCGGGTTGAAGATGTACGATGATCACTTAGCGGGGGAGGGCCGGTTCCGGCAACCAGAGATCCAGAATGCTGCGGATACGACGTTGATCCTGCCGATGCAGCTGGGTAAATCGCAGGCCGATTTCCCCTTGAGACGAGGACCGGACAATCGCCTCTTCTACCGTGATTGGAAAAGACGCGTTGGAGTGCTGAAATTCTAACTCCACTCGTGTCCCGGGGACCACGGGACGTTCACAACGAATCCGGCAGCCGCGAATCGACAAGTCCTGGATAATCCCTTCCTCCCCCAACTCATGCGGCGATGCATGCAGCGGCTTCAGCCACACGGGGAAATCGACCGCAACCCGATCGAAGTTGCGGCGGGGATTGGTGGCAACTCGACCGAGGAAAGAACGAAACCGCCGCGCACAAAGCTGACAGCGGAACGGATAGACCGTCACATAACCAAAGAGCCTGTCCGTGAACGACCGGCGGACTGCGAGTCGAGTTTTTGTTGTGCCGCAGACCGGGCACGCCACCAGCCTCATGGAACCACCCTTCTGTCCTGTGACGAGTGGTCACAATCGTACGCGTGTGCACGCGCCTTCGGCTACCCCCTAAAAGTACAAGGGGATACGCACGACCGACAACGATGAGGTATACCTAGCAGACCGTCCCGGCGCCCGACGCGCCATCAGGGGCGCAACAACTCGCGCAAGCTCCGGCGCTCTCGGTTACGGAAGGTCACGGCGATACGCAGCTGTTCAAGATATTGGTCCAATGTTTTTCCGCCGAGATCGATCTTGCGGGAGAGGAAGAACTCGCGCACGTCCTGCTCAAGCTCAGCAGTAGCCAAAGCGACGACACCGCCGCACATACGCCGCAGGCCTTGCTTGGGGAACAGCCGGTCCATCTGATCCCAGTTCGTTTTCACAAACTCCCAGGCCTGTTCACGCCCATACACATTCCCCAACACCGCACTGACGACGAATGGCGCATCCTGAGTCCGAATCTCACCGCTGATCGTACGGGCGAGTGTCTGCGTCAGCAACGCCGGGGTTTGAAAGGCTGCGAGCGCAAACAGATACCGCCGTTCCTCTTGCGGGGTCGTGGCAGTTCGGGAGTGATCGGAGAACTCGTTGTAGCGCGCCTCGTCGCCGGTGTGGGCCAGAATGGCGACGAGCGCGGGGATGACATTGGGGTCAACGGATGTATGGTCCGCGCGGTACCGCTGATACTGCTCCGCTGCTTGCGCGTGAGTAGCCGGGTCGTTGCCGAGTTTTCCCAACGCGCCGATGAGCTCTCCTCGCAACTGTCTGGCCAGTTCGTCCTCGCCGGGCTTCGGCTGCCACGTGAGCTCTGTCACGGCAGGCATGAGACGCGCACGAACGAAGGCTTCCAGGACCGGCCGGTCGTCGGCCGCGATAATGCGGTTCAAGAACGAAAAGGAATCCAGGAGGACGGCCCATACATTCTTGTCCCGCTCGCCTGTGAAGCGGCTGGTCAGATGCAAATAATCGGACAGTGGCGTGAGCCCGGAGACCGTCGTGGCCCAGACATCGCTGACCAGATTGAATCGCTCGCTCGGTGCGAGATGATCGACTCCGGCCTCCAGAATCTTCTGCAGCAACGAAGAGTCGTACCGCACCCGATAGAACCCGTGGCCCGCTTCATTGACGAACAGATGCTGGACTCCTTTTGGAAGGCTCACGCGGATCTCCCGATCCGTCAAGAGGAGGCGACGATGCTCGGTGGTGTCGGCGGCGGTGATCCGGAGCGGAACGGGAATCTGCCAACGCTGTTCGGTCGATTCGGAAGACGCGAGATAGGTAAACCGCTGCTGCGAGAGCACGAGCTCAGTCTCATTGTCCTGACGCACCGTCACGAGGGGATAGCCCGGCTGAAAAATCCAGCCGTCCATGAGTTCAGGAACCGCTTGCTTCGCCGCCTGTCCCAACGCCACCCACAGATCGTTCGTGTCCGCGTTCCCGTACGCATGGGCGCGAAGATAGTGACGCACCCCCTCGCGAAAGACGGTCGGCCCGATATGTTGTTCGAGCATGCGAAGAACGGACGCTCCTTTCTCGTAGGTCAGCACGTCAAACATGGCATCGGCGTCTTTGGGAGCACGGACGGGATACTCGATCGGGCGCGTGCTGAGCAGGCCGTCCACGGAGAAGGCCGCGGCTCGCGAGACACCAAATGCGTCCCAGCGTTTCCATTCCGGCTTCCATGCATCGACCGCGAGCATTTCCATAAAGGTGGCGAAGGCTTCGTTCAGCCAGAGCCCGTTCCACCAGGACATGGTGACAAGATCGCCGAACCACATATGGGCGTTCTCATGGGCGACGACATCGGCCACCCGCTCCCGCTCCGCATGCGTCCCGGTTTGTTCATCGACCAGCAAAGCGGTTTCCCGGAAGGTAATGGCGCCGAGGTTTTCCATCGCACCGGAAGCAAAGTCAGGGATGGCGAGAAGATCGAGCTTATCTCCCGGATAAGGAATTCCGTAGTAGTCTTCAAAGAACTGCAGCGAAGCCGCAGCGATTTCATGACCGAACCGCGTGAGTGCCTGCTTTCCCGGAACAGTCCAGAGGCGCAGTGGAGTGTTGCCGACATAGACGGCCTTGGTCGCCTCGAGTTGCCCGACAATGAAGGCAACGAGATAGGTGGACATCTTCATGCTGTCGGCAAACCGCATAACTCTTTTGCCGGACTGGACGGAGTCGGACAGGACGGCCGTATTCGAAACAGCCGTGAGACTCGGATCAATGACCAGGGTTGTGGCAAAGACCGCTTTAAAGTCAGGCTCATCCCAGCAGGGGAAAGCCCGGCGTGCGTCGGTCGCTTCAAACTGTGTGGCCGCCATGGTGTGAGACACGCCAGCCTGATCTTTATACGTACTGCGATAGAAGCCGCGCAGGTGGTCGTTCAACGTTCCCTGAAACACCAGCGTGAGCTGCGACTCTCCCGCTGAAAGAGGACGGGGAAACGTCAACCGACAACGCTGCATCGCCTGATCAAGCTCGACCGTCGCATGAAGCCGACCACCGGCCGTCCCTTCGAGCGTCGCCGATGAAATCGTAAGATCGACTGCGTTCAGGATGATCGTGCCGGTCACTTGCGTCACTGTCAAGGCAATATTCACGACACCTGCGAATGTGGCGCTGGTGAGATCCGGCTCCAACCGTAGGTCGTAGCGATGCGGCAGAACGTGCCTGGGTAAACGATAGGGATCGAGGCTACCGAGCGTGTCATCGGGGGTCATATCTTAGCCTTTCGGTCGTACGGCCGTGGTGCCGCATATGCCTGATGGAGTGCGAGAGAACTATGTGGGCTACAGGAAGTACCAAGACGACGCGGGCCTATCAGGCCAGCCGCGTGAACAGATGACGTCTACCGCCGGATTCACTCATTGCTCCGGCGCATGGTGGATGTCGACTCCGTGAGGGGAACCGACGATCAACATACTCGTTCGACCGATGAACAGACCGGTTTCCACAATTCCAGGAATCTGGTTCAATGCAACTTCCAGGTCGTTCGGATGATGAATCCTCGCAATATGCACGTCCACGATCAGATTCCCTGCTTCGGTCCTGAACGGAGCTCCGTTTTTCTCTCTGAGCACCGTCCGACTCTTGGTCAAGGATTCGATCTCCCGCGCCGTGCTGCCCCACCCGAACGGAATGATTTCAATGGGAAGCGGGAACGAGCCGCCCAGCATGGGGACTTGCTTCGTATAATCCACCAGCACGATGAATTGCTTCGCGGAGGCCGCAACAATCTTTTCCTTCAGGAGAGCGCCTCCGCCTCCTTTGATCAGATTGAGTCCGGGGTCGACCTGATCGGCTCCGTCGATCGCCACATCAATTTCCCACCGATTGTCGGCATCGATCAGAATGATGCCGGCCTCTTTGGCAAGCGCGGCCGTTTCGTGTGACGTCGGCACTCCGCGCAGCCGCATTCCGGCGCGCACCTTTTCGCCGAGTGCGACGATCATATGCTTGGCCGTCGAGCCGGTGCCCAGCCCGACGATCATCCCGTCGCGAACGAACTCGACGGCCTCTAATGCCGCGGCTTTCTTCAGTCTATCGAGATCTAAGTGCGTGGTCATGGCGTCGGAGCGTGAGAAAGAGCGGCGGCGACCGATGCCGCGCCGAGCAACGCGGTCTGCTGGTTCATCACGACCTTCACCGGCATATTGCTCAGCAAGCGCTTGTACCGCCCTTTGTTGATAAAGGCTTTCATAAATGTGCCATCCTGGAGTTTCTTGATCAGTTTCGGGGCCATCCCCCCGGCCACATACACGCCGTCAAGCGCCAGCGCTTTGAGCGCCAGATTGCCGGCCTCGGCACCGTAGATGGACGCAAACAAATCCAACGTCTGTTTGGCAATGTCGGCCTGGCCCTTCAGGCCGGCCTCGGCAATTTCGGCAGCCGGGTCGCCCGCCTTGATTTTTTCCGCGAGCCACGTCGGTTCGTTTTTCTTCGTGTCGCGCACATACTCATAGATCGCATTCAGCCCGGGGCCTGAAAGGATTCGTTCATAGCTGACGTGGAGGAATTGGCTGCGCAGGTAGCGCAAGAGCTCGATCTCGTAGTCGTTGTTCGGAGCAAAGTCGGTATGGCCGCCTTCCGACGGCATCGGGCGATAGGACTTGCCGTCCCAGAAGAGAATCGCTTCGCCGAGCCCGGTTCCAGCCGCGATGAGCGCCAGCGCCTGGCGTTTTTTCGGAGGGTTGCCGGGATTGAGCACCTCCAGTTCATCAGGCCGTAAAAGCAGGATCCCGTAGGCCGTCGCCTCAAGATCGTTGAGCAGCTGCACGCGTGGAATATCGAATCGTTTGGCGATCGCCGCCCCATCTACCACCCACGGCAAGTTGGTGGTCTGGGAGTGGTTCTCGATCACCGGGCCGGCGACACCAAAGCATGCCGCAGTGAGCTTGATAGGTTCTTCCGGAAAGGATTCGACCTCTGCCTCTTCCTCACCAGACGCCGTGACTTCGATATCGTCCAACAGCATCGGCGGCTTCGGCGGTGTGAGAAATTCTTCCAGAATCTCTTCGAGCGATTTGTAGTCGGCACTATGAAAGGTTTCAAGCCTGACCGGTTCCACCCGCTCGGTGGGCCAATCATAGAGGGCTAGATTCGTCTTAGTTCCACCGATATCGCCTGCCAGAATCATCGTCAGTCCTTCTCGTCGTCTTATCGCATGAGGGCGGCGGCCGCGGCATCGTCGAGCAACCACACAAGCCGCCCGCTGTCCGGCTTCACCTGAGCCGCCGGCAGTGCCTGCTCCGCCTGGGTTTGCGACTGGAGAATAGCACGAACCGTCTGCGCTTTCCCGGCGCCGGTCACGAGGAACAGTACCACAGTCGCCCGGTTGATCACACCTAGGGTCAGGGTCAAACGAGAAGGAATCCCTTTCGGTGAGAGACCGACCGCGACCAGATGATTCCGCTCCGACAATGCGGGCATCCCTGGAAAGAGTGATGCCGTATGACCATCCTCCCCCAAACCAAGAAGAACCAGGTCCAGACGCGGGATCGCCGGTGAGGGACTGTGCGTGAGGGTCCTGACTGTCCGCTCATAATCCACCGCGGCCAGGCTGAGGTCTGCGGATTCGCCTTTCATTCGATGGACCTGTGACGGTCCGATCCCCAACGGGCGGAACAAGGCCTCCAGGGCGAGTCCATAATTGCTGTCAGGGTGATCCGGTGGGACGCCGCGCTCGTCGCCAAACAGAAAAATCATTCGATCCCACTGACATTGGGTCTTCCATTCGCTTGACGTCAGCGCTCCGTAGAGTGCTCTGGGAGTCGATCCTCCGGAAAGCGCAACGACACACGAGCCCTGTGATTGAATGGCCTGGTCGGTGATGTCCCGGAAGAGGCCGCACGCTTTGTCGAGCCAACCCTGACCAGGCTGGCACACCAGGATCTCAGAAGCGGTCGACATGTTACCGAGAGCGACGGCGTGATTGCCGCTTCACCGATACGGCCTGCCGACGTGGCCGTCGCGGAGGAGGGCAGAGCCGGCTTACTATGGCGTTGACCGTGGCCACCGGGTTGGCTCCAAGCATGACCCGAATCGCGGGACGGCCGTGAGCCTGCAACGATTCAAGATCGCCGGTCGCCTGGGCCTGTGCCAATGTGCCGAATGAAAAAGTTTGCGCAGGAATCGGGAGATCCGGCGTCATGCGATCGACGAGTTCCAGAAAGACGCCGCTCGCCGGTCCGCCTTTGTGCAACTGTCCGGTCGAATGCAAGTAGCGTGGACCGTACCCGAACGTTGTCGTGACATGATGCTGCTGTACCAAGGCCTTCCTCAGGCGACGGATCGCGGTTTCGAGAGGCTTTGAGGGCGTCGTATACGCCAAAATGGCGACATACGAACCGGCGTGGAGATGACCGGCCAATCCGGCAGCCGCTTCACCCGGGTTACTCACCGCAGTCTCCGGCAGCTGGCCGGTGGCCTGATAGCCATCGAGCACTCGCCTGGTATTATCTTTACTCTCCTGCACATTGGGCTGATCGAACGGCTGGATACCGAGGACATGGCCCGCAACCGCGGTCGCATATTCCCAACGGAAAAATTCAGCGCCCAGATCATACGGATCACGAAGCGCAAACGTGAGAACGGGGTGACCTGCGCGCGCGAGGGCCTCAACCTGACGATCCAAGGCCTCGTTTTTTGCGCCCTTCAGTCTGAGATAAATAAAAAATCGATCGGATCCATACATCCCTGGCGCAAGCACTGGCTCCTGCGCGACAGGGACGATCCCCTTGGTTTCTTTGCCGGTACTCTCAGCTATTAATTGCTCAACCCACAAGCCAAAGGTATCGATGGGAGAGGAGGCCAGAATGATCACCTTGTCCCTTCCGGCTTTGGCGAGCGCCCCCATCGCCAATCCAAGGTAGGCACCCGGGTTGGCTTCTACTGAACGCCCCTCGCGGCAACGGCCAGCCATCTTTCCAGCGCGCTCCAACAACCGAGCAATATCCAACCCCATCAAGGCCGCCGGGACTAACCCAAACAATGAGAGGACGGAATAACGCCCACCGATATCGGGCGGATTGCTGAAAATCTGCCGAAAACCGTGTTCCCGCGCCATGACCTCGAGACCGGTACCAGGGTCGGTGATAGCAATGAACTGTTGGCCGCCACGATTACCCTTCGCTCCCGCCACAAGCTTCCAGAAGTGGGCGAAGAGCGACATGACCTCGATCGTCCCACCCGACTTGCTGGCCACGAGAAAGAGCGTGCGGGCAGGATGAATCGACTTGGTGACGAGACGAACCCATCCCGGCACGGTCGAGTCGAGAACCCAGAGGCGCGGGATCCTCTTCTTTGAACCGAACGACGCACGAAAGACTTCGGGGCCGAGGCTGCTGCCGCCCATGCCGAGCAGGACGACATCCCTGATACCCTCTTTCCTCGCCGTGACAGTCAAGGTCTTCAATGCCGGTACGTGCGCGCGCATATCGTCTGGCAGGGACAGCCACCCCAGCCGATTGGCAATTTCAATGGGCTCAGGCTTCCACAGCCGATGATCTTTAGACCACAGCCTCTCCACAACTTGATTGCGAACGGCCGACGCCCTCGCATCGCGGACCAATGCGTCGTACGGCTCGGCAAGATGCTCTCTGGAAGGAATGGCCATATGGGACTCTCCTTGGTTGACTCACCGGAGGCTTTTGAGTGACACGCTATTATATCTTAGGAATCAAGGCCCCAAAACGCAATGCGGCCAGGCAGAGGTGATTCGCTATGGCTCGGAGGGGCGTCGGATGACCACAGGCATCCCATCCACGGTAGACCAGGCTAAGGACCGGGCCTGCTCGCTCGAGAGTGTGACGTTGAGCATCGGGGCTTCACCGGGTAATTGGACTCCGGCAAGATACTGTCTCCAGATACGGAGATGCTTCCAAGCCTTCCGGCTCGTCGCATGAATCCATCCCATCGCCCCTTGTTCAGCGGCAGACTCGACGTCCATAGTCATCGCCGGAGTAAACGACAGCCGGTATTCGGTCGGCATGTCGGACAGGGAGATCGGCTCCTGTTCGGTCGTTGCAGACGGATCAATCTTGCGGCGAACCACCGGGGGACGGGCAGTCAAGCGAAAGGTTCCCGTCAATCGTGGAAGCTCAGTGACCGTCCATACTGCAATGGGAAGCCGGTGAAGATCCACGCCGCGAGCCTTAATTTGGATGACCCCTGACACAAGATCGATGAGTAAATAGGTTTGAGGCCGCGCGGCCAGCTTGAGTTCCTCTTCGAGAACCCGCGAGCCCTCCTGTAAAGCCACAGGATCGTTTATATCAAGATCGGGAAATACCTCGCCTTCGGCAGCCCAACCGGGAACCGAAAAAAAAAGAACCACAGAAAGAATGATGGATACGAGCATGACTGGCATCTGCACGAGGACGGTGAGCTAGAAGATCATGATCGGTGTCCCCACTCGGGCAAGCTGGTAGACACTTTTCAGGTCATCATCATTGAGCCGAATGCACCCATGGGTGACGTTCTTGCCGAGCAGTCGGGTATAGAGCGTGCCATGAATAAAGTAGCCTTTGCCAAACCCAAGCGCATAGTCGCCCAGCACGCCTCGCTCGACTCGGTCGGCGGGATTCTTTGGAACCATGAGTCCTTCTTCAATGAACGCCCAATCCGGTTTTACCCAGGCAGGATGCGTCAATTTGGACTGTACCGTAAATTCTCCGCGCGGTGTATCGAAGACCCATTGGGTATTGCCTTCGCCCGGCTTATCGAGAACCACACCGCTACCGGTAGAGGCGATGGCATCCAACACGATCTCTTGGCTGCGTTTGATATAGAGGTGATTTCGCGCGGTATCCACGAGAATATAATGCTGATGGGGTGCAAATTGTTCGAGCTGTTTCTTGAGGCCTCTGTATTGACTTTGCAAACCTCGGAGCACAACGGGATCCACGGCGAGAGGCTGAGGGGCCGAGGCTATGGAGGACTGAAGCTGGCTGCTGCTGTAGGGAATCAGGGCCACGAGCAAGCCGAAGGAGAGGACCGAACCTATAAGGAGAAGGACTCGCTTCATGGAAGTAGCCTCAGGTTTCTTCTCCGTGCTCTCCCAACTGAGCCAAGGCCATCGCGACTGCGTTGCGCCCGGTCAATGCGCCGACGATGCTCACCACGCTTCCCGGCTCCACCCGCTCGAACAGCGCGCTCATCTGCACATTGTCGAGCATGACACAACCCAGTGTTTGCGCCATCAGTTCATTTTCGACACCATGGATTTCGATCTGGCCTCCGATCTGCTTCGCGGCAGGAATACGCCCCATCTTCTTGCCTTGTACAAATCGACGACGATCGTCCTGGTTCGGGTAGTCTAAGACCAGCGCCCGGTAGAACTGTGTCCGGCCCGCTCCGCGCTTATCCGTAATACGGTATCGTCCCTCCGGAGTCGCGCCGTCACCCTGGAATTGCTTTTCACGAATACCATTGAACCCTAAACGGACAGGGTATGATACCACC
>CXWL01113067.1_pt1 | contig 16409 bp, 9 predicted proteins | sample 590931 | NCBI WGS metagenome assembly CXWL01 (sample SAMEA3498368, study PRJEB10139) | groundwater metagenome | biome: water well; material: biofilm material | place: Germany | collected 2015-04-27 | reverse complement strand
CACTGCGACCTTCTTACCGGTCTTCTGTTGGGCGGGTTGCGGCACGACCCAGCCGTTCTCGCCTCCCTTGTCGATGATGGCGTGCTCGATGGATTTGATGCCGACCGCATCGTTGTTGATGTTCAGCGTGCAGGCCGCCTCACACGGGGCGGGACAGATGCGCCCGGTCACTTCCGGGAAGTTGTTGGTGGAGTGCAGCACATCCAGCGCCTGTTTCCAATTGCCGCGATACACCAAGTCGTTCCAGTCGGGGATGATGTTGTTGACCGGACAGCCGTTGTTGCAGAACGGAATGCCGCAATCCATACAGCGCGCCCCCTGCTGTTTGGCTTCGGCGTCGGTGAGGTGCGCGACGAACTCGCGGTATTCTTTCAAGCGCAATGCAACCGGCGCGTAGCCTTCGCTGACACGCTCGAATTCCATGAATCCGGTTGGCTTGCCCATTATGCGGCCTCCTTCTGTTGCGCCGCGATCTCGAGCAACGCACGACGATATTCGGTCGGCATCACCTTGACGAACTTGGGTAAATAAGCACTCCAGTTATGCAGTATCAGTTTGGCACGCGCACTGCCGGTGTAGCGCAGATGCTTCTCGATCTTGCCCCGCAACACCACCTCGTCAGCTTTGTTCAAGTGATTGAAATGCACGCGACCATGCGCTTCCACTTCGCCGGTCTCGCTGGCGGCCACCTCTTCCGGGATCGCTTCCAGTTGCACCATAGACAAGTTGCAGCGCTGAGCAAACCCGCCGTCCTCGTCCAGTACATAAGCCACGCCGCCGGACATACCCGCCGCGAAGTTGCGTCCGGTCTGCCCCAGCACAACCACCAAGCCTCCGGTCATGTATTCGCAACCGTGGTCGCCCACACCTTCCACCACGGCAACTGCACCGGAATTGCGCACCGCAAAACGTTCCCCCGCCACCCCGCTGAAATAGCATTCGCCAGCAGTAGCGCCATACAAAACGGTGTTGCCCACGATGATGTTATCCGCCGCCACGAGTTTGCTGTCGGTAGCTGGCTTGACGATGATGTGACCGCCGCATAGCCCTTTGCCGACATAATCGTTGCCTTCACCTTCCAACTGGAAGGTGATGCCATGTGCCAGAAAGGCGCCAAAGCTCTGTCCGGCGGTGCCGATCAGCTTCACGCGGATGGTGTCGTCGGGCAGACCCGCATTGCCGTGACGCTTGGCGACCTCATGCGACAGCATGGCACCGACACTGCGATGAACGTTGCGGATATCGGTCTCAATGCTGACCACCCGCTTCGCGTCCAATGCCTCTTTCGCTTGCGCGATGAGCTCGTTGTCGAGCGCATGCTGCAGACCGTGATCCTGCTGTTCGAGATGGCGGCGCGCCACACTGGCCGGCATATCGGGCTGATGGAATACCCTGGAAAAATCCAGCCCTTTGGCCTTCCAGTGCGAGATGCTCTTGCGCATGTCGAGCAAGTCGCTGCGCCCGATCAAATCGTTGAATTTGCGTATCCCCATCTGTGCCATCAGCTCGCGCACTTCTTCGGCGATAAAGAAGAAAAAGTTCACCACATGTTCCGGCTGCCCGGTGAATTTTTTGCGTAATTCCGGGTCTTGCGTAGCTACGCCTACCGGGCAGGTATTCAGGTGGCACTTGCGCATCATGATGCAGCCCTCGACCACCAGCGGAGCAGTGGCGAAACCAAACTCGTCCGCGCCCAGCAGCGCACCGATCAGCACATCGCGCCCGGTTTTCAATTGTCCATCCACTTGCAGACCGATGCGTCCGCGCAAACGGTTGAGCACCAGAGTCTGCTGTGCTTCCGACAGACCCAGTTCCCATGGTGTACCCGCATGCTTGATGGAAGACAGCGGCGAAGCTCCCGTGCCGCCGTCATGGCCGGAGATCACGATGTGGTCGGCCTTGGCTTTGGAAACCCCCGCCGCAACCGTACCCACGCCGACTTCCGACACCAGCTTGACCGAGATCGAGGCTGCCGGATTGGAATTCTTCAGGTCATGGATGAGCTGCGCCAAGTCTTCGATGGAATAAATGTCATGGTGCGGCGGCGGCGAGATCAGACCCACGCCGGGTACCGAATGGCGCAGCTTGCCGATATATTCCGACACCTTGCCGCCGGGCAGTTGTCCGCCTTCACCGGGCTTGGCGCCCTGTGCCATCTTGATCTGGATCTGATCGGCGCTGGTCAAATACTCGGCAGTAACGCCGAAACGACCGGAGGCGACCTGCTTGATGCGCGAACGCAGCGAGTCACCCGGCTTCATGGTTTGGTCGGCTTCGATACGGTTCCTGCCGATGATCTCGGATAGTTTTTCGCCGCCATGCAGTTGTTTGAAACGGTTTGGATCTTCGCCGCCTTCGCCGGTGTTCGACTTGCCGCCGATGCGGTTCATGGCGATAGCCAAAGTGGTATGCGCCTCGGTCGAAATGGAGCCCAAAGACATCGCGCCGGTAACAAAGCGCTTGACGATCTCTTTCGCCGACTCGACTTCTTCCAGTGGTACTGCAGCACCCAGCGGTTTGATCTCGAACAAACCGCGCAATGTCATCTGACGCTGGGTCTGATCATTGATGAGCTTGGCGTATTCCTTGTAGGTCGCGAAGTTGTTGGCGCGCGTCGCGTGTTGCAATTTGGCGATGGAGTCGGGCGTCCAGGTGTGATCTTCGCCGCGTGTGCGCCAGGCGTATTCCCCTCCGGCATCCAGCATGTTCACCAATACCGGATCGTTGCCAAATGCCGATTGATGGGCGCGCAGCGCTTCTTCGGCAACTTCCTGCAAACCGATTCCCTCGATCTGGGTCGACGTCCCGGTGAAATATTTTTTCACGAAAGAGGTATTCAGGCCGATTGCTTCGAATATCTGCGAGCCGCAATAAGATTGATAGGTGGAAATGCCCATCTTGGACATTACCTTGAGCAAGCCCTTGTTGATGGCTTTGATAAAACGTTTCTGCGCATCCTTTGCGGTCACTCCGGCAGGCAATTCCATGGCCGCGATACTGTCGAAAGCCAGCCACGGACATATCGCTTCCGCACCATATCCGGCGAGCAGCGCAAAGTGATGCACTTCGCGTGCCGACCCGGTCTCCACCACCAGGCCGGTGCTGGTGCGCAGGCCGCCGCGCACCAAGTGGTGGTGCACAGCAGCTGTTGCCAGCAAAGCGGGGATGGCCACACGTTTTTCCAACACTGCGTGGTCGGACAGGATCAGCACGTTGTAACCGTTAGCCACTGCCTTGTCGGCGTCCTTGCACAAATCAGAGATGGCCGCTTCGCAGCCAGCCGCACCGTTTTTCACCGGATAGGTGAGGTCCAGCACTTTGGATTTGTATTGGCCTTTGGTCAGCTTGTCGATGCCATGCAATTTGGCAATGTCTTCCAGCGACAACACCGGTTGATGCACTTCCAGACGCAACGCCGGTTTGGTTTCGTCGATGCCCAGCAGATTGGGCTTCGGCCCGATAAAAGAAGTCAGCGACATCACGATCTCTTCGCGGATCGGATCGATCGGCGGATTGGTCACTTGCGCGAACAGTTGCTTGAAGTAGTTGTAGAGCACCCTGTTCTTGCTCGACAGAATCGGCAATGCGGCATCGTTGCCCATCGACCCGGTGGCTTCCTCACCTGCGCTCGCCATTGGCAACATGATGAACTTGAGGTCTTCCTGCGTGTAGCCGAATGCCTGTTGCGTATCCAGCAAACTTGCTTGTGAAGCGTTTTTGTCGGCAACTTTGGGCATGTCGTCAAGGAAGTAGCGCGACTGTTCGATCCACTTGCGATAGGGCTTGGCGGTGGCGATCTGCTGCTTGAGTTCGGCATCGTCCACGATGCGGCCTTGCTGCATGTCGATCAGGAACATTTTGCCCGGTTGCAAGCGCCATTTCTTTACGATCTTGCTTTGCGGGATCGGCAACACACCCATCTCGGAAGCCATCAGCACCACATCATCGTCGGTGATGAGGTAACGCGCCGGACGCAGGCCGTTGCGATCCAGTGTCGCGCCAATCATGCGGCCATCGGTAAATGCCACGGCAGCGGGACCGTCCCATGGCTCCATCAGTGCAGCGTGATATTCATAAAACGCACGGCGCTCTTCGTCCATCAACGGATTGCCTGCCCAAGCTTCGGGGATCAACAGCATCATCGCGTGCGGCAGAGAATATCCACCGGCTACCAGCAATTCCAGCGCGTTATCGAAACAGGCGGAATCGGATTGGCCTTCGACAATCAGCGGCCACAATTTCTCCAGGTCTTCGCCGAGCAGCTTGGACGACATCGCCGCATGACGTGCCGCCATCCAGTTGACGTTGCCGCGCAAGGTGTTGATCTCGCCGTTGTGCGCGATCATGCGGAACGGATGGGCCAGATTCCAGGTGGGGAAGGTGTTGGTGGAGAAGCGCTGATGCACCAGCGCGAAAGCGCTGACCAATTCAGCATCCTGCAGATCAAGGAAATATTTGCCCACCTGATCGGCAAGTAACATGCCTTTGTAAACCAAGGTGCGCGACGACATTGAGGGAACGTAAAACCCTTTCCCTTGGCCTTTGGGCAGATTGCTGATCGCATGTTCAGTCGTTTTGCGGATGACGAACAGCTTGCGCTCGAAGGCGTCTTGGTCGGCAGTCTTTTTACCACGAGCGATAAACACCTGGCGTACCGCGGGTTCGACCGCTTTCACGCTCTCGCCCAACCCGTTGTTATCCACCGGCACATCGCGCCAGCCAAGCAGTGTCTGTCCTTCGGCCTTGATCTTGTCGACGATGATTTTTTCGCAAGCCGCACGCGCTTTCGCTTCGCGCGGCAGGAATAGCATACCGACGCCATATTCACCGACGAGCGGCAAAATGATTTTGTCTTTAGCGAGCGCCTTGCGCAGGAATGCGTCCGGAACCTGAATCAGGATACCTGCGCCATCACCGGCCAGCGGATCGGCACCGACCGCACCGCGATGTGTCAGGTTCTCCAGTATCTGCAGCCCTTGGCTGACTCGGTCGTGACTTGCTTTACCTTTGATATGTGCGACGAAACCGACACCACATGCATCATGTTCATTGCGCGGATCGTAAAGACCCTGTTGCGCTGGCAACGAAGAATTGTTCACCTTGCTCCTCACCTCAATCATCCAACAAAACGGCGGCATCAGCCGCCTTCCAAAACTTTATGCGAAAGGGCGGGAATGCTACCTTAAACCGGGGGTGCAGGGCAACCAACACCTGCAAGCTTTTTCTCGCTTTCAGCATGAATTGCGTCTGAATCAGGAGTTCAATACAAAATAGAAGTTGCTTAATTAAAACTAGGGGTTATAGAATCACGCTAATACCTTTTCGCAATGGTGCGAAATCAGGCGAACTCACTCGGAGGTTTCCGTGCGAAGCATTCACTCGAGGCATACCAAGCTCCTATCTGCTATTTTTATTGCTAGTTTGTTTGTGCTGATTTCGGGTTGTGGCGGGCGAGCGGTTGGTGTTGCCGATACAACTTCCGTAACGACAGCTGCAACTGCATCATCTATCCAATTGCTTGTTAGCAGCTCACAGACACCTTCAGCTGGTGTCACTCCAGAAGTTGTGACAGCAACTGTGCTGACTGCCACTCGTCAGCCCGTTGCAGGTGTAGCAGTGGAATTTTCTTCGAATAACGATCCTTCGGCATACTTTAGTTCCGTCAGTGCAACTACAGATGCCAACGGCATTGCAACGGCGAAATTGAATCTGGGCAATAACAAAAGTAATCGTACTATTTCTATCAGCGCCACTTCGGGTACGGCCGTAGGATCCAATGCCGTGGATGTCACCGGAACAACGATTTCCATCAGCGGAAACAGTTCACTCGCGCTGAACGCTTCAACTGTGCTCACTCTGAGTGTCAAGGACTCAGCCGGAACGGCTATACCAGGCATAGCCGTAAGCGTGACATCCCAAAAGGGCAACACCATTGCGCTCAACCCGAGCAGTGGTATCACTGACTCGTCCGGGCAAATTACTGCCACTGTCACTGCAATAAAGACAGATGCTGTCGATGTGATCAGTGCGAGCGCAGCAGGAACAGCAAAAACACAAAATCTTTCAATCAGCAGCTCAAGTTTTGTTTTCACGGCACCTTCCGAAGATGCGCTAATCCCAATTAACACAGCTACCCCTGTGTCGATAAATTGGGCAAATGCTGGAACCCCTGTGGGTGGTTCTGTGGTTAATTTTTCGGCAAGCCGTGGGACAATATCTGCATCTGGAACGACCAGTAGCGCAGGTGTAGCCACTGCGTCTATTAACTCCGCAAATACCGGCCCCGCTATCATCTCGGCCACAGGACCTGGCGGAACACCTGCTGTTTCAAGAAACGTCATTTTTTACACTACAAGCGCTACGACGGTCTCAGCCCAAACCAACCCCAGCACAATCCAAGTCACTACTGGAACCGTCGGCCAGACCAGCAATAGTGCAGTCGTTTCTGTGGTGGTTCGCGATGCTGCAAACAACTTGGTTCCGAATGCCCAAGTGAACTTCTCTATCGAAAGTGATCCCACCGGCGGCTCTCTTAGCTCGTCTACAGCAACGACGGATAGCTACGGTCAGGCCTCGGTGAATTATTTAGCCGGCGCAGTAAGCAGTCCTCAAAATGGCGTAGTCATTCAAGCAACGGTGGTCAGTATCAACGGAACAGCTATTACCCCGGTGACTGAGTCCGGACGAACAACTCTTACTGTCAGCGGGCAATCTCTGTTAGTGCGCTTGGGTACCGACCAATATGTCCTAGATGCTAAACCAGTGAACCAAAAGACATACGTGGCTATTGTCACTGATGCCGGAGGGAATGCCGTTGTCGGTACAACTGTAACTTTCAAATTGCGCCCGATCGGTTATTGGAAGGGGCAGTATGAACAGGGTGCTAATAAATGGATCTGGACTCCGAGTACTTGGTGTAGCAACGAAGATAACGGCGGTACAGGCCCAGCCAGCTTGTCCTTTAATGGGATCGTCGACCCAGGTGAAGATATCAATGGCAATACTTCTCTGGAGCCTGGGGGTGTCGCCGCGATTACTGTTGATGGCGTAACGGATGCCAATGGAGTCGCTACCGCAACCATCACCTATGCCAAGGATCATTCCTGGTGGGCTAGCTTCTTCGTAGAAGCGCGTGCTGGAGTCAATTCTAACGATCCTCCATCAACGGCCAAATTCGATCTCGACGGTCTTGCCAGCGATTACACAGATCTCAACGTTAATCCACCTGGTCTAGTCAGCCCCTACGGCACCAGCACCTCATGTTCTGATGATCTGTAAGGCAAACGTCTCTTCACTACTCGAAGGGCATCCGATTTGGATGCCCTTTTCATTTCATGCACAGAAACTCCTAAATCTCTTCCACCGCAAAGATACGCCGATGTTCGCGGATGGCATAACGATCCGTCATGCCGGCAATGTAATCGGCAATTGGGCGTGCGGCTATGGCTTCCGACTCGCTGGTGAATTGCGGCGGCAGCAAGCGCGGGTCTTCCACGAAGGCTTGAAATAACTCACTGATAATGCGCCGCGCTTTGGCGCTCATGCGCATCACGCGGTAATGCCGGTAAAGATGGGTGCGCAATACGGCTTTGAGTTCGCGGTTCTTTTCATGCATCTGCTGGCTAAACGCCACTAACGCCGGCGCAGTACGTACCTCGTCGACACTCGATGGTGCATATTGGCGGATGTTACGTTCAGTTTGTTCGATAAGGTCAGTGACCAGCGCGTTGATCATGCGGCGCACGGTTTCATGAACCACGCGGCGTTCCGCCAGTTTCGGGTAAGCACTGCGCACTTCGTCCAGATGCTGGGCAAACAACCGTACCGAAGCCAGTTGTCCCAGCGTGAGCAAGCCGGAACGCAGGCCATCATCCACATCGTGATTGTTATAGGCGATCTCGTCTGCCAAGTTGGCAATCTGGGCTTCCAACGACGGGCGCTGATCGTTGAGAAACCGAGCACCCACTTCGCCCAACTGCGCAGCATATTCCAGCGAGCAGTGCTTAAGAATGCCTTCACGTGTCTCGAAACACAGGTTCAAGCCGTCAAAGGCGGCATAACGCTCTTCCAGTACGTCGACTACGCGCAACGATTGCAGATTGTGTTCGAACCCGCCGTGGTCTTTCATGCATGCGTTGAGCGCCTCCTGTCCGGCATGTCCGAACGGTGTATGGCCGAGGTCGTGAGCGAGTGCAATGGCTTCAACCAAGTCCTCGTTCAAGCGCAGGCGCCGCGCGATAGAGCGTCCTATCTGTGCAACTTCGATACTGTGGGTAAGGCGAGTTCGAAACAGGTCACCCTCGTGATTGACGAACACCTGCGTCTTGTATTCGAGGCGTCGAAAGGCACTGGAGTGGATGATGCGATCGCGGTCGCGCTGGAATTCACTGCGCCCCGGCGGTGCGGGTTCGGCAACGATTCTGCCGCGCGCACTGACGCTGACCGCGTATTGAGCAAATTGCTGTTCAGGCACAGCATGCCTCCAGTGTCTGCCCCAGCAATGTTTGCGGCACATCCGCTGTCATCACGGCGTTTCCCAGCGACTTTAACAATACGAAGCGAATCTTGCCGTCCGCGACTTTTTTATCCAGACCCATCAGCTGCAAATATTTCTCGGTGCTCAGTTTCGGGGCCACAGTAGGCAAACCGGCACGTTCGAATAGCGCTCTCACCCGCTTTACTTCCTGCGCGGTGATCCAACCCAGACGCTGTGAAAGATCTGCCGCCATGACCGTTCCTGCCGCCACGCCTTCTCCATGCAGCCAGACGCCGTAGCCCATGCCGTTCTCGATGGCATGACCAAAGGTATGGCCCAGATTAAGCAGCGCGCGCTCACCGCTTTCTCGCTCGTCCGCGCCAACCACTTCTGCCTTGTTTTCGCAACTGCGCGTAATGGCGTATTGCAATGCCGCTTTGTCCCGTGACAGCAATTTTTCCATGTTGCTTTCCAGCCATTCGAGGAAGGACAGATCGCGTATCAATCCATATTTGATGACCTCGGCGATCCCCGCGCGCAGCTCCTTATCAGGTAGCGTGTTCAGCGTTGCCGAGTCAGACAACACAAGCAGCGGTTGATAGAAGGCACCGATCATGTTCTTGCCGAGCGAATGATTGATGCCGGTCTTGCCGCCGACCGAGGAATCAACCTGGGCAAGTAGCGTCGTGGGTATCTGAATGAACGGCACTCCACGCAGGTAAGTGGCCGCTGCATAGCCGGTAATGTCGCCGATGACACCGCCACCCAGTGCAATGAGCGGTGTGGTGCGTTCACAGCGAGATTTCAGGAGAGCATCGTAAATTGTGTTCAACGAATCACTGTTTTTGTATTGCTCGCCATCAGGAAGAATGATGCTTTCTACTTGTATGCCATGCTGAATCAACCCCGAGCTCAATCGATCAAGATATATCGGAGCAACCGTTGTATTACTCACGATTACCGTACGCTTACGCGGCAGGTGCGGCAGCAAAAGCTCGGGTCTGTCCAGCAGGCCGCTGCCAACGTGTATGGGATAACTGCGTTCGGCCAGACCGACATTCAAAGTCTGCATGAAATCTTGGTCATTGGTTTGAATAGGATTCTGCACGGTGTCAAGTCGTTGCTGAAGGCGCAGCAGCAAGACTTGCACACTCTGCTTGCCGGTATGCATCAAGATATCGGCGATTTCCGCGTAAAGCGGATCGCGCTGCTCATACAGTTCCTGCAATTTCGCACGCGGATCGGCGGTTTGCAGCAGTGGCCGGTTATGGTCGTGGCGAGTGCGCTGCCAAAGATCATGCACACTGCTCTTGAGATAGACGACCACGCCACTCTGCCTGAGTATCGAGCGATTCTGCGGGCTTAACACCGCACCACCGCCCGTTGCCAGAACGATATTGCGACGTTGCATTAACTCTTCCAATACAGCACTTTCACGCTGCCGAAAACCTGCTTCGCCCTCGATATCAAAGATATGCGGAATGGTGACTCCTGTGCGCCTTTGAATTTCCTCGTCACAGTCTACGAAGGTTTTGCCCAGATGTTTGGCAAGTAGTTTGCCCACCGTTGTTTTACCTGCGCCCATCATACCTATCAGAATGATATTGCCGGAGGCGTATTTAAGAGATGCTGTTGTCATGTACGGAATTGTAGCGGAATTCTTTACCAACTCTCCAAAACGAAAGCCCGGCTGATGCCGGGCTTTCGTTTTGGAGTTACTTCTGTCAGTTGGATCCCAGAGTGTCTTTCAAAATCTTGGGGGTGATAAAAACCAACAATTCTTTCTTGCTCTTCACCAGTGTATTGTTTTTGAACAGCCAACCTAATACCGGGATATCACCCAATCCTGGAACTGACGAAGTCGAGTCAGAATCGTCTTGTGTATAGACACCGCCGATCACCACGGTGCCTCCGTTCTCCACAAGCACCTGCGTCTCGACTTTTTTGGTGTTGATACTTGGAACACCAGCATAAATATTGCCCACCGAATCCTGACTGACACTGATCTTCATGGTTACGCTATCTTCCGGCGTGATCTGTGGAGTCACCGTTAAGCCTAGCACCGCCTTTTTAAACGCGACGTTTGTGGCGCCACTGCTGCTAGCTTGCAAATAAGGCACTTCGACACCTGATTCAATGGTCGCAGGCGTCTTGTCACCCGTTACTACACGCGGGCTGGCGATATTCTTGGTGTTACCGTCGATTGCAGATGCAGTGAGTTCCATCTTCAATAACTCAGTGCTTGCGGCGTTGAACAGATTTAAAGTTAACCCGCCAAGTCCGGAAGCCGCCCCGGGTAAATTTACATTCCCGGATAGATTTCCACGCACTGCATTTCCGTTCGTCACCCCAATATTAGGTCCGGTGTAACCCAATTTACCACCCAAGGTATGGTTGAATGTTTCAGCTGCTTCGACAAAGCGTGCTTCAATCAACACTTGGCGCACTGCCACATCCACCAGCTTGATCAACTTCCTCACCTCTTCCAGGCTGTTCGGAACATCCTTCACGAACAACATATTGGTTCGCAGATCGAAGTTCGCGCTTCCCCGCTTGGATAATATTTTCTGCTTTTCGTCCGAAATCAACTTAACAATGTCGGCCGCTTTTGCGTAGGACAGTTGGAAATTTTCTGTACGCAACGGCTCCAGTTCGGTGATCTCTTGGCGCGCCGAGAATTCGATTTTTTCCTTTGCCGCGATTTCTTCACGGGGAGCAACTTGGATCACATTGCCGTTCTTGCGCATATCCAAGCCCCTGCTTTGCAGGATAATGTCGAAAGCCTGATCCCAGGGTACATCCTTCAAACGCAGAGTCAGACTGCCGGACACAGTATCGCTAATCACCATGTTCAATCCGGTAAAGTCTGCGATCACGCTCAATGCTTCGCGTGTCGAGATATTCTGAAAATTCAAGGTCAGCTTCTCTCCCGAATACCCCGGCACATTCCCCTTTACCAGTTTATTGGGATCTTCCGTGACCGTTTTCACCTCGATGATGAATTTGTTGTCCGTCTGGTAGGCCGAATATTCCCACAAGCCCTTGGGCTCAATTGACAGTCGGGCATTGCCGCCCTGCACATAAGCATCAACCATCTGCACGGGTGTCGCAAAGTCCGACACGTCCAGTTTGCGCTGTAAATTGCGCGGCAGGCTGGTTCGTTGGAAATCGACGACGAGCGCTTTGCCCTGTTGTTTGATGTCAATGCCAATATCTGCGTCTGACAAATCGATTTGCACTCGCCCCTCGCCATTTTTCCCTCGGCGAAAATCAATATCGCGCAGGCTGTGCATTTGCGAGCCGGCTGATGCATCGGCAAAATGTGTCGCAGCAACGGACTCCGTTCCACCACCAACACCCTTGGGCTGCAAGGTGATCAGTACATTATTCCCTTCGATGCGTGTGTCATAACTCACCATCTGCGCCAGATTAATCACTAAGCGGGTACGGTTCCCCGCTTGCACGATATTCGCGCTGCGCAAGTCTCCTTCTCCAAACTCCTGCATCGATTTCCCCAGACCATTTGCTGTGTTGGGAAAATCAAACGCGATGCGCGGAGGAGTATTGATGGTGAATGCCGCCGGCTGGGCATTTAGTGCGGCTTTCAAGCCAATCTTGATTACGAGCTTTCCTCCCAGCTCACTGCTGGCACTGATGGATTGGATGCTGTTGAGCTCTCCTCCGAAAGGTGCCGTTTCTTGCGCTTGTGCAGTAAGCGAACTTACGGAAAGCGCAATCGCGAATAATCGGATGAAGCCTCGTGCTACCTTGTTGAACTGTTTCATATTTTCGCTCCTAATCATTCGACCAATTGCAGACTGCTTTCACGCTCCGACCAATCGCCGGCACTGTCCTGCACCATTTCCTTTATCTTCATTTCGGTTTCAATTATCGAAATGATCTGTCCGAAGTTCAGGCCGATGTAATTGCCGGTCTTCACCCTGTATATCTTGCCCTCGGAGGAGCGTATGACTGCATGTCCGACCTTGTTCTGGTACAAGTACCCGACCATTTTCAGACTTTCCAACGGATAGTCTTCCAACTCTTCTTTGGGCCGATCCAAATCAGGCTGGTTTTGACCGGTGCGATTCGAACTGCGGGTATCCTGCTTGCGTGGTTTGAACGGATCCGGCAACGATGTGGCATTTTCATAGGCAAACGGCTCATAAGGCTTGATGTCCGGTGGTGGCTCAACCTTCCCACGCATATCTGCCCCGGCGTTATTGACGAAATCCCGCAGATCCTGAAACTCTTCGCCTCCACAACCTGCGAGTAGCAAAATAGCTAACAGTACCGAGTAGGACGCTCTCATTTTTTCGCTCCCGCCGGTTTGGTCACTCGCTTTTGCGCCGCCAATTCATTTTCATCAAGATAACGGTAAGTTTTTGCAGTCGCATCCATCGAAAGAATACCGCCCGTAGCTGGATTGATGCTGATGTCATTCAGGGTGACGATGCGCGGAAGCTGTGAAATGTCACTCGCGAAATTCCCCAAGTCATCATAGTTCCCGGTCACTTTGATCGAGATCGGTTGCTCGGTGAATACTCCAGTCGCCACTTCTGTACCCGGTCGGAAGAGATCGAACTGCAAGCCGCGACCCAAACCTGCCTGGTTGATGTCAGTAAGCAAAGCATCCATTTCCGATTTGCTGGGTAATTGTTTAAGCAATGCACCAAAAGACTGTTGAGTATCGATCAATTGTTTCTTGATGATGTCCAGGTTGATGGCTACCCGTTTTTTTGCCAGGAAGGCATCACGCAACTTCTCTTCTTCCTGCTTGATCCGCTGCAAGCTGTCGTACTGGTCTTGCCAGTCAAAGAATGCGCCCAAAACAACAACCAGTAAAAACATTGTGGCGAAGGAAATCAATTTGGCCAGCCAAGGCCAACTCCCCGGTTTTTTGGGGTCGATGTTCTTTAATTCTTCAAGTAAATTCATTTCTGCCCCTTAACCTTTCCCACCCACTTTGACCGGTGCTGATTCAACAGGAGCTGCCAGCTTAGTCAAGTTAAAGTTGAGGGAGAACTCGCTCACTCTCATGCCACCTGCTGTAGTCGCATGAATCTCGATCAGAGTGGGTGAGTCCAGCCACGGTGAATCCTCGATAGAACGCATCAGTGTTGAAACACGGGCATTAGATTGAGCATAACCAATCAAACTGATTCTGTAACCGGATTGTTTGATGGTCTTCAGATATACTCCATCAGGCAAAATACGCAACATCTGATCGAGCAAGTGCACCACATCAGAACGCGTGGACTGCAGATTTTCAACCACATTCTTTCTAGCCAGTAGCGACTGAGTTTGCTCGCGCAGTTTCTTGATTTCTTCGATTTGCTTATCCAGCACAGCTATCTCTTGTGTCAAGTAAGCATTGCGCCGTTCCTGGTAGGCAATCTGTGTACTGATCGCCACATGGACGAAACCGACAATCAACGCACCGAGCACCAAAGAAATGACGCTTAATGTGACAAATTGCAGTTGTTTGGCGCGACGTTTTTCCGCGCGGTGCGGCAATAGATTAATTCGTATCATGACGGGTCGAACCTCCGCATTGCCAAGCCGCAGGCAATCATCAACGCCGGTGCGTCGGTTTGCAACTGGCGCGGCTTGATGCGACTCGACAAGGTCATCAGCTCAAAAGGATTGGCGACGAGCGTGCTTACCTGACTGCGAGTCGCAACTGCCTCATCCAATCCGGCAAGAGCAGCACAGCCGCCAGCCAGCACAACGTAACTCACTTCGTTATATTGGGTCGAAGTGAAAAAGAACTGCAACGCACGCGCCACTTCCATTGCCACATTTTCGCGGAACGGGGAAAGCACGTCGCTTTCGTAATTCTCCGGCAAACCCCCATTCCTTTTGGCCGTTTCTGCCTCTTCAACGGACAATCCAAACGCACTTTGAATTTGTTGGGTGAGTTGCGCGCCACCAATCTGCTGGTCACGCGTATAGACCGATTGGCCGTTGCGCAGCACATTCACATTCATCACATTGGCGCCGATATCAACCACCGCAACACACTGATCTGTCGCCCCACCTGGCAATTGAGAACGAATTTGCTCGAAGGCCGCTTCAGCCGCATACGGCTCAACGTCCACCACTACCGCTTTTAATCCGGCCGATTGAGCAGCAGCCACTCGATCCTCGACATTGGCTTTACGTGAAGCAGCCAACAGCACTTCGACTTCTTCTGGATTGGTTGGAGAAGGACCAATCACCTGAAAGTCCAGATTGACTTCTTCCAATGCGAACGGGATGTACTGATTTGCTTCAGACTCGACCTGATACTCCAAGTCGTCTTCACGGAGACCGGCCGGCAACATTATCTTTTTGCTGATCACTGCAGCTGCTGGCAAGGCAAGGCTTACATTTCTGATGCGCGTCCCCATGCGCTTCCATGCTCGCCGCAAAGCCTCGGAAACCGCATCCAGATTGTTGATGTTGCCATCGCTTACCGCATCGGACGGCAGAGCTTCAATCGCATATCGCTCCACCACATAACCGCCTTTTTTTGGCGCTTCGCTTAACTCCAAAATCTTTATGGAAGAAGCGCTGATATCCACCCCGATCATAGGGGGTGTCGACGTCTGCAAAAAGTCTAACGGGATATCAAAATTTCCTTTAATCATAGGATGGTTAGCGCTTTTTCGTACAAAGTGGTTTAAATCCTAGCAATAACTCCCATGTGTGTAAAGTTTTTTCTATGGGCATATTTTCCGGCTCTGGGCGATATAATCCCAAAGTACCTCATATTTCCATCTCATGTTATGACCTCTCGCTGGTGGTTCTATCCCGCTCTGGGCGTCTTGGTGTTACCTCTGCTGCCTCTTTTGCTGCTGGTTTTCGCGGCAATTCTAACCTATCCGACATTGCCGTCGCTTGAAGCCCTGACCGACTATCGTCCCAAAATGCCGTTGCGCGTATTCAGCGCAGAAGGAGTATTAATTGGCGAATTCGGCGAAGAGCGGCGCGAACTGGTCAAAATCGAGGAGGTGCCTGATTTGATGAAGAAGGCCATTCTGGCTGCGGAAGATGATCGTTTCTATGAACACGGCGGTGTGGACTACATTGGTGTGCTGCGTGCTACCTATTCAAATTTCACCTCTGGCGGTGTCAGGCAAGGTGCCAGCACCATCACCATGCAGGTTGCGCGAAATTTTTTCCTGTCCAAGGAAAAAACCATGACGCGCAAGTTCAATGAAATGTTGCTGTCCTTCAAGATCGAACACAACCTGACCAAAGACGAGATTCTTCAGCTCTATATCAATCATATCTATCTGGGGCAACGTGCTTACGGCTTCGGTGCCGCCGCGCAGGCTTACTACTCAAAGCCCATTAGCCAACTGAGCTTGGCCGAGATGGCCATGCTCGCCGGGTTGCCGAAAGCTCCCGGCGCCTACAATCCGGTGGTCAATCCCAAACGCGCCAAGTTGCGCCAAGAATATATTCTGCGGCGCATGCGCGATCTGGGCTATATCAAACCTGACGAATTCGAGATTGCACAAAGCGAACCAATTCAAACCAAACAAACCACTTATCACCAGGATTTCGCTGTCAATGCAGGTTTCATTGCTGAAATGGTTCGGCAGGATATGTATGATCGATTTCAGGAAGACACCTACACCCAGGGTTACACTGTCTACACCACGATTCGTGTTCAGGATCAGGCCATTGCCTATGCCGCTTTGCGCAAAGGAGTGATGGAATATGACCAGCGACACGGCTATCGCGGGCCCGAAGGTTATGTTGATTTGAAAAAAAACAACTCGGAAGATCTGCTCGACGATGCGCTACAGGAAGTGCCGAACAGTGACGATCTGATCCCTGCTATTGTGCAATCGGTCAACTCAAGGGTACTTAACGTGTTTCTCAAAGGCGGGCAAGTTGTTGAGATTCGCGGCGAGGGATTGCGTTTCGCGCAGCAAATGCT
>CXWL01001288.1_pt1 | contig 16412 bp, 13 predicted proteins | sample 590931 | NCBI WGS metagenome assembly CXWL01 (sample SAMEA3498368, study PRJEB10139) | groundwater metagenome | biome: water well; material: biofilm material | place: Germany | collected 2015-04-27 | reverse complement strand
GAGGGACGGCACACTTGATCATAAGTGTATGCTTTTTCCCAGACCACATACATGACGTCATTAATAATCTCTCCAATACAGTCCTGACGTCTTGTGATGTGGAATATAAACTGAGATAACCTAGTAAAGTAGATTTGATAAATTTGTTCAAAGGCATGCTCATCCCCAGTCACGATTTCTGCGATCAAACTCTTCTCCTTATCCTGCTGCGCCTGCGAACTAAAGGATTTTTGCATTTTTAACTCTGGCGATACCTGTTGTTTCATAAATCTAAGATATTAATTTTTAGGATCTTAGTCTGTTTATTCCTCACAACGAAAAAAAAGTTCATGACTTACAAAAACAATTGAAAAAACTAGAATCCGACAGTGATGGAAAATACAACACGGTTGTCGACAACATGGGGGTGGAATTGCCACTGTGAGGGCGAAGTTTCCTTTTCACTTGATGCGTGGATGCCACCGTAATAACGCACATCGATACCAATGTTACGGGAGAAATGTGCTGTTAATCCTGAAGTCCAATAAAGATAATCATAGCTCAGAACCTTCCTCTGGTCATTGTAGCCAAAGGTGCTGGATATTCCGATTGAATCGGTGATTGGATAACGGCCTATAATCTCGGAATTGAATGACATGTGGTTCTGCTGATAGCTATTTTCTGAAAAATTTAAGTTGACTGTCAGCAAATCACGAAAATGGCTATATAAATAAAATTCATTATAATCAACAACTTGGCCGAATATTTTGCCATCGTATATGTAGCGGGTCCATGCTGTATTAAATCGCCAATCATCCGAAAGTTGATAAAAAAATCCTAGGTATGGCCTGAATTCAGCAGTGGAGCGGTTCTCGAATCCATGGTCAGCAAAATTAACCGTTGAAGCAAAAGAACCCAGGTAAATTCCCGATTTGAACTCATAATCAATGTTAGCTTGTACAACAGGCTTTCCATCGCTCTTTGAATAACCCCGCCAAATATAATCAGTAGCACCGGTGAAGCTACTACTTGCTTTTCCGGTTAATTCAGCGACACAATCAATAGAATAAGCAAGACTTAATATGAGCAATAATAATCGACAACTTAGCCGACTTAACTCCAGCATGGTTTCTTGTGCGTGTGGATAAAAAATAAACATCAAAGAATATTCAAGAAATACAATTATCTAATACTTATGTGAACCAATTATTTTGAATTCAGAAAAATTAAATGAGCCGATCTGAACCTTTTCTTGTTGAGACAGAATATACGGCATGTAAGACAGAAAAATCATGTTTTATGTTAATTCTTGTCTTATATTGATATGAGCATAATTCATCTATTGCTTTGTGGATTATATGTGAAAAATCAAAAATAACTTACTACATACTGAGTATGTGGAATCCAAGTGATTTAAATTTTCAATGGAGAGAAATATAATGAAATTATCAATAATTAAAACCTCAACCGCCTTAGCTGCAGTTTTAGCAGTATTCGTGACAACGACATTACCTGTATCAGACGCTAATGCGGCTGATATTCGCGTAACATGCGAAAAAAGATCAGATCGGTCTAAGGTTTCTGTCGATGGCAATAATTTAGTTGCTGGTAACTATGTTGCCAAAATCATATCGGGTAGTCATACAAAGAAATCTGCACCCAAAGCCACTACTGGTGATGAAGTAGGATTTGATTTCGATAGCGATCCAGGCGATGTGGCTGCTGGCGCCACACGGATAGGTCGTGGCTTTATTCAAGGTCAAGTAACCGGGCAACTGATCAACGAGAAAGGATTTACTGTTGCACAGGCCACTAGAACCTGCCGCACGCGTTAAAAAGCGGCTCACAGATAATTCTGTTTTACTCTAATTCATAGAAGTGATCCCTCGGTAGACGTATCGTAGGGCTCACCAAAGCTTGGTGTTTACTTCAATCGATATGAATCCCTAATCTCTACAAAGCGAAAGGGGATGTACCACGAAAAAATATTGGAATTAAATAAAACCACAAGAATCATACATATAATGCTGCAAATAATTACACAAAATTTGTTTCTAGTTAATTAAAGAGGGCGACTCTCTATGTTTGGGACATCACAATTTAGAAAGATTGTTAGCGCAATCATTTATTTCACAGCAACTCTGACCTTTTTATCAATAAACAATGCTTCCGCAGATGGCAATCAGGTCAATTTCGCACTTACAGATAATGCAGGACACTGGTTTGATACCGGATCCGTAGTTGCAGGTAATCGTTCGATTGCAATCGCCTCTCCCGGTGTGAGAATCAATTTTTCTGGTAATTCCAATACAGTGCATACGAGAACCAGCTTGATTTATCCAACCGGTGCAGCGGGTATGCCATTTAATACCGATCCTAAGAAAGGAGGCGATAGCCTAACGCTAACCACGCCGGGATTGTATGTTTTTACCTGCAGCATTCATCCCTATATGTTCGGCGCAGTGATTGTGGATGACCCAACCACCAGCGGCCTCGATCTTGGATCTTCACTCAGTTTAGTCAATGGAATTACCGTTCCGAGCAGTAGCGACTTGGCAACACGTCTGTTGCGAACATTCTTTATCGCAACCAATCCGGCTAACTGGCAGAACTATGCGAGTAGCGCACCGTGGCATATTACTTATCCAGATGTTGATGTGCGCGTGGATATCGGAGTTGTTAATCTACCGGCTGTGCTAAACGCCCGCTATGGGAATGATATCAATCTGGCGGCGCTTGCAAATCCAGCAACCCCCGCAGTCGGTGAAATCTGGGTAGCTACCCAGTTTGAAAAGACTTCAGGAAAATCAAAACCGGGAACGGTATCGGCGATTGATGGATCTTCCTGGCAAGTAACACGTAAAGTAGCATTGCCTGCAATCCAGATGAACAACCCACACAACATGTGGACAGACAAAAATCAGAGCGTTATTTACGTAACGCAATGGTTTGACAAAAAACTGACGGTTTATGATCGCCAAACGGGTGCGCTGATTCGTAATGTATCTGTCGGTGAATCGCCCGCGCATGTAATGACGCTGACCGATTCGGATCGAATTCATATCACAAATAACGGTGATACACGCACAGATTCCGTGATGGAGCTGACTCCTTTTGCTACCAAGGTACTGCGCAGAGTGGACATTGGACGAGGTAATCCGCACGCACATTGGATGAGCCATGATGGCAAAACCATGGTAACGCCCAATGTTATTACCGGCGATACCACGCAATACAATTTCAAGACAAATAAGATAGAGGCTATTTTGCCATCAGGTACTCGTCCATTTAGCCATCCCTTAGCAACGGGCATGATGCCGGACGCCAGCAAATATTATGTTGCCAATCTGCTGGATAGCACAATTACAGTCGTGGATATGAAAACACACCACGTCATCAAGAACATCAACCTGATTGAACATTATGATCCCGTATCTGGAGCCATTTCTGGCCCCGTAGGCGCATTGCCGATTCAGACCCCCGTTTCTCCGGATGGAAAAAATATGGTCACAGCCAATACGCTGACAGGCACGATTACCATCATCGATACGCGACCCAATTTGGCCACAACGGATGAAATCGTAGCGATGCTGGCATGCGATCCCGGTTGCCATGGCGTACAATACGGCGCCAAAAAAGGGGGCGGTTACTACGCCTACGTTTCAAGCAAATTCTCAAACAGGATGCTGGTGGTTGATCCCGATCCAAATGGCGATGGAGACCCGTCCGATGCCAAGATTGTAGGTAAGGTAGGGCTTTTCTCGGCTAGCACAACGCTGAAAGATGCCAGCATAACAGGCAATCCAGGAATGGGCGGACAAGGCATCCTGCCGATCCCGGTGGTTTATAACGGTTGGGTGCAGAATTTACCCGCATCTTGGAGTAATCAATTGACCCCAGCACAACGCAATCCGATTGAATAATTATATTTTTAATATAATATAACTAACTCAATGGATATTACTTTGGCTTACCTAATAATTCAGGAGAACTAAAATGAGTTCAGGAGATGATGATTCATCCAGTAGTAACAAACACTTTACATTCACCATTGAAAATGGCGCTGTAACGGCCTATTTCGAAGTTGAAAATGGAATAACCCAGCAAGAATCTCTCGACAACAGAGATTCATTTGTGATTGATGGCACTCAAATCACCCACACTAAACAAACTTCTAACGGACCTGAAGTCACTATCTATTCCGATCCCGAAAGTGATGGATCTTACAAAGTCATTTCTGATAGTACGGATGATGACAGCGTTAATGATGATCGCCCTGGCAGTGGTGACCGCAAAGGTTACCAATTCACCATCAACGATAATAATGAAGTCGTTGAAGTATTTGAAATTAAGAAAGGTGTTCCGGAGCTTAAACCCATCGATGATGACGGTACGGAGACTTATGCAGTAAATGAGAATGGTGAGGTAGTGAGAACTGATGATGAGCCTGGCATTGGCGCTGAAATAACCGTTTACGCTGATGCAGATGGTGATGGCACCTATTTCCGTGTTTCGGAACAATGGGCTTCCAATTCACCAGGATCTGGTCCGTTTAAGTTTGAAGACAGACTTGTTTATTCTGACTCTGACGGCGATGATCATATCGGAGTGCGTGGCGGTGAAGACTGCCATGGCGGGCAAGGTGCAGATGATTTCGTGATTCGTGAGGCCGCACATTTACGAATTGGGGATTTCAACTCGAGCGAAGATAACTTCATTATATTTGATACCGGCCTTGGTCTAACGTCAGTAGCGCAACTAGCTAGTTTTGTAACCGATGCTCAGCACGATGGTCAAGATTTCATCATCCACTTTGGCGATGATGTCTCGATCACGTTGGTAGGCGTACAACCGGATCAAATTAGTTGGGACGATGTCAGTATATTGAGCTAATTCCAAGCAAACAAAGGAGGGGTTTATTAACCCCTCTTAAACTTCTTTTCAATCGGCGATACTTCTTTTCGCAGGATAAGGCCTATATCCGTTAACGCTAGAAAATATCAACGCACGGAATTCTGTGCAACGTAACACGTCATTCGGAATTAAACTTGGATTCCAATGCATTTACGAACGGATTGCTTAACCCGACCATTCAGCCAGAAAGACTCATGATTTTTGGGAGGGTATCACTTGGTATCTCAATCGTAATGTAAAATTCCAATTAGATTACAATCAAACCCGCTTTACCAACGGCACGAGTGGGGGGAATCAATCGGCCTGAAGAAAAGGTTTTGTTTTCACGCATGCAAATCGCATTCTAATTCTCTTAGTCTATTACAATACGAACCGAACTCAAGTTCGGACCGGCTAGCTGATTATTGGGTAGTTCAGATCTGCGCATCTTGACTGAATAAGATTCTTCTTGCCCCTCTGACTAAAATAGCGCTTGAAATCGATCCTTTATTCGTTTACCTTCTAAATCAATTGCCAATCAATAAGCTGGATTGGGCATTCACCAGTCAGAAAAGGCCAAGCAATATGTTCAATTTAGGTTCCATGCTCAATTTGGGCTCCACCGAGCCGGTCGTAGGCAAGGCGCATACTGTCGTAGCATGTTCGGCCACAGAGATTTTTCAGTATCTCGGAGAAGGTTTGTTTCAGAACTATCCAAAATGGTCACCAGAAGTTAAAGAGCTTGAGCAAATCACTCCCGGGCCAATAAAGCTGGGAACTGAAGGGCGGCAGGTGCGTATTGACCAAGGACGCCGGACAGAATCTAAATTTAAAATCTCCGCATATGAGCCCGGTGTACGCTTAACGCTTATCGGGGTATCTGATCCTTTTCGCTGTACGTATGAATTACAGGCTATCAATCCTGAGGAATCAACCAAACTAACATTTTCTTTTGAGCTGCTTGAGATTCTGGCAATCATGCGGCCGCTTGAAGGACTGGTTCGTGTTGCCATCAAAGATGGTGCTGAACGAACGGTTCAAAATATCAAACGCTTGGTTGAGGCAGAAAAATCCGCGAAAGCTTCCGCCAACCCAGAATCACGCTAAATCACGCGACATAGCAGCCTACGTATTGAACAATCAATAATGAACACTTACGATGGGTGTTTGTAAACCGGATAAAGTTAAAGGAGGACTGATGTCACAAGATGCTTTTTCCACTACTCAGGCTCCACGAGTCGATGATCGCCCGGTGTGGGACGTAGTCTTTGCGGTTTATGGCTATCCAGCTTTACTGCTGGCGCATCGGCTCAAAGTTTTTTCTTTGCTAGCGGATGGCCCGCGCACACTGGCCGATATCTGCAACGCGTTAAATATTAAGCAACGCCCAGCAGAGGCCATTCTGACCGTAGCGGCTGCCTTGGGCTTCTTGTCATTACAAGAAGAGCGTTATTCTCTGACTGCTGTCTCAGAAGAATATTTGCTGAAGAGCAGCCCTAATTATTTCGGTTTTTTTTGGGATCTAATGATCGACAATTATCAGGTATCTTCCTTTGCAAGCATGGAGAAAGCAATTCTCACAGATTCTCCACAGGCTTACGGCGGCGGTGACATTTTCAAGACGCATGAAGAGCAAATCGAATTGCTGCACCGTTTCACTTGTGGTATGCATAGTATGAGCATGGCTTCAGCGCTGGTGTGGCCAAAGGTAATGGATTTTTCCCAATACCGGACGATGCTGGATATCGGCGGCAGCTCAGGCGCGCACTCGATTGGCGCAGCTTTGCGCTTGCCCGATCTGCAGGCGATAGTGCTGGATTTCTCTCAAGTGTGCGAAGTGGCTGAAGGATACATTGTTGAGTATGGCTTACAGGATCGCGTTAAAACCTATAAAGCTAATATTTGGTGTGATCATTGGCCGTCGGCCGACCTCCATTTTTTTTCGAATATGTATCACGACTGGCCACCGGAGAAATGTCATTTTCTGACCGCGAAAAGCTTCCGCTACCTGGAATCTGACGGACGTATCGTAATTCATGAAATGCTGTGTAACGACGATAAAACGGGCCCCTTCGCACCGGCTGCATTTGGCATGATGATGATGGGCTGGACCGAAGGAAAGCAGTACTCCGGTTTGGAATTATCAGCAATGTTGCAGGAAATAGGATTTGAAGATATTCAAATTCACAAAGCATCAGGCTATTACAGTATCGTAACTGGTCGCAAACCCTAACTTCTGCTTATACTTGCAGGAATTTTTTGGGCTAATCAGAATGATCAGGCCCGTCGAGAGGGCAAACAATTAATTCGCGCCTTCATCCAGCAACGCTTCCACCAGTTTCGCCTCGATTTCCTGGTATTGCGGATTGTTGTTACGAACGACGGAAGGCTCTTGCCAGGCAGGGTTCTGGCGTAAAGCGCTGGTCAGTTTGCTCCAGTTATCGGGCAATTTTTCGCTCTCGGCTTTGTCCACATGCAAGGTATCCTGCGCGGCATGACCGCGGTGCATTAATTTATTCAGCAGGTGTTTTTGACGTAGATACAATACTTGCAGCGTGGTTTCGTCGGCGCATTGCCACTGCGTGCCTCTCACGGTTGCCTTGATCTCATCGCCATAGCGCTTGAAGGTTGACCAACCGGCGCCGGCAATGGCGCCCAATGCAGTGGCTGCGCCCAGGCTCATGCCACCGACCATCAAATCAATGCCCGCTCCGGCTGCGGCACCCTTGGCTGCGGCGCTGCCGACATCGAGTCCATATGCTTTGAGTATGCCGGGGGCGAAGATGTCCAATTGCCAGTGGCCATTGCTGACCGGAATTTTCTGGATCGCGACATCTTTTTCCGAAAAATTGAAAATGGATAACAAGTCGTGCAGACAATGCTGCTCGGCTTTGCGGACAAATTCATGCAGCCGGTCTTCAAGCAGTGAATGCGCGATCAGATTATTTTGGGTCGCTTTGCTCTCGCGATAACAGGCTACATTGACAATCAGCGCAGCAACCCGTTTGGCGCCGGATAAGCAAAGCTGACTCCATAATTTGGCGCGGTAATCAATCAGCTTCTGCAACCGGTCGTAATGGGACTCCACCAAAGTCTGCATTTTCTGATACAGACGCTTCTCCGCTTCAAAAGTAAATGCGACGGTATCGAATTCCAGCGTCGCATGCATGTGAAAAACTGCCAGATGCTCGCGCCATTTTGCCAGTTCCCGGTCATGCTCGGCGATAAAATTAAACACCGGAATAATCGGTTTGCCCGATTGCGTGAGTATGTCCAGTTCCAGGCGGTACTTTTCCAAGAAAGGCTCGCGTACATCGATGATATAGAGAAGAATATCGCTGCGCAGCACTTGCCGGATAACTTTTGCTTCCTGCTCGAGCGGATCATTGACGGCAACATGCGTCACGAAATGCTCCAGTATCTTCACCGGTGGCAGCAATTTCGATTTTGCAGCCAGCTTTTTGATATGTGCGGATAGCGCCCGTGAGTCTTCCAAACCGGGCGTATCATATAAATTCAGAATCGCTTCGTTGTCAGCGGATATCGTCGCTTGCTCGACATGCCGCGTAGTGCCTGCACCGTCTTCAATAACACCAAATTCAGTGCTGCGCAGCATCGTGCGGATCAGCGATGTTTTACCCGTATTGGTATGCCCGACGACGGCAATATTCAGCAAAGCATCGGTATGCGGGNNCTCAAGAGGATTAACCAGGGTTTTCCATTACTGCTGTCGACCAATTCCTTGATCAGGCGTTGCACACCGCGATCGGGCAAGCGATGCGCGGCTACACCCAGCAATAACGGGCCATTGAGATTTTTTATCAACGCAATGGCTTCGTCGTGAGAATCTTGGTCGATGATGTTCAACCGGCAGGTTACTGATTCCGGCCAACTCGTCGCAGAATCCAGTTCAATACCAAAAGCCTGCGCATTCGATGGAATGGCGACATTCGCTGGCGGCAGGGTAACTTCGGCGGGTTTGACGCCAGCCAGCGGATCGGCATCAATAACCTCGGCTTTCACTTCACGCGCCATCAAGCGCTGACGCAGCTCTATATAGTAGGGCAAATAAAGATCCAGCTTGAACCGGTGCTCACTCCATTTTTGCATGACGAGCGAGAGGCCGAGCACCAAGAGGCGCGGGAATATGCCATAGACCAATAACGCACCGACTAGAAAAGTAGCCCAGGCCATCCGGGTTTCGGCATCCTGCTTGCTGACGCCTATCCGGCTGGCGACGGTTTGCGGATCATCCGGTATTTTTAATCCCATCGCTTCCAGCGGCGTGCCGAGAATTTGCGTGAGTCTGGGCAGCGTGCTGTCCGGCAACAACGTGGTGCCCCAGATGAAATTATATTGTTTGGCCAGCATAAGTAATATCAGTAATACCATGCCGGCGGCCAAGTAAGTTAACCAGAATTTGTGCGTCAATACGCTGATGCGCCACTTGCCGGCATCGCCGGTTAAGCAGCTCTCCCACCAGGCGTGCGATGCCAGCGAGGCAATCGTGGGATTTTTCTTGTGCCGGTAAGGCAGCCAACTGGCCAATTGCGCGACAATGCCGCTGCTTAGGCTTTGCAGATTCAAGGTGATGCCCGAAATCCATAACAACAGGGAAATCAAGTTAAATCCCAGCAGCACTGCGAGCAACCAGTAAATATTCAGCGTCGAATAATCCCCCACCGCTTGACTTGCCGCCAACCCGCCCAGAATGACGGCAACCCCCAGACAAATCCGGCGCGCACGGATAAATTGCCGGTGCGGCTGCTGCAAAGCATCGTTCAGCGTGTTTTCCTGAATCAACCGCTTGGCGCGCGTGTTCAATCGCTGGATAAAATCCGCATAATTGAAATCACCATTGGCAGACCTCGGCAACTCCTGAATACTGGCGTACGACAAATCCTCCGCTTTAGCAGACTCTATCTTGCGTACCTGTTCGATACGCACCAAATCATCAAATGTATGTTTTTTTACTGACATGGATTTGCCCATTCCGGGAGAATGACGATTCGGGTGTTACGGTTGGTGGTGTATGTTTGTTTCACAAGTATCAAGAAAAAAATGCCGGGATTTTCAGCAGAAAATTTGCTGCAAAACAAGCTAAAATTCGTTATTAATTCATTCAAAAATTATGGCAGGACAATTCTATGAAGCCGGTTGCAATTTTTAGACATTTACCCATCGAAGGGCCAGGCTATTTTGCCACATTTCTCGACAACAATCATATTCCCTGGCGACTGATTAAAATAGACGCCGGTGAAAAACCGCCAGCCAGCATTGCTGAATGCAGCGGCCTGGTGTTTATGGGCGGACCGATGAGCGTCAATGACGATTTGCCGTGGATTGAAAACTCACTGTCGCTGATCCGCCAAGCGGTTGCAGAAGATACGCCAGTATTGGGCCATTGCCTCGGCGGTCAACTCATGGCCAAAGCGCTCGGCGGCGTCATCAGTGCCAACCCGGTCAAAGAAATGGGCTGGGGCGAAGTCAATGTGCCGGATAACCCGGTTGCCCGTTCCTGGTTTGATGAGCTAACCACTTTCCAGTCTTTTCATTGGCACGGCGAAGCGTTCAGTATCCCGCAAGGCGCTACTTGCATCCTGTCCAGCCCATATTGCGAAAATCAAGCTTTCGCATTGGGGATGCACTTAGGCATGCAATGCCATGTGGAAATGACCGAACGCCTGATCATTGACTGGTGCAGCGTCGGCGCGGAAGAACTCGCCAGCTTGAACGAGCCATCGGTACAATCCATCGCCGAGATTGAGAAGAATCTGCCCGAGCGCGTGGCGGCGCTCAATTCAGTGGCTGAGCGGTTGTATCAGAAATGGATTATTAATTTGAAATAAGTAGACAGCTTCGCAAAATGCTTTATTCATAATGCGTCCACAGCCGCAATACTTTTACAATTTTTTCTTTTTCCAATACTTGATAAACAAGCCTGTGTTGGATATTGATGCGACGAGAATAAGCGCCCGACAAATCGCCAACTAATTTTTCATAAGGCGGTGGATTTTGATAAGGATCATTACGAATGACATCAAGCAACGCGAGCGCCTTCTGTTTCAATCCGGCTGCTGCAAGTTTTTTGGCATCCATTTTTGCTTGATGCGTATAGCAAAGCACCCACATCACCAATCCAAGTCTTTGCTACAAGCATCAACCTCGGTTTGTAAACCGTCCCTAATCGATTCACGCATGCCAGGCATGGAAACCAGATAAAGCGTTTCATTAATGGCATTCCAGTCTTCCTCGGAAAGCAATACCGCATTTGATCTTTTCCCTTTAATAATAATAGGCTGATGGCTGGATACCGTTTCATCGATCAAACTATATAATTTAGCCCTGGCTTCGGTTACATTCAACGTTGTCATAAAAACCTCCCAATGGCGCATCATACGTATTCACGTACGCACTGTCCATTTTGCTTCAAGGTAGAATAGCCGGTAATAATTGGCACAGGCACAAAACCAAATGTAATCAAAGACGGATTCAATGTGTTTATAAAATTCAAGCGCCGCTACGGGGCGCTATCAGTGAACAGCAAACCAGTGCGTCAGCGTTCAGCGGCGTCCGCAATCCGCGATTCGATGGGGGACGAACACAATACCCGGAAACCGATATCGTCGTCACGATCGCCCGGATGGTCGTAGTAGCGCACCGACGCGCGCACGTAGTCCGGATCAAGGTACCAGGAACCACCGCGCAGCACGCGGGCCTCGCTCGTATCCAAGGAAGCGTCGCTTGGTGGATCGCATGAATTCAGGCACCACTCCCAAATATTGCCTGCCATAGCCTCTACCCCGAACGGGTTGCGAGCCAGTGGATATAAACCTACCGCAACTGTACGTCCAATGCCTGCCTCAGCACTATTTGCACGCTGCCCATTCCATTCACCTTGCCATGGATAGTCTTGTTGCGTGCCCCCGGCGGCAGCCCATTGCCATTCCCACTCGGCGGGCAATCGAATCGGCAATTGCAGTTTTACGCTCAGCCAGCGGCAGTAGGCCAGCGCATCGTACCAAGAGACATTAATCACCGGGTAATTGGCAAAAGACCAAAGCAACGAACCCGGTTTCTCCTCCCTCGGCCGATGCTCCCACCAGGCTGAATTGCAATAACCATCCTTAGCATTGAGAAAGGCGCGGTATTGTGCCCAGGTAATCGGATAACGAGCCAAGCGAAACGGTGGCACCGTAAAACATTCCTGGGATTCAGCCTCCAAAGTGACTTCACCGGCCGGTATGTCTATCCACATAATATCGGGTAGACCATCCTCTCTCAGCCCGACACCGCGCCGTGGATCACCCAACTGATTGAGGCGCAGGCCAATTTCTTCCCGGCGGTGATGCAGCGTACTGTCAGTATTCAGCTCGTCAAGCAGTGCCAACGGTTCCGGGGTGAGAAAGTGACGTAGAGGCTCGGGCAATTGTGGTTCGAGGGTCTGCCAGGTCGCGATGCTCGAATCAGAGAAATCTGCATCGGGAGCAGGCAATGCAAGCTGGTTCAGCTTGCGCAATGCTTCAATGGCGGGCTTTTGCCGTTCCCAGCCCCACTTCAGGACAGGCCGCTGCTGATCATTGCTCCTGTCCCAATCACGCGCTGCCTGCTCGGCCTGATGGCGCAGCGCCAGATCCGCAGCATAGTTCGCGTACCAGTCCTTGAAACGCTCCCAATGACTGAACATGGCTTCATGTCCCACTTCATACACCGCAGGCTGTTCGTTGCTGCTGACTAAGATGCGCTTATCGACGAGTTGCTGAGCCAGGATCAGAGCAGCTTCAGGCAGATCACCCTTGGCTGCACGGCGGCGCACCACCGCCAATGCACCACCCGCTTCATTGTCGCGCTGCTCCACGCTGGCGATGGCCAGAAACAGAGGTGAAATGGTTTTCTCATCAAATACTTCCGGATCCTGATTAAGCTTTTCTCTAGCCTTCGCAACTGCTTGCTCGGCCAGGCTGTCAATAGCGCCAGCAACGCCGCCGATGGCCGTGTAAGCTGTTTCGGTCAGCGCGTCGCCATCCTTCTTGTCATATAGCAAGGACAAAGCAAACTCAGCCAGCGCCAATGCACCCGGCCCTGATCCGGTGTCGTCCAGGATACGCCGCACCAAGCGCGGGGAGATAGTCAGCCCCGCCGCCTGGGCTGGACCGGTGATCATTTTTTCCAACGCTGCCTGTCCCGGGACGGCAACCGGAAAATGCCCCGAGCGCAGTAACGCGATGCGAGATTCATCCTGTGGCCATTGATCATAAAAGTCGGAGCGCATCGCGACCACTACGCGCACCAACGGACACTCCACCGCAGCCGTCAGCAGCTTAAAGAAATTACTGCGTGCAGCTTCTTCCACTTTACTGGCAAATACTTCCTCAAATTGATCGACGAACAGCAGAAGCTGGGCGGCTGCGCCAGCTTGCCCCAGGGCAGCACTCGCCACAGTGGCAATATCGGCCGGATGCGTTCGCAGCCGCTGCGTCAGATCCGGCACACGCCAATTTTGGTCTGGAAATGATTTGCTCAAGGCAGCAGCAAGAGGTTGAAACGGAACATCACCCAATTCGCGCGGGGAAAAACTGATTGGAATCCAGTGGACACCCCCTACGATAGCATTCTCCGTAAGCGTTGGAATCAGCCCTGCGTATACCAATGAGGATTTGCCCGAGCCCGATGGCCCGATCACCGCAAGAAAGTTCTCGTTGCGTGCAATGAGACGTTCAATTAATGCTTCGATTTCCGCATCCCGGCCGAAGAATCGATCTGACTCGGTGGTCAAAAAGGCGCGCAAGCCTGGGTATGGGCGACCCGTAATACGTTTCGGCGGGATAGCGCCGTGCCGTTCGGAATAACGCCAAAGCGCTTTTAGTACGTGTTCCTTGAGATCCTCTGGCGTTTTGAAGATTGCGGGACGCCCGGCTTCTTCAGTACCATTATTGACGCGTTGCCGGAACGATTCAATCCGCTCTGGCGGGTTCTCTTGAGTACCTGCATCGTGGAATCGTTTTAGGATCACATCATCGTCCTTGATGCAGATCAGTGTCGGCAGCTTATGCTTACGAGCCTCCTGGTACTCAAGCTCGGTAATGGAAAAGGACTCACCGGGAGGAATAAACCCGTAACGACCACCGATAATTCCGATATAGAGATCACACCCCGCCACGTCCGCAAGGCAGCTCTCGCGGACACTGCGCTCGTCGGCCGTATAGCTTTCAGCAACCGTGCAATGACCACCCAATGCTTTTCGGACCGCTTCGCGCTCAGGCCCCAGATCATTCAATGTCGAAGAAAGATAGACTCTCATGGTCAAACAGAAAAGAAAGAGGTAATCGGACCATAGGCAAAAGTCGCCTGAAAATTTCTCAAAATAGATAGGTGTGAAATCAATTGGTATCAATCCAAAATATGCTCGCCCAGCAATAGCTTCAGGAATTTCTCGCGCGTTGCACTCGATGAATCCCGGTAAAGCGTATATTTCGCATGCTGATCGGGTTGTTCCGGGTTGATTTCAATGCCCCAGAGCGGCGCGAGCGTCATCGGTAAATTGGAATAGCGCACATCCACGAGCACATTCGGTTGCTCCGGACGAATCGCAAGCAATCCTGCCGAGAAATGGCTAAAGCGCGCAATATCGTTTGCCAGCACCGACGACGGCGGCAATGCGCTCAAATCGCGTTCCAGGACAAATTTTTCAACAGATTCTCCCGGATAAATGCGCGGCTCGGAAAACAAACCGACCCGGATCGCATTTACATAGAGCCTGCCTTCAAATTCGTAGATGGAACGCCACAGTACCAGATTGGCGAGCGTTGGCTTGACCAGCAATTGTTCCGCACGGTGCCCCCTTTCCGCAATCAGTGTTTCCGCGACGGTTTCAGCGCGGTGCAATTGCATCCAGCCGAATGATAGGTAAACCGCCGCGAGCAGTAATCCAATCCGGGCTGCCGTGTGATTGTATTTCCTGAAAGCAATCACCCCGGCAATCAGTAGGATCAATGTGAAAGCCGGATCCAGTACCGAAATGATATTAAACGCCACGCGCTCATCGCTCACTGGCCAGAGCAGATTGGTACCATAGCTGGTGAAAGCATCCAGCACGCCGCTCAAACAATAACCCAGCAAAGCAAATAAATACAGACGGGCAAAGGGCAGGCGTTTGCGCAAAAATGGCCACAGCAAAAGCGCTGCAATCAAGGCGCCGAACGGCACAAAAAACAGCGAATGCGTGAAATGACGATGGAACTCGATATTCAATAACGGGTCATTCGACGACTGAATCAAAATATCCGCATCCGCAGCGATTCCGGCAAAAAAACCAATACCGGTCGCAAGTCGCGTTTCCTGTTGTTTGGCACCCGCTTGCGCCATCGTGGCGCCGAGCAATCCCTGGGTCAATAAATCCATATTTGTTAAGGGTCTGAAATAAAAAATTATAAAAGAGACATAGTATAAAAGGATAAATGGTCCGATCGCGATTTATTCTTGCCGGGCATTGCCCAAACATAAAGGATATAAATAAAACTGGCAGGTTATACTATCTTGTCGCGGCACATCAGAGCCTATCAGTAAAGTCTAATCGAGAAATCAATGCGCTATTACAACCATTACCAATTCATCAAATGGGCAAACGGTTAAAATCCGGGTTACTGGCTCTAGTCAGTCTGATTATTTTTGCTAGCGTTAGTCTCTATGCATTCCGCAATTCCCTGCTGGAAGCACTGATCAGCCACCAATTGGGCAAACAGGGGATGCCATTGCAATCCATTTCGGCGCTCGATATTTCGCTCACTACCTTCCGCATGCAGGATCTGACAGCGGGTAAAAACAAGGAATTGCGTGTTGGCAAAATTCTGGTGGATTGGCAACTGCCGGATCTGCTCTCCGGGAAACCGGCATCGATTGAGATTAGCGGTTTGCAATGGGTACTCGATTTGGACGAAAAACGCCCTCCTTCGGATTCGCTGCGAACCATGTCGTTAAAGACTGGAAGCGATATCAACATACCCTGGTTGCCTAACTTTTCACTAAAGGATTCGGCAATTCACCTTCATTCAACGGCTGGCAATGCCACGATTGCGCTGTCTGGCGACATCCAACAAGACCAGCCGGACACTCAGGCGATACGACTCAGCGCCGTAGTCTCCGGTTCACTCGGTCAAATCAAAAGCACATTGGCTGCGACACTGGATAGGCAGGGGAATATACGGGGTAAAGTCACTGTTGCAGAGGGCATGCTGAACTTGCCCGAAGCAAAAATTTCCAGTTTCGCAGGCGATGCAACTTTCACAGTTGCGGCTATGCGGCTGCAACATATTGCCACCGAGTTTGCGTTATCCAAAGTTCAGTTGTCAGGAAAAAAGTCAGCGAAGCCAGTTTCCGAGCAGGCTAGTAGAAACTCGTCAGCATTTATATTGCCTGACACGGCCATTGATCAAATCAGCATCAAAGGAGATATCCGCGGATTGCCGGATTCCTGGTCCGGACAGCTCGATGTGGATCTCGATGGCGGCCAACTGACCAGTGAGCCTTTGAATATCCAGCGA
>CXWL01121325.1_pt1 | contig 16425 bp, 17 predicted proteins | sample 590931 | NCBI WGS metagenome assembly CXWL01 (sample SAMEA3498368, study PRJEB10139) | groundwater metagenome | biome: water well; material: biofilm material | place: Germany | collected 2015-04-27 | reverse complement strand
TCATTTACTACATGTAAACTCCGCTTTTTCGCCCGATTTTGCCTTGCACTGCATCCCTCGATCACTTTGTGACACAGTAAGACTAACCCAGTCTACAGATACGCAAGCCTTCGCAGCCTTCGTAGGTGGAATAAGCGCGCAGCGCGATTCCACCAAAGCAAACGGTGGATACGTTTTATCCACCAGGCTTGTCATCGAGTTGATCGAGGCGGTGGCGATCCCTTTAGCAGGGTATTCACTCGCTACAGCCCAACGCTCTTCAGCGAGTTAAGGAAATGCTCGGCATTCTGGTAGCCGGTCACGCGAAAATCGCCCTGTTCGGTTCCCTTTCCGTCGAAGAAAAGAATGGCGGGCGGGCCAAATAATTCAAACCGCTGGAGCAGCGCCTTGTCTTCATCGCTGTTGGCGGTCACGTCGGCCTGTAGCAGCACGGCGCTTTTCAGCCGCGCCTGCACCTTGGGGTCGCTTAAGGTGAAGCGCTCCATTTCCTTGCACGACACGCACCAGTCGGCGTAGAAGTCGAGCATCACCGGCTTGCCGCGCTCGCGCGCCAGGCGCGCGTCCAGCTCGGCCAGATTTCTTACCCGCTCGAACTGCACATGCGCCGGGGCTTCCGCTTGGACGCTGCCGAGCGCGCCCAGCGGGCGGAGCACATCGCGCGCGCCGGAAAGCGCGCCGACGAGGTAGGCGCTGCCGACCAGCAGCGCGAGGATGCCGATGCCTTTCCACAGTTTGTGCCAGCCGCCGGCATTGTGCGGCAGCGCATCCAGCGCGTGCAGGTAAACGGCGGAAAGTACCAGCAGCACCGCCCACAGCAGCATTTGCACGCTTACCGGAATCAGCGGCGAGATCAGCCAGATCGCCACTGCCAGCAGCAGCACGCCGAAGAAGCGCTTGACCGATTCCATCCACGCGCCCGCCTTGGGCAGCAGGGTTCCGGCGGAAGCGCCGATCAGCAGCAGCGGCAACCCCATGCCCATCGCCAGCGCAAACAGCGCCACGCCGCCCAGCAGCGCGTCGTGCGTGCGCCCGATATACAGCAGCGCGCCAGCCAGCGGAGCGGCGACGCACGGGCCGACGATGATGGCGGACAGCGCGCCCATCACGAACACGCCGCTCAAGTGCCCGCCATGCAGCTTGTTGCTGGTGTCGGTCAGCCTGCTTTGCAGGGCGGTGGGCAATTGCAGCTCGTAGAAGCCGAACATGGACAGGGACAGCAGCACAAACACTCCGGCAAAGCTGCCCAGCACCCACGGCGTTTGCAGCGCGTTGGACAGCAGCGTGCCGGATAGCCCCGCCGCGACGCCGACCGCCGCGTAGGTGAGCGCCATGCCGAGCACGTAAGCCAGCGACAGGATAAAGCCGTGCAGATGGGTAATTTTGTGGCCGCGCCCGACGATGATGCCGGACAGGATCGGGATCATCGGGAACACGCAGGGCGTCAACGCGAGCAGCAGTCCGGCGCCGAAGAAAAACGACACGATCAGCCAGAAGTTGCCCTGCTTGAACAGCTTGGCGATCTGGGTGCTCTCGCTGTCGGCGGTTGCAGGTTGCGCCGCAGGTTGCGCTGCTGCGGCAGCGGTTTTCAGTGGCGCGGCGCCCGCCTCGGGCAGCGCGATGTTGAATGATTTTTTGGTCGGCGGGTAGCACAGGCTTTTGTCCTTGCACCCCTGATAACCGGCTTCAATCGTTATGTTTTGCGCCGTGTTTCCGCTCCGCTCCAGCGTGATTTCCGCCTGGATGGACTGGTGGAAAACTGCCATGTCGCCGAAGTTGGGGTCGTGCTTGATTTCACCTTCCGGCATGGATATTTTGGCGATTTTGATGCCCGCGTTTTTTGCGGGGTCATCTGCCAGTTTCAGGCTGGTCTTGTCGCGGTAGAGGTAGTAGCCGGGGGTGATCCTGAAGTTGGCGATCAGGGTGTACCCGTCAAGCGCGCTGACTTCCACACCGAACGCCTGATCCGGCGGCAGGATGACCTCCTGTTTCGCGCCGCCCAACAGCGGCAGGCGATCCAGCAGCCCTTCGGCGTAGGATGCGGGGGCAAAGCACAGCAGCAAAATCAAAAGGGCGTGGCGCATGGTTATTATTCCTCGGTGGCACACGTTTCCTGTGCCACCCATTGCAGATAGCCGGAAAATCCGGCTGCCAGAGGGACAGCCACGATTTCCGGAAGTTCATATGGGTGGTGCGCGCATATCGTCGCTTCGAGGCGCGGATAGGCCGAGCGTGTGGTTTTGGCCAGCAGCGGAACTTCGTTGGCGGTTTCCACCTTGCCCTGCCAGCGGTACACCGAGGCGCATTCGGCCAGAATATTGACGCACGCAGCGGCGCGGCTTTCGATCAGCGCTTGCGCCACTTTTTGCGCGCTGGCGCGGTCAGGAAGATTGGTGAATACCAGAAGGACTTCATCCATCATGTTTACGCCGCTTTCGCGCGCGCGCAGCGCATTCCCAGTTGTAGCAGCTCGTCCCACGCATCGCCCGGGCGCAAGCCTTTTGCCACCTTGTCCAGATGCGCCGCCTGGCGCAGCGCGCGTTCCGCGAGCGCCGGGTTGAAGCGCCGCAGCGCGCGTTCCACCAGCTTTTGCCGCGCGCCCCACACGTTGGCCTCGCGCAGCGCGGAGGCCAGATTGCCGCCACGCTGCTGTGCGCGCAGCACCCTGCACAGCGCGCGCGCATCTTCGGCCAGCGCCCACAGCACCAGCACGGTGGCGGTACCCTCGGCGCGCAGCCCCTCCAGTATGCGCGCGTAGCGCGCGGCATCGCCCGCGAGCATGGCCTCGGACAGTTTGAACACGTCGTAGCGCGCTACGTCCATCACCGAATCCTTCACCTGCTCGAAAGATAAATGCCCGGCGGGAAACAGCAGGGCGAGCTTCTGGATTTCCTGCCAGGCGGCCAACAGGTTGCCTTCCACCCGTTCGGCGAGGAAAGCCAATGTCTCCGCGTCGGCAGATTGCCCCTGCCGCTGCAAGCGCCCGGCGATCCAGGCAGGCAGCGCACCCAGCGCGATTTCCTCGGTGGCGATCGCGACCCCACGTGCTTCGAGCGCGGTGAACCACTTGCTGTTCAGGCCGGTTTTATCCAGTTTCGGCAGGGATACCAGCGTCACCGTATCCGGGTTCAACTGCTGGCAGTAATCCTGCAAGGCTTGCGCGCCTTCCACGCCGGGCCTGCCGGAGGGGATGCGCAAATCCACCAGCTTGCGCGTGGAAAACAGCGACAGGCTTTGCGCGCTGTTGCGCAGCTCCGCCCATTTGAAGCCGGGCTCAACGGTCAGTATTTCGCGTTCGCCGCAGCCCGCCGCGCGCGCCGCCGCACGGATAGCGTCGCCCGCCTCGATGCACAGCAGTTGCGCCCCGCCGTGGACGACATACAGCGGCTTCAGGCCGGAGGCGAGGTGGCGCGTGAGGTCGTCGGCAGATAATTTCATGCTGTGGCCGTCGGCATCACGGAGCGGGTTGTGGCAGCGGTTTGGCGCGGTTCAGGCGGCGCAGTATCTGCTGCACCGCGTCGCCGCGCATGTTTTGAAACAGCATCGCTTCTTCCTGCTCTTTGGCGAGCACCTGCACGTCGTCGTAGGAATAGTCGCGCCGCAGGGTGATCTCTTCCGGAGCCAGCCAATCCCGCTGCTTCTGGTCATATGCCCGCAACGAAACGCGATACTGCAAGCGGTATTCCCGCACCCGGCCACTGCCGCTCAAGGAAAGTATCTGCTTGTCGGTCATTTCCGAAACGATGTGCAGCGTCAGTTGCGCCTGCTCTGGCGAATCGGCGATTTGTACGTTGCCGGATTCGAGCGCGCGCTTCAGCTCGACCACAAAAGGAGCGAAATCATTGGCCGTCCTCACATGGATCGTCTGGAACGGCATGGAAATCGCGTCCTGGCCGCGCAGGTGGAAGCCGCACGCCCCCAGCAGCAGGGAGAGTGCCAGCGGGATCAAGCGCATTTCAGGCCACAACATTTATCAGGCGCCCCGGCACCACGACAACTTTTTTTGCCGCGCCGCCCGCAAGCTGTTTTTGTACGGCAGGGTGTGCCAGCGCCAGATTTTCCAGCATCGCCTTGTCGGCGTCCTTGGCCGCGCGCAGGCTGCCGCGCAGCTTGCCGTTCACCTGGATCACCAGCTCGATTTCGTCCTGCTCCAGCGCTGCCTCGTCCACCTCCGGCCAGGGGGCGGTGAGGATGTCGTCGCCGTAGCCGAGCTCCTGCCACAATGTTTGCGCGATATGCGGCGTGATGGGAGAGAGCAGGCGCAACAGGATGGAAAATCCTTCCGCAATCGCAGGATCGGAATTTTCGCCCGCATCGGCGCTGCCGCACTTTTCGAGGGCGTTGAGGATTTTCATGCTGGCCGAAACAACCGTGTTGAACTGGTGCTTGCCAAAATCGTTGTTCGCCTGTTTCAGCGCCGAGTGGATTTCGCGGCGCTGCTCTTTTTCTGGTTGCGCGGCATCGCTCCAATCGTGCGCAAGAAGGCCGGGGTTGGTGCCTGCCGGGCGGCGGGTATGCGCGAAATGCCAGATGCGCCGCAGAAAGCGGTAGGCGCCCTCCACTCCGCTGTCCGACCATTCCAGTTGCTGGTCGGGCGGCGCGGCGAACATGATGAACAGCCGCGCGGTATCGGCACCGTAACGGTCAATGATGGCCTGCGGATCCACGCCGTTGTTTTTCGATTTGGACATTTTCTCGGTGCCGCCGATGGCCACCGGCAGGCCGTCGGCGCGCAGTTTCGCACCTAGTGGTCGCCCCTTCGCATCGGTTTCCACCTCCACGTCGGCGGGGTTGATCCACTGTTTTTTGCCGTGAGCATCCTCGCGGTAAAAGGTCGGGGCAACCACCATGCCCTGGGTCAGCAGGTTGATGAAGGGCTCGTCACCCTGCACCAACCCCTCGTCCCGCATCAGTTTGTGGAAGAAGCGCGCGTACAGCAGGTGCAGGATGGCGTGCTCGATGCCGCCGATATACTGGTTCACGGGCAGCCAGCGTTGCGCCGCATTCTTGTCCACCATGCCGCTGCTGCAGGCCGGGCTGGCGTAGCGCGCGTAATACCAGGACGACTCCACGAAGGTATCCATGGTGTCGGTTTCGCGACGTGCTTCGCCGCCACACCTGGGACAGGCGCAGCGATAGAACTCGGGCATTTTCGCCAGCGGCGAGCCGGTGCCGGTGACGGTCACGTTTTCCGGCAATACTACGGGAAGCTGTTCGTCCGGCACCGGCACGTCGCCGCAAGCCGGGCAGTGGATGATCGGGATCGGGCAGCCCCAGTAGCGTTGCCGGGATATGCCCCAGTCGCGCAGGCGGAACTGGGTGCGTTTTTTGCCCATGCCTTGCGCTTGCAGATCGGCGGCAATCGCGTCGAACGCTTGCTGGAAATTCAGGCCGCTATATTTTCCGGAACAGACCAGCGTCCCGTATTCCGTGTTGGGCGATTCGATCTCCATCTGCCCCGCAAACTCGTGAACCGCTTCGATCAAGGCATCAGACGGGTTGGGCAGGTCTGTCAGTATATGGCTCAAATAGGCGATCATCCCAGCCTGGTCGAGGTCTTCCCGGTTCGGCTCATGGCCGTCCGCCACGAGTTGCGCTTCCAGTTTCTTCCATTTGTCCAGCAGGTCGGGGCTGGCGATGACATGCTTGACGGGCAGGCCGTATTTTTCGGCAAATTCGTAATCGCGCTCGTCGTGCGCCGGCACCGCCATCACCGCGCCTTCGCCGTAGCCCATCAGCACGTAATTGGCGACCCATATCGGCAGACTCTCACCGTTGAGCGGATGCCGGACAAACAAGCCGGTATCCATGCCTTTTTTTTCCATCGTCGCGACATCGGCCTCGGCGGTGCCGCCGCGCTTGCATTCGGCGACGAATGCCGCCAGCTCCTTGTTGCCCGCAGCGGCCTGTGCGGCGAGCGGGTGTTCCGCCGCCACCGCCACGTAAGTCGCGCCCATCAGGGTGTCGGGGCGGGTGGTGTAAACCTTTAACGCGCCCTCTTTGCCGATGGCGGTGCCGTAAGGAAACTCCACCTCGCAGCCGTGGCTCTTGCCGATCCAGTTGCGCTGCATGGTCTTGACCTGCTCCGGCCAGCCGGGAAGCCGGTCAAGGTCGGCGAGCAGTTCTTCGGCGTATTGCGTGATGCGGAAGAAATACATCGGAATTTCGCGCTTCTCCACCAGCGCGCCGCTACGCCAGCCGCGCCCGTCTATCACCTGCTCGTTGGCGAGCACGGTGCAGTCAACCGGATCCCAGTTCACCCCCGCCGTTCTTTTGTAGATGACGCCCTTCTCGAACAGCCGGGTAAACAGCCACTGTTCCCAGCGATAGTATTCCGGCTTGCAGGTGGTGATTTCGCGCGACCAGTCAATTCCCAAACCGAGCGACCTGAGCTGCTGCTTCATGTGCCCGATGTTGGAATAGGTCCAGGCGGCGGGCGGCACGTTGTTGGCCAGCGCGGCGTTTTCTGCGGGCAGGCCGAAGGCGTCCCAGCCCATCGGCTGCATCACATTAAACCCCTGCATGCGGTGGTAGCGCGACAGCACGTCGCCGATGGTATAGTTGCGCACATGGCCCATGTGCAGCTTGCCGGAGGGGTAAGGGAACATGGACAGGCAGTAGTATTTCGGTTTCGGGCTGTCTTCTCCGGCGCGAAATGCCTGTTGTTCTTCCCAATGCTGCTGCGCAGTTGCCTCGATGTCTTTGGGTGTGTAATCCGGTCGCATGTTTTTTCGATTGTTTTGCGTCATGTCCAAGTAGGCCGACATTATATACGGAGAGAGATATGAAACTGCTTTATGCCTTATGCGGTTTACTGCTGACCAGCGCGGCTTGGGCAGCGCCGGACATGCTGGTGGATGGTGTAAAGATGCCGGCCTGGGTCGAGCGCGGCGCGCAGCGTTTCCCGTTGTCGCCCGGCATGGAGTTGAGTAGCGGCGATACGCTGCTCACCGGGCAAGGCGCGCGCGTGCTGCTTAACGCCGCCGATGGCAGCGCCATCAAGCTGGGTGAGAACGCGCGCTTGCAGGTGTCGGGGCTGGCGCAGCGGCGCGATGGGGCATCCCTGTTCAGCGCAGCGCTGGAGGTGGCGAAGGGGGCGTTTCGTTTTACCACCTCGGTGCTGCACAGGCTGCGTGCGCGCGACGTGACGGTGAGGGTGGCGGGTGCGACGGCAGGCATCCGGGGCACCGACGTATGGGGCAAAGTGGGCGCCAGGATGAGCATATCCGCGCTGGAAAAAGCGCTGGGCAAAAACCTGGATGTCGCGGATAAAGAGGCCAAGATGGACTTCGACACGGTATGCCTGATCGAGGGCAAAATCAGCATCACGCATGGCAGTAAAGCACCGTTCGTGATGGACCAGCCGCAAACGTTTTATGTCATGCCCAAAGGCGCGGCCCCGTTACCGGTCGGCGGCCTGTCCGCCGAACAACTGGCCAAGTGGGCGGCAGAAACCGAAATCACCGCAGGACAAGGCGCTGCGCGCAACGGCGGTAAATGGAAAGTGCGTCTGCTCACCGCCGGCAGCGAGCGGGATGCGCTCGCCGCTTATGACGAACTGCGTGGCGCGGGTTATGACGCGCGCATCCGGCCATTGCAGGACGGGCAATACCAGTTGCGCATCACGCAATTATCTAGCCGCGCCGATGCGGAAGCGCTGGCGCGCGAACTGACCGGCAAGATGGGAATCATCGCGCCAACAGTGGGGCGTTGACCGCTGGCGGGAATGCTGGAACACTGCGCGCCATGGTGAGAGCTGGATGAATAGAGGAATTGGGGCGGAGTATGGGTGGTGGTGTGAAAACAATGCGAGCATGGCCCTTTTTGCCTTGAGCAGCCTGCCCGTCGGCAAGCCAGCCAACGATGGGCGATGCGCAACTTTGTAGCAAGGGGAAAACAGGGTAAAACGAACATTTCTATTTGGCGTTGACATGTATCGTGGGGGCCGTTGCGAATTGATAGCATATATGCTACTTTTAGCGCCGTGATTCAACTCGTTATTGATACCGATGTTTTTGTCGCGGCATTGCTCTCGCGCAACGATAGCAGCATAGCGCGTGAAGTCATTCGCAGATGCTTGCAGGGACATTACCAGCCCTTGTTTGGCGTGGCGTTATTTACCGAATACGAGACCTTGCTGTCGCGCGACAAATTATTCGCTGATTGCCAGCTTGGTCACAAAGAACGCGAGATGGTTTTTTCAGCGTTGCTCAAGCAGGCAAAATGGGTGGAAATTTATTTTGCATGGCGGCCCAACCTGCAAGATGAAGGCGACAACCACCTGATTGAATTAGCGATCGCGGGCGGCGCACGTGCAGTCGTATCGCGCAACATTCGCGATTTGAAAAACGCGGAACTGCTTTTTCCAGATACAAAAATTTTGACACCGAAACAATGCCTTGAGGTATTCAAATGTCCGTCATGACCATCAGACTCCCCGACGACAAACACCTGCGCCTGAAGCAACTCGCCAAGTCTCGGCATCTCAGCATCAACAAACTGGTTGAAGAACTGACCACCTCGGTTTTATCGGCGCACGATGCCGAAGTGCGCTTTCGCGCCCTCGCCCTGCGCGGCAATCCAAAAAAAGCGCTGGCGCTGCTCGACAAGCTGGATAACAGCCAAAAATAATTCGAGCACGGCCCATTTGCTCCGATGACGAACTGCGTGGCGCGGGTTATGACGCGCGCATCCGGCCATTGCGGGTCGAGCAATACCAGTTGCGCATCACGCAACTACCCAGCCGCGCCGATGCGGAAGCGCTGGCGCGCGAACTGACCGGCAAGATGGGTATCATTGCGCCAACAGTGGGGCGTTGACCGCTGGCGGGAATGCTGGAACACTGCGCGCCATGGTGAGAGCTGGATGAATAGAGAGGAATTGAGGCAGAGTATGGGTGGTGTTTTGAAAACAAGGCGAGCCTTTTCTTTGGTTCGTCAGTAAAATGTGTGGGCAAGCTTTGGCTCGGGCAGTTTCCCAAGTACATGATATAGCGCAAGTTCCAGCATTCTGAACGTCCGAAAGCCGTAAGCTTTTCTCATGGTGACTTTGGCTTTGTTGTTCAGCCCCTCGACAATGCCGCTCGAAAACGCTTTTCTGGCCCTGAAATAGTTGAGCAGAAGTTCGCGATGATTGCGTGCGGTGCGGGCGAACTTCTTCAACGGCTCGATCCTCGATCGCATGACTTTCGCGCACCATTGGTCGAGAAACTTCCCCGCCCAAGCGGGCGAATCGTAGTCCCAGAACTGCTGGAAATATTCCTTGAAGAGATAGGCGCGCACGCTCTGCAAGTTATAGCGGAGGACATCGCGTAGCTTGACCCGCTGTTTGCCGGTCAGATTCTCGCGCCGCTTGAGCAGACACCAGCGCGATTTCTTCAGCACGGGTTCGTAGCCGTCCTGCACCAGCCGTCTGGCCTCGGAGGCGCGCACCTCATCGAGCGCCAGATTCAGCTTGGCGACGACGTGGAACCGGTCGAGGATACAAGTCACCGATGCAGTTCTTGATCGACTGGCTCATCGCTCAGCAACAGGAAAAACTGGTAGCATGAAACCCGCCCGTTGGAAGACGAAAAACCGGGGGAAGGTCAAGTTGAAGCTTATGCAGTGGAAGAGAATGGCTGGTTGGTCATCACCGTAATAGTCAAATTTTTCTGATGGGGGCAAACATGAAATTGAGCTACGACCCGAAATACAACATCGCTTACCTGCGCTTCCACGAAAAACGCGGCACGGTCACAACCATCAAAATCAGCGACGAAATGAATATAGACATCGCCCCGGATGGCACCGTCTACGGCATCGAGCTGCTCAACGCCAACGAACAACTGGCCGAAGACCACGGCAACCTGATTATCGAAACATCGGGTAGTCACCGCGAAATCGCGCTAGCTGCCTGATAAAACAGGTGCCGGTTATTTACTGGTGGAAATGCTGGAACACTGCGCGCTATGGTGAGAGCTGGATGAATAGAGAGGAATTGGGGCGGGGTATGGGTGGCGGTGTTTTGAAAACAATGCGAGCCTGGCGCCTTTTGCTTTTTATTTACTAGTGGAAATGCTGGAAAACTGCGCGCCAGGGTGAGAGCTGGATGAATAGAGAGGAATTGTGGCAGAGTATTTGTGGTGTTTTGAAAACAATGCGAGCCTGGCCCCTTTTGCTTTATTTGTGGCAGCGACGCCGTGCGGCGCGCGTATCTCGGGGGGGATTGAAGAGGCATAGAAAGCATATAGGCATTAGCTCGATGCATGGCCGGTCGCGCATCGCATAAGCCTTTATAGATTCGGCATGATTAACATGATCGTTATTGAAATGCCGTCTGTTCACGTGTAACCTGCCGCAATGGATAAAAGCGGCGATCTCCTCCAACAGATTCGTGCGGCAGCAAAGAAGAGGTATCTTTTTCTTCCACATGCGCTACGGCAGATGAACAGACCGGAACGCATGATCTGCACAAGAGAAATCCGCCAAGTAATCAAGCATGGCCAGATCATTGAAGATTATCCGGAAGATGCCAGAGGCCACAGTTGCCTGATGCTGGGGTGCGGGGAATCGAATCGCCCGATACACGTTGTCTGTGCCTGCAAGGAAGACTATCTGGCCATCATCACGGCCTACCTGCCCGGAGAAACGGAATGGGCCGATGATTTCAAGACGAGGAGGACAGTATGAGATGCCTGCACTGCCAAGGTGAAATGAAAAAAGGAGAAACGCCCTTCCACATTGACCGAGAGGGCTGCCACCTGACGCTGGACAGGATTCCAGCGTGGGTGTGCGCACAATGCGGCGAATTCTATTTCGAGGCGGCGGAAGTAGATGCCATCCAGGACCTCATCCAATCTGTCGAGCAAAAGACACGGGCCATTGCTTTAGCGGCATGAGCGAATGCGTCAACGCAAAACCTGACCGGCGTTACTCAAAATTGCGCTCCACCCTTGAATCCGCAAAAGTAGAATGTGGTTGGTGTTTGGAAAACAATGCGAACCTGGCCCCTTTTGCGTACTTTTGCCCCTATAAGGACCTCTGGATAAATAGTAAAGAGCACCTATGACACGATATGAAAAAGCAGTCATCTTAATGTCGTCCATCGCCATCTTTATGACGATTTATGATCGAGTTGAACCATCCTCAAGCAAGCTCAGTTAAAGGACTAATCATATGCGTTACGCTATCGTTGTCGAAAAAGCAGGAAACAATTATTCGGCTTACGTCCCGGACTTGCCCGGATGTGTTGCTACCGGCTACACCGTCGAAGAAACCGAGCGTGAAATTCGTGAAGCAATCGGGTTCCACATTGAGGGGCTTATTGAAGATGGTTTGCCCATCCCTCAACCTGCAAGCATTGTTGAGTATCTTGAAATCGCAGCCTAATTCCAATTCGCAATAAAAAGATTAAAGGGGCCATAAAGGGGCCAGGCTAGAATTATTTTGCTACAATGAGCCATGCCCCGCCGCCCCCGCATCCACCTGAACGACGTCCCGCTGCACATCGTGCAGCGCGGCCATAACCGCGAACCCTGCTTCTTCGCGGAAGAAGACTATCACGCTTACCTGCACTGGCTCGGCGAGGCGCTGAAAAAAGAGCGTTGCGCCCTGCACGCCTATGCGCTGATGACCAACCACGTTCACCTGCTGCTCACGCCCAGGCAGGCGGAAAACGTTCCGCGCCTCATCATCGCGCTGGGGCGGCGCTACGTGCAGTACATCAACCAGACCTACCGCCGCACTGGAACGCTGTGGGATAGCCGCTACAAGTCTTCCCTGATCCAGGCCGAAACCTATCTGCTCGCCTGCCAGCGCTACATCGAGCTGAACCCGGTGCGCGCGGCGATGGTGGATGCCCCGGCGCATTACCGCTGGACGAGCTACCGCGCCAACGGGCTGGGGCAGCCCGGCGCGATTCTGACGCCGCACCCCCTGTACCTGGCGCTCGGAGAGGACGTCAAAGCTCGCCAGGGCGGATATCGCGCCTTGTTCCGCTCGCAACTGGACAAGGCGGCTGTGGATGACATCCGGCTGGCGCTCAACCAGAACCAGCCTTTGGGCAACGAGCGTTTTTACGCGCGGATCGAGAAATTGACCGGCCAGCGCCGCGAAGCCAGGCCGAGGGGGAGGCCGCGCACCCTGGAGGGGGAAGATGCCGATGCCGGATCAGGATAGGAAGAGCTGAGGTTGTAGAAATTTGGGCTTGGGAAACGCTGAACAAGCCCCCCGTTCGTGGTGAGCCTGTCGAACCATGAGCGGAGAACGAACCACAATCAACGGGTTGCGAAGCTCGCCCTTCGACAAGCTCAAGACGAACGGACTTATTCAGTGTTTCCCTTGGCCATTTCTTCCCCTTTTTTCCGGCAGCAGTCAAATGATCGTAGGATGTGCTGACGAAGGAAGCGCATCCTTCGCGATTGATGCGCTTCGTACTTCAGCACATCCTGCCTTGCTTTTCCCGTTCCTCGAAACTCGCCATAAGCGGCTCGTTTTCTGTGGCGGCAGCGCCACCATGCCCGTTAGCTTTGGCCGTTAGCCCGGCAGTCGCAGGTTCTGCTAGAATGCCGCACAACGAAACGGTTTTTCAGTAACCCAGAGAGAGCATAACCATGTCCAAAAAGCATCCGGTAATTGCTGTAACCGGCTCATCAGGTGCCGGCACCACGACCGCCAAGCGCGCATTCGAAAACATTGTTCGCCGCGAATTTCGCCGCAATCCGGTGAGCGTCGCCGTGATCGAGGGCGACAGCCTGCACAGCCTGAACCGCATGGAGTTCCGTGCGGCCGTGGCAGAAGCCGCCAAGACCGGCAACCACTCCTTCAGCCACTTTGGCCCGGAGGCAAACCATTTCGACAAGATCGAGGAAACTTTCAAGCAGTACGGCGAAACTGGCACGTGCAGGCGGCGCTATTACATCCACAGCGAGGCGGAGGCGAAGGATCTGAACACCCGCTTGGGAACCAGTCTGGGCCCCGGCCAGTTCACCCCGTGGGAAGACATCGAGTCCGGTTCCGACCTGCTGTTTTATGAAGGCCTGCACGGCATGGTGAAAACCGACGCTATAGACGCGGCAAAACATGTGGATTTGAGCATTGGCGTGGTGCCCGTCGTCAATCTGGAGTGGATCCAGAAAATTCACCGCGACGAGGCGGAGCGTGGCTATTCCGCCGAGGCGACGGTAGACACCATCCTGCGCCGCATGCCGGACTACATCAACCACATCACCCCGCAATTCTCGCGCACCGACATCAACTTTCAGCGCGTGGCTACGGTGGACACCTCCAACCCGTTTATCACGCGCGACATTCCCACGGCGGACGAGAGCTTTGTGGTGATCCGCTTCCGCAATCCGGGAGGCGTAGATTTCCCTTATCTGTTGACCATGATCCACGATTCCTTCATGTCTCGCGCCAACACCCTCGTGGTGCCGGGTGGCAAGATGAGCTTCGCGATGGAGGTGATTCTCGCCCCGATGATCCACGAATTGATCGTGAATAAAAGCAAGTAACGGTATCGCGTTTGCCTGACAGAGAAGGGTCACAAGTAGCGGATCCCTTCTCCATCAATGGGCTGCGGGTAGAGAATAATTCGAGCGCGGCCCCTTTCTTCACGGCCCCTTTTTTCCGCCAAGGAAACACTGAACAAGTCGTCATGCCAGCGAAAGCGGGCATCCAGCCTATTGGTTTGACTGGACTCCCGCCTTCGCGGGAGCGACGAATTCAGACTTGTTCAGCGTTTCCCTAATCTTACTGTGTCACAAAGCGATCAAGGGATGCGGTGCAAGGCAAAATCTGGCGAAAAAGCGGAGTTTACAGGTAGTAAATGAGCATTTTGAGCCAGATTTTAACGCCGCAATGCGCCCTTCAGCGCTTTGTGACACAGTAAGACTAATGGATTATCCGGGTTTAATTCTGTCAGGGTTTGTTTTCACCTTCGTTTTTTTCAGGCGCGCCACCTTCTTTTTGTGGCCCACCCTCCAGGCCGCTCTCCGTCTCCGGAAGCTTGATACCCTGGTCGAGAATATTGTCAATCACGGGCGCGCTCGGGCCAATGCTGTCGGCAATTCCATCCTGAATCTGCTGGGACATATTGCCAAAGCCCAGGCTGCCTGCATCCAGAACCGGCTTTATCTTATCGCCACTGGCCAAAACATTCGCGCCTGTCGCTACTCCGGACACCAGGGCCAAAGCCTTGATTGCAAGTTTGAGCCGCATGTTTCCCCTCCTGCTTTTTTCCGGCAGGCTGCCGGATCAATAGCGCATGGAAACGCAATCTCGATATGCGTTTTCCACTTCAGACCGCTTCTCCCGCCGCATGGCCAGAAGCCCACGCCCACTGGAAGTTGAAGCCGCCCAACTGCCCGGTGACATCCACCACTTCGCCGATGAAATACAGGCCGGGGACATCGTTGCATTCCATGGTCTTCGACGATAGCGCGCGGGTATCCACGCCGCCGCAGGTGACTTCCGCCTTGGTGTAGCCGAGCGTGCCGGTCGGCGTGATTTGCCAGTCGTGCAGCTTTGCGGCGAGCGCTGCCAGTTCCTTGTCCGCATACTGGTTGAGCGGCCTGTTTTCGATGGTCTGCGCACACCAGATTTCGGCAAAGCGCTTGGGCAGATATTGCGCGAGGAAGTTATCCAGCAGCATGCGGCTGCCGTGCTGCTGCGCGAATACTTCCCGCAGGTCGCAATCCGGCAGCAGGTTGATGTGCAGCGGCTGCCCGCGTTCCCAATAGGACGAGATTTGCAGGATGGCGGGGCCGCTCAGGCCGCGATGGGTGAACAGCAAATCATCGCGGAAGGATGGTTTTCCGCAACTGACCGCCGTTTTCACGGAAACCCCGGCGAGCTCGGCGTAGCACTTCCATTCGTCGGGATGAAAGCTCAATGGCACCAGTCCCGGTTTGAGTTTGGTCACGGGAATGCCGAATTGCTGCGCGACCTTGTAACCGAAAGGCGTTGCTCCAATTTTCGGGATGGATAAGCCGCCCGTGGCGATGACCAATGACTGGGCGCGAAATGCGCCTCGGCTGGTGGTCAAGGCATAGCGATTTGCGCCGCTCCTTTCTGCCTGCTCTTCTTTTCCGGACGCGGAGGGAAAGAATGCAATCCCGAGAACCTCGCAGGGCGCGCACCAGCGCACGCCCGCCGCATCGCATTCGTCCTTCAGCATCGCAATGATGGCTTCGGAGCCATCGTCGCAAAACAGTTGCCCGGATATTTTTTCGTGATAGCCGATGCCGTGTTTATCCAGCAGCGCGATGAAATGCTGCGGGGTGTAGCGCGCCAGTGCAGAGCGGCAGAAATGCGGGTTGCCGGACAGGTAGTTTTCCGGCTTGGCGTGCAGGTTGGTNNTCGAGCAGCAGCACCGCGCGGCCCCGGCGTGCGGCCACGATGGCGCACATCATGCCCGCTGCGCCCGCACCGACGATGATGACGTCAGGATTCATTCTGAAAACCGCAATTGAAACTACAAAAAACCGCTCATGCTTCGACAGGCTCTCAACGAACAGCTTTTTATTTGTATACTTATCATATAGTTACAAAATATAAAAAATAGCCAAACAGCGCCCAAACAGTATGCAAATCTGTTCGCTGCTCACGCCTTGCCACGCGAATGCGGGGCTTACTTGGCTCAATGCGAACGGATTCTTGGATAATGTGTTCCGGATCAATATATATAGTTCGCGCACCATGCCCGGCCCCGATTTTTCTGGAGCAACCGGGATCGTTGCTCCAACATAACGGATATTTGATAAATTCAGGGCAGGCAATGACAGATAAATATGCCGTAATCGGCAACCCAATCGCACACAGCAAATCGCCGCAGATACATATGATGTTTGCGCGGCAAACCGGCCAGGATGTCAGCTACGAAGCCATCCTCGCTCCGCTCGACGGTTTTGCTGCCACCGTCCTGCGGCTGCGCGAAGAAGGCTACAAGGGCTGCAATGTCACTGTGCCGTTCAAGCTCGAAGCGTTTCGGCTTTGCAGTCAGTTTAGCGGTCGCGCGCGCGCCGCCCGAGCAGTGAACACGCTGATGTTCGATACTGCCGAAACGATAGGCGACAATACCGACGGCATCGGTCTGGTAACCGACATTGAGCAGAATCTGGGCTGCGAGCTGATGTTCAGGGAGGTGTTGCTGATGGGCGCGGGTGGAGCGGCGCACGGCGTAATCTGGCATCTGTTCAACGGCGGGGCATCCGTTACCATCGCCAACCGCACCCTGGAGAAAGCCGAACAGCTTGCCGCCGAATTTGCCGGCTACGGCACGGTGGTCGCAAAGCGCTATGAGGCGCTGGCGGGTAAGCAGTTCGATATGGTCATCAATGCCACGTCGGGCGGCCTGTCGGGCGAGTTGCCGCCACTGCCGGAAGGAGTTTTCAAACCGGGCGCCCTGGCTTACGACATGATGTATGGCAAGGAAACGCCTTTCATGAAA
>CXWL01009587.1_pt1 | contig 16438 bp, 19 predicted proteins | sample 590931 | NCBI WGS metagenome assembly CXWL01 (sample SAMEA3498368, study PRJEB10139) | groundwater metagenome | biome: water well; material: biofilm material | place: Germany | collected 2015-04-27 | reverse complement strand
TTTTTTTATTGACTGGCCAGTTGGTGATGAGAAGAAGGGGAGGTGTATCGCCACTGGGTTGACCATTTATCAAACACCAATTGAGGATAGGTGACTACACCGAGACTGCCATTATATCGACCCAATGCACGAAAATAATCGCCTTTTTCTATGTCGAGATAGTGCCGCAAAATGGTGCATCCATAGCGCAGATTCACGCGTAGATGAAAAAGGTTATGCTCTTCCTGACCGATGACATCAACCCAAAATGGCATTACTTGCATGTAACCCCGCGCACCGGCACTTGAAATGGCGTATTTGTTGAAGCGACTTTCAACTTGAATGACGCTCAATACAATTTGCGGGTCAAGTCCCGCACGTTTTGATTCATAATAAACTGTGCGCAGAAATTCATTACGTTCGATTGAGTTAGGTATGAATTTTTCCAGACGTTCACTCATTGTGGTGAGCCAAGCGATATTATCTGCAATGGCAGCATACTCGATATACGAAACAGCTTGGTCGCTAATCTCATGAAAAGAAATAGTTTGTGTGCTGGCGGATTCGTATTCGTAGCGTTGCTGATTTGCAGTCAGAGGGTTTGAAAATAATATCAGTAAAATTGCACAGATTAGTAAATGCATAACTTTTGCTTGATAAAGAATAAAATCTCATCAGTAGCAATTGATTGTGCAGCTTGATCTTTACGTCCTTGATATTCGATTAAGGATTGTTTTAATCCACGCTCACCGATGACAATTCGGTGGGGGATACCAATCAGCTCCATATCTGCGAACATTACGCCGGGGCGCTCATTACGATCATCTAGCAGCACTTCAATACCTTCATTCATAAATACTCGATACAGTTTTTCAGCGGTTTGTTTGACCAGGTCACTTTTTTCCAAGCCAATTGGCACAATCGCTAGTTGAAATGGCGCCATAGCAGGAGGGAAAATAATACCATGATCGTCATGATTTTGTTCAATGGCGGCGGCAACGATACGTGAAATACCAATACCGTAGCATCCCATTTCCATCCAACGTGATTGCCCGGATTCATCTAAAAAGCTTGCTTTCATGAGCTGCGAATATTTAGTCCTTAATTGAAAAATATGACCTACTTCTATTCCGCGGCAAATTTCCAATTGACCCTTGCCATCTGGAGAGGTATCGCCATTAACCACATTGCGAATATCAAAAATATACTCGGGTATTTTTAAATCACGATCAAAATTGACTTGCGTTAAGTGGAATCCTTCCATATTTGCACCGCATGCAAAGTTACTCATACTGACTACTGTTTGATCGGCGATAATGGGACAATTTACTCCAACGGGTCCAATGTAGCCTGGAACTGTACCTGTTTGCTGTAGAATATCCTGTTCGTTTGCCATTTCAAATTCGGATAAGAAGGGTATTTTTTTGACCTTTAGTTCATTGAGCTGATGATCGCCACGTAATAACAGTAGAAAAAATTGATCGTTTGCTTTGATGGCTAAAGTTTTCAGTGTTTTCTCTAGTGGAATACTTAAAAAATTTGCTACTTCGGCACAGGTTTTCTTATTCGGCGTTGATACTTTCTGCATCTCACCTTGTGGTGCAGTGCGTGAATTTGATGTGGGTAGAGCAGTGGCCAGTTCTATGTTGGCGGCGTAATCCGAAGTCGGACAAAACGCGATTGCATCCTCTCCCGAATCGGCAAGCACATGGAATTCATGCGAATGACTACCACCAATTGCACCAGTATCTGCCGCAACGGCTCGGAATTTTAAACCGAGTCGAGTGAAAATACGGCTATACGTTTCATGCATGAGTCGATAAGTTTTTAGTAAGCTTGATTCATCAATATGAAAAGAATAGGCATCTTTCATGATAAATTCACGTGCACGCATGACACCGAAGCGCGGGCGGATTTCATCGCGAAACTTGGTTTGTATTTGATAAAAATTGATAGGTAATTGACGGTAGCTCTTAATTTCCCTGCGTATAATGTCTGTGATGATTTCTTCGTGGGTTGGACCAAAGCAAAAATCATGTTCATGTCGGTCTTTGATTTTTAACATTTGCGGGCCGAATACATCCCAGCGCCCGGTTTCTTGCCATAACTCACTAGGTTGTACTGCTGGCATGAGAACTTCGATGGCGTCACTGGCGTTCATTTCTTCACGTACAATATTTTCGACTTTGCGCAATATTCTGAGACCTAATGGCATCCAGGTGTAAAGCCCACTTCCAAGACGTTTAATCAGTCCAGCGCGCAACATTAGTTTATGGCTGATGAGCTCAGCTTCTGTCGGTGCTTCTTTAAGCGTAGAAATAAAAAATTGCGAAACACGCATAGTTCATTCCGTCGAAATTAAAAGGGATCGTCATTCTACTCTGAAATAAATAGTGTTAGTACGCATCAATCCAATGGGGTTTTGCATTTTATTAATTTGCGAGGAAAATGAAAGGATGATCTACCTTCGGAGTCAGTTTTTTTATTTTGTGATACTTTCAATCTGATGGAAAGTATGAAAAAATCTACATACTTGATGGATCAAAATGGGTAATTCACATGATAGACCGTAATGGATATCGCCCGAATGTTGGTATTATCTTGCTGAATTCTAGAAACGAAGTATTTTGGGGTAAACGCATCAAACAAAATTCTTGGCAATTTCCGCAAGGTGGTATTAAATCAGGCGAAAGCCCGGAGCAAGCTATGTATCGGGAATTAACCGAGGAGATTGGTTTGCACTCCAATCATGTACAAATCGTTGGTCGTACGAAAGACTGGTTACGCTATGAGGTGCCAGAGCGGTGGATAAGACGTGAGTGGCGTGGTAATTATAAAGGGCAGAAGCAAATTTGGTATTTACTGCGTTTAACGGGACGTGATAGCGATGTATCATTGCGTCGCAGCACGCATCCGGAGTTTGATGCTTGGCGGTGGAATCAATATTGGGTGGAATTGGATTCAGTCGTTGAATTCAAAAGAAAAGTATATATGCAAGCACTAACAGAATTAGCGCGACTTCTAAAGCTGGATTGTTGTCAGGAAAAAGATTATAACAATAAAATAATAATCAATAATGATTTGAGCAAAAAGCAAACCGAAGTGAACGATTGTTCTAGTGAAGAAAAAATTATTGGATAAATATAATTACTACTGTATTGAAGTTTGACGCAATTTAACTGAATGACTCAGTCTGTGATCACAGATAGCTGGTAATAAATCCTCGTGGTGTGGTATTGTTTACTGAACTTAGTCAGGCGTAACCGGCTGCGCCATTACAGTCGTATTTTAATGTAAAGTGTTTTTGTTTCTAAGGGAGAATATCGATGAAGGTACGTATACTGATTGCATCACTGTTATCGATTAGCGCATTTGCTATTTCGATGAATGCTTCAGCCAATGAGCCTATTCAGCCTATTAAACCTGCGGTTGTGAAAAACCCAGATATGGTTGAGTTAGGTAAAATGCTGTTTTTTGATCCAAGGTTATCTAAGTCCGGTTTTATTTCCTGTAATTCTTGTCATAACTTAAGTATGGGTGGGACGGATAATATTCCGAGTTCAATAGGTCACAAATGGTTTCAAGGTCCTATTAATGCCCCAACTGTGCTAAATTCAAGCATGAGTCTAGCGCAATTCTGGGATGGACGCGCCAAAGATCTTAAAGAACAAGCCGGTGGGCCTATTGCGAATCCTGGGGAAATGGGATCTACCCACAAATTGGCCATTGAAGTCATTCAATCCATTCCGCAATATCACGGTTATTTTGAGAAAGCATTTGGTTCCAAAGAAATTAATATCGATAAAGTCACAGAAGCGATTGCAGCTTTTGAAGATACTTTGGTGACACCCAATTCACGTTTTGATAAATGGCTGCAGGGTGATAAAGCTGCGATCAATCAACAAGAGTTGGGGGGATACGAATTATTCAAGAATATTGGTTGTGTAAGTTGCCATTCTGGTGCGGCAGTGGGGGGGGCTATGTATCAGAAATTTGGAGTACATACGCCCTATAAAACTGCTAGTAAAATCGAAGGTAGAAAAGCCGTCACAGGAAAGGACGAAGATTTGAATGTATTCAAAGTACCTACTTTGCGCAATATCGAATTAACCTATCCCTACTTTCATGATGGTGCTGTGACCTCGTTAGAGGATGCAGTTAGAACCATGGGAAAAGTGCAACTCAATAAAGACTTAAATGAAAAGGATGTGGATAGTATTGTTGCATTTTTAAAAACATTGACCGGTGACCAGCCTAATATCAAATTGCCGATTTTGCCACCGTCAAATAACAATACACCCAAACCAGCACCGTTTTAATCAGGTTTGTTGTGTAAAAAAATAGTTGTAGTAGTGGTGAGATTATATGGAAGCATTTATTTTCTTTAAAATGAATGCTTCTATTTGGAGATGTTATTGTATGTACGTATATTATTGGTTATCGATCATCAATCGATAATTGGGGATTAATAAGATGCAATCAAGTTATCTGCGAAATTTAGCTTGTTTGATGCGAATTGCTAGATTTACACAAAAAAATGAAGTAGAGTCACTATTCCGCTAACCATAATTAGAATAAGGAATTACCTATGGGTAATAAGGGGCAGCTGCTGCAAGATCCGTTTCTCAACATATTAAGGAAAGAGCATATTCCGGTATCGATATATTTGGTGAATGGAATTAAATTGCAGGGACAAATTGATTCGTTTGACCAATATGTGGTACTGCTGAAGAACTCTGTTACACAGATGGTATATAAGCATGCTATTTCTACGGTAGTACCCGCAAAGTCTGTGACTATTCCAATTGAAGTATCAGAATCCCACGATATATAGCGCTTGAGTGCAATTGGCTCAAGTATGTTTGAATTAAAACAAAACCTAACAAATGCTATTCTTGTGAATCTCGATTTTGGTCATGGCGATTACCATGGCCGATTGCAGGAGTTACAACAACTGGCATTAAGTGCGAATCTTGTTATTGCTGGAATTGTAGAAGGCAAGAGAGCACGCCCTGATGCAACCACTTTTATTGGTTCGGGTAAAGTTGAGGAAATAGCACAGCTCGCTTCGAATACGAATGCTACACTCGTTGTTTTCAATCATGATCTTTCCCCTGCGCAGCAGCGTAATTTATCGGTGCGTTTAAAATGTAATGTGGTTGAGCGTACCAGTTTGATTTTAGATATTTTTGCACAGCGAGCCAAAAGTTATGAAGGACGGTTGCAAGTTGAGTTGGCACAACTCGAACATCTCGCCACGCGATTGATTCGTGGCTGGACCCACCTGGAACGGCAAAAAGGGGGAATTGGCCTTCGTGGACCCGGTGAAACACAGTTAGAAACTGATCGTCGTTTAATTCGCAAGCGTGTCAAGTTATTAAAAGAAAAATTATCAACATTGCAATGTCAACGAACGGTGCAAAGACGGCAAAGGCAACGTGCACAAATATTATCCGTTTCGATTGTCGGGTATACGAATGCAGGAAAATCAACACTTTTTAATAAATTAACGGCAGCACAAAGCTACGCAGCCGATCAGCTTTTTGCAACCTTAGATACGACCACGCGGAAATTGTATTTGAGCGAAGCGGGAACGGTTATTGTCTCCGATACCGTGGGCTTCATTAGAGACTTGCCGCATACATTAGTGGCTGCGTTTCGTGCGACGCTTGAAGAGACGGTGCAAGCTGATATATTACTGCATGTGATAGATGCAAGTGCTCCTAACTGGAATGAGCAAGCCGATCAGGTGAATAAGACTCTCAAAGATATAGGTGCAGATACTATCCCGCAGATCCAGATTCTCAATAAGAGTGATTTAATGGTTTCGTTGATTGCTGCAGGGACAAAGTATGTGCTCGATGAATATGGTAGAATGAACCGGATTTGTATAAGCGCTAAGACTGGCGAGGGTTTGGATTTTTTAAGACGGGCATTGGCAGAGTCAATTTTAGAACATTCTAAGAAAATGGATAGAGAATCTGCTGTTGGTACAAAAGAAATAATCGAAGTCCATGCTTCAATGCAATGACTTTTTTGAACGAATACAATAGGGACTAGACTATTATGGGATTAGATGACCCTCAATGGGGGAAAAATAAGGGTGGTTCCAATCCACCGGATTTGGATGAGGTATTGCGAAACGTCAATAAAAAAATAAACAGTTTTTTCGGTCAGAAAAAGGGTAATCATAAAGATGATGACCAGAATCAGCGTAATCAGGAGTCCAAGCCGCATGGTGGTGGAAGTATTGCGTTAATTATAGGTTTAATGTTGGCGGTGTGGTTTGCGAGTGGGTTTTACATCGTCGATGAAGGACAGCGCGGTGTTGTACTACGCTTCGGGCAATATGTCGATACTACGCCTGCTGGTTTACGCTGGCATATGCCTTATCCCGTTGAGAAAGTTGAGTTAGTCAATGTCAGTCAAGTTCGTACAGTAGAAATCGGTTACCGTAGTAATGTAAAGAATAAAGTTCTACGTGAATCGCTCATGTTGACGGATGATGAAAATATCATCGATATACAATTTGCAGTGCAATATATCTTGAATGATCCTGAAAATTTTCTTTTTAGAAATCGTAGTCCGGAAGATGCAGTGCTACAGGCAGCTGAAACAGCCATTCGGGAAGTGATCGGTAAAAGCAAAATGGATTATGTTTTGTATGAAGGGCGCGAGCAAGTTGCAGCTAACGCTACACAATTAATGCAAAAAATACTAGATCGTTATCAGATCGGTATCTTGATTAACAGGGTAACGATGCAAAATGCACAGCCACCTGAACAAGTTCAAGCAGCTTTTGATGATGCAGTCAAAGCGGGACAAGATAGAGAGCGTCAGAAAAATGAAGGGCAAGCTTATGCTAATGACGTTATTCCACGCGCTGTAGGTAGTGCTGCGCGGTTGACTCAAGAATCGGAAGGTTATAAGCAACGCGTAATAGCAAGTGCAGAGGGTGATGCGAGTCGTTTTGAGCAGATTTTGACTGAGTATAGTAAAGCACCCAATGTTACTCGGGATCGTTTATATCTTGACATGATGCAACAGGTTTTGTCCTCTACAAGTAAGATTGTTGTCGATCAGAAAAATGGTAACAATTTGTTGTATTTGCCATTGGATAAGTTAATGAGTAGCGGATCTCCGCTGTCTTCTTCCGTCAGTGTGCAGACTGCACAACCACAAGAAACAGTATCAGATAGCAATTCAAGAACACGGGATTCTTTTCGCAGCCGTGAACGGGAGAGTCGATAAATGAAAAATTTTTCATCAAGTCTTTTGGGCATTGTTGTTGCCCTAGTTTTTTTGGGTAGCTCGGTTATTTATATTGTTGATGAGCGCCAACAAGCGATTCTGTTCCAATTGGGTGAAGTTATTGATGTTAAAACCAGCCCCGGTTTATATTTCAAGATTCCCATCGCACAGAATGTGTTGTATTTTGAGAAACGTATTTTAACGATGGATACGGATGAGCCTGAACGGTTTATTACTTCTGAGAAAAAGAACGTTTTGGTTGATCTCTTTGTGAAGTGGCGTATTGTTGACGTAAAGCAGTACTATATTAGCGTACGTGGAGATGAGGGTTTAGCTCAAACACGTTTGGCGCAAACCATTAACGCAAGTTTGCGTGATGAATTCGGTAATCGTACAGTACATGATGTGGTATCGGGAGAGCGCGATAGAATTATGGAGATCATGCGCCAGAAAGCCGATAACGATGCGCGCTCCATTGGTGTGGAGGTTGTTGATGTTCGCTTGAAGCGTGTTGATTTACCGCAAGAAGTGAGCGAATCTGTTTATCGGCGGATGGAAGCTGAACGTAAACGTGTTGCCAACGAATTGCGTTCGACGGGTGCTGCTGAGTCAGAAAAAATTCGTGCGGATGCGGATAAACAGCGTGAAATTGTATTAGCTGAAGCTTATCGTGAAGCACAAAAGAAAATGGGTGAAGGCGATGGTCAAGCAGCAGCTATTTACGCCTCAGCTTTCGAAAAAGACGCTGAATTTTATGCGTTCTGGAGAAGTATCGATGCATACAAGCAATCGTTTAAGAGCAAAGGCGATATGATGGTTCTTGAGCCTACCTCTGACTTCTTTAAGTACTTAAAGCAACCGAACTTAGCGGAGAAAAAAAAGTAATTTTTTGATTTTTAACTAAGATCAGTTTCTTGATTTTTAGAGAGGTTCTGAGATCGTGTTGATAATACTCGATTGAATGCAGAACCTCTTAATTTTTGTATGGATGCATTCTCTCAATCAATGAAGTAACGATATGGAGTAAAGTGTGTTGTGATGATGTGGGAAAATTTTCTGATCGCGATTGCATTAATGTTAATTTTAGAAGGAATGCTGCCTTTTTTATCCCCGCACACTTGGCGGGAAGCATTTAGAAAAATGATTGAAATTAATGACAACCACATTCGATTTATCGGGTTAACTTCAATGTTGATTGGGGTAATGCTGCTACTCATCATCAGTTAATCTTTTTATGTTCTTTTTAGCGACAAGTAAGTTGAATCATGCGTAACTGGCTACTTCCAGAATATATTGAAGACATTTTACCGATTGAAGCGCGTCACATTGAATTGATGCGGCGGCAGATTATTGATTTACTGTTTGTGCATGGTTATCAGCAGGTAATTCCTCCTTTGTTGGAGTATATCGAATCCTTATTGTCGGGTAGTGGCGGCGATATGGATTTACGCATCTTTAAAGTGATTGATCAATTGAGTGGACGCCTGATGGGGTTGCGTGCAGATATGACGCCGCAAGCTGCTCGTATAGATGCACATTTGTTGAACTGTGATGGGATAACGCGCTTATGCTATGCCAGCAGTATTTTGCACACTATCCCGTTCGGAATAACGCAAACTCGAGAGCCTTTGCAAATTGGCGCTGAATTATATGGCCATTCTGGTTTGGAAAGTGATCTTGAAATTCAACAATTGATGCTGCAATGTCTTTCTGTTGTTGGTATCAATCAAATTCATTTGGACTTGGGACACGTCGGTGTATTCCGCGGATTGATCAAACGAGGCGGTATATCCACAGAACTGGAAACCGAGCTTTTTGCTGTTTTGCAAGCAAAAGATATCGCCTCGTTAAAAGAATTGTCGAGCAAGCTCAAAAAAACTACACGTGAAGCATTGCTGCTATTGCCGGAGCTCTATGGAGATAAAAAAGTTTTAGTAGTGGCGGCGGAGCACTTGCCTGATTATCCTGAAGTGAGTAAAGCATTGGATGAACTTGCTGCAATAGAGAGAGATTTGAAGATATCAGTAGATAAAGTAGCTTTTGATTTGTCTGATTTGCGTGGTTATCACTATCATACCGGCATAGTGTTTGCGGCTTATACATATGGCAGCTCGAATGCGGTAGCTTTGGGGGGGCGGTATGATGAGATTGGTAAAGCTTTTGGTCGAGCCAGGCCAGCAACGGGTTTTAGTATGGATTTAAGGGCATTGTCTCGGTTGAATAAACCGCAGCAATATCCAAAAGGCATAAGGGCGCCTTTTGATATGAACAATAAAGAATTACAAGCTCAGATTGCAGCGTTGCGCAAATCAGGACAAATTGTAGTGGTCGATTTGCCAGGAAATACCGAAGGCTTAGATGACTACGACAGAGAGCTGATTTTCAGTAAAGGTAAATGGATCGTTAAAGAAATTTAATATTTCGATAAGGAAGTTAGAGATTTAGACATGACTAAAAATGTTGTGGTCATTGGTACGCAATGGGGTGATGAAGGTAAAGGTAAAATTGTCGATTGGTTAACAGACCATGCGCAAGGTGTGGTTCGTTTTCAAGGTGGGCATAATGCAGGCCATACATTGGTTATCGGTGGTCAAAAAACCATACTGCATTTGATTCCTTCGGGGATCTTACGCAATAATGTAATTTGTTATATTGGTAATGGTGTCGTACTTTCTCCGGAAGCATTGTTGAACGAAATTGATATGCTTGAGAAGAGTGGAATTGATGTTACGGGGCGATTACGTATTAGCGAGGCTTGTCCTTTAATTCTTCCGTATCACATTGCCTTAGATAATGCACGCGAAGCTGCGAGAAGCGAAGGGAAAATCGGTACGACGGGTCGAGGAATCGGTCCTGCTTATGAAGACAAAGTTGCTAGACGTGCGATTCGCTTACAAGATTTATTTCATCGTGAGCGGTTCTCCGCTAAGCTAACCGAGATACTGGATTATCATAATTTTGTATTAAGAAATTATTTTTCTGCACCATCGATTGATCTTCAAAAAACAATGGATGAAGCACTAATGCAAGGCGAAAAAATTCAACCGATGATGGCTGATGTGGCGCAACTGTTATTTAAAGCTAACAAGGCTGGCCAGAATCTGCTTTTTGAAGGAGCTCAAGGGGCTTTGTTGGATATTGACCACGGCACTTATCCCTATGTTACGTCAAGTAATTGTGTGGCAAGTGCAGCGGGGCCGGGTAGTGGGGTTGGTCCACAAATGTTGCACTATGTGCTTGGTATTACCAAAGCGTACACTACACGTGTTGGTTCAGGTCCTTTTCCAACAGAGCTGGATGATGATATTGGTAAACATTTAGCAATTCGTGGACATGAATTTGGTTCAACTACCGGACGCCCACGGCGTTGTGGTTGGTTTGATGCGGTAGCCATGAAACGTTCGATCCAGATCAATGGTGTGACCGGTTTGTGTATAACCAAGCTTGATGTATTGGATGGTGTCGAAAGTATCAATTTAGGCGTAGGTTATCGATTAAATGATGGTACGCGTAGCGATGTATTGCCAATCGGTGCTGATGATTTCGATCATTGCGAACCCATCTATGAAGAAATGCCGGGTTGGAAAGAAAGCACTGCCGGTATTAAAGAATTCGACGGTTTACCCAAAGCTGCACAAAATTATCTGAAATATCTAGAGGCCGTTTGTGAAGTGCCCATTGATATGATTTCAACTGGCCCAGATCGAGAAGATACTATTTTGTTGCGTCATCCTTTTGAGTAACAATGTTCATTTTCTGAAATGTCATTATGCGGTTGTTTCTGATTGATATACCTTAATGAGTAGCGATTTTCCTTATCGAATCAGAATGGTTAACTGGAGAAACGAAGAGTCGAATTTACGCAGTATACGTTCAGCGGTTTTTATTACTGAACAAAATGTTCCAGAAGAGATGGAATGGGATTCGATGGATCAGATCTGCACTCATATTCTTGTACAGGATTTTGAAGGAAATGGAATCGGTACCGCACGGTTGCTGCCCGATGGTCATGTTGGGCGAATGGCGGTACTGAAAGTATGGCGAAGAAAAGGAATCGGCAGTGCTATGCTGCAAAAAATACTACAGGAAATGCGAACTCTTGGAATGAAAAAAGCAACTTTGCATGCACAATTAACGGCTGTCGAATTTTACGAAAAATTTGGTTTCCAAAAGTGTGGAAAAGAATTTATGGAAGCAGGTATCCCTCATATAATCATGGCACTCGATTTGTCTTGAAATTGGCTATTTTTTTCTACTGATTATTTAACTTCAGATTTCCCCCATTCATTCGCCAAATCATCGGAAGCTTTCTTCCAGTGATTTACAGTTTGCTCAAGAATGGCTTTAGCTTGATCCGACTTTTTTTTGGCATTGGTTGCCTCACGTTCAGCGGAAGCGAGCTTTTCTTTGGCTTCGGTCAATTTCTTTTCTGCCGAGATGAAATCTTTTTCTAAATTCTCTGCAGATTGTTTAGCTTGCATCATTTTTTCATAAGTAATGCTTGCATTCTTTTGTAATTGTTCAATGTCCTGCGCCGTTGCATTGAGAGAATACATGGTCACGATTACGAATAGTAAAACGAAGTGACCTAAAAACCTTAAATAGACAGAATTCTGATAACACTTATTATCTTTCATATTTTTTAGAAATGGTAAAAATCTGCATCATCTTGCTCGTATTATGGAAGAGGTAGACGATGGATAAAGTAAATAAAGATTATATAATCGAGATACAAAGCAGCATTCTATCTTAGTATAGTGAGAATTTCTGAATTTATAATTTGATAGCTGCTTGTTAAAAGGAAAAGTATTTGATGGAGTTCATTAGTAAAAATATTATATTGCTTTTGGGAGGTTTGGTATTTGTGATTTTTTTCTCACCAGCTTACGCAGAATGTACAGGTTGCTTATGTCCTGGGGATCCTTGCAATCTGTGTCCATTACCTGCAATGCAAGATTCGCCTGTCAAATCAAATGAACCAGAGTTATGTAAACGAATACGCGAACAGGTACCACCAACTTCAGCACAGCCGGGTTCTAACGAGTATTTTCCCAGTTTGGATAGATCGGTTGCGGTATGCGTCAAGGAGGGAGGGGATGTGGTTCGGAATCGCAAGCAGACCAAGGAGTTTCCTGCAAGATTCTATTGTAAGCCGTCTGCTGATATCAAAAAAGATTAAAAATGGGATGAGTTGTAATCAATCAAACAACTCGAAGCTGATTCATCAATGTAATAAAGTGTGTCATTATGTCGAGCTTTGGTCGATTGTAATCAGCGATTTCATTTCTTCCAATGATGGTAATTCTTCCAATGTACGCAAATTGAGATCATTTAGAAAATTTGCTGTAGTTGCAAATAATGCAGGTTTTCCTGGAACGCTCCGATGACCAACGGTTTCAATCCAGCCACGTACGCTTAGTGTTTTGAGAATGGCACCGGAAGTGCTTACCCCCCGTATTTCTTCTATATCACCTCGTGTAACAGGTTGATGATAGGCAATAATTGAAAGGGTTTCCATGACAGCGCGCGTATAGCGCGGCACTTTTTGTGGTGTCAGGCGATCCAGGTAAGGTTGTATCTCGGGTCTAACTTGAAATCGCCAACCACTGGCTACTTGAACGAGTTCTATGCAGGAATTAGTCCATTTATCGCGAATTTGTTCCAGTTGGTTAGTGATCAGAGAAGCGGTAAATTCGTGATTGAATAGTCTTCTAAGTTCTTGCGCAGATAAAGGTTCTTGGCTAGATAGTAAAGCTGCTTCCAGGATTTGGATTACTTTATTGAGATCGTGCGTTTCATTCGCAGTATTTGTGTAATTAATCGCTAATGGATCGGACATAAATTAATTCGAATGGTTGAGATTGGGTAATTTCTATAACTAATGCTTTGGCAAGTTCGAGAATCGCCAAGAAAGTTACTACAACTTCTGCAGCAGCTGCGGAGGGGTTGAATAATTCGTGAAACTGCAATTGTTTGTGTATTTGCAAATCGCGCATAATTTGACTCATATAGGCGCGAACAGATAGCGTTTCGCGCCTAATTCGATGATGTTGATGAACATGGGAGCGAGAAAGAATAGTTTCCCAAGCTTGCCGAAGGTCATCAATGTGAAGATTGGGGGACCGATTGATCAGCGCATGTTCTACCCATACTCGTATCACGGTGATTTCACGACCGACTTGCGGTAATTCATTCAGACGAAGTGCAGCTTTTTTGATTAGTTCATATTCTAATAGCCGTCTGACCAATTCGGCACGTGGATCATGTTCTTCTTCGGTATGTATTTTAGGCATTGCAGGAAGCAGCATGCGTGATTTGATTTCTATGAGTAACGCACTCATTAGTAAATACTCTGCGGCCAGTTCTAATTGATCGGCACACATTGTGTCAACATAACGCATGTACTGTTGGGTCAACTCAGCCATTGGTATGTCGAGAATATTGAGGTTGTGTTTACGAATCAGGTAAAGCAAAAGATCCAAAGGACCTTGAAATGTATCAAGAAGAACTTCCAATGCATCCGGTGGAATATACAGATCCTGTGGAATTTCTAGCAATGGTTCGCCGCAGATTTTAGCAACAGGAGCCAGTGTTCTGGATTGGTCGATTGAGCTTACTGTGGCAGGATACATATTAGATTGTAAATCAATTGATCATGCAAGATCTGGAGCTTAGGAGTAGTTTAATCCCATTGCTTCTCGGATATCGCGCATGGTTTCTTCGGCTAATTTATTAGCTTTCTCGCAGCCATCGGCAATGATATTGCGAACCAGTGTTGGATCTTCTTCGTATTTTTGAATTCGCTCATATATTGGACTTTGCTCAGCTAAAATAGCCGAGATTACCGGCGACTTGCAATCCAGGCAACCGATTTGTGCATTACGACAGCCTCGTTGTACCCATTCTTGTGTATCGTGATTGGAGTAAATTGAGTGAAATTGCCAGACAGGGCATTTATTAGGATCGCCTGGATCGCTTCGTCTAACTCTTGCTGGATCAGTTGGCATGGTGCGAATCTTTTTTTCAATGCTGGCTGGATCTTCCCGCAAACTGATCGTGTTGTCATACGACTTGGACATTTTTTGTCCGTCCAAACCAGGCATTTTAGAAGCCTCGCTTAACAATGCCTCAGGTTCTGCCAGAATCATTTTTCCACCGCCTTCTAGGTATCCAAATAATCTTTCACGATCACTTAGGTTTAGACTCTGCTGTTCATTCAAGAGTGAGCGTGCTTCTTCTAATGCACCTTCATCACCTTGTTCCTGATAGAGGTTACGTAGCTCGGTGTATAATTTTGACTTCTTCGAACCTAGTTTTTTGATTGCCTGTTCCGCTTTTTCTTCGAACCCAGGTTCTTTACCATAAATATGATTGAATCGACGTGCGATTTCCCGAGTAAATTCCAGATGGGGTACTTGATCCTCACCTACTGGAACCAGATTGGCGCGATAAATCAGTATGTCGGCGCTTTGTAACAAAGGGTAGCCGAGAAAACCATAGGTACCTAGGTCTTTGTCGGATAGTTTTTCCTGTTGATCCTTGTAGGTTGGAACACGTTCCAGCCAACCCAGTGGTGTCATCATCGACAACAATAAATATAGCTCCGAATGTGCGGGTACTTTTGATTGAATAAACAGGGTTGCTTGTGACGGATCTACTCCTGCAGCCAACCAATCAATCACCATATCCCAAACATTTTGTTCGATGATTTCAGGGGTATCATAGTGGGTTGTCAATGCGTGCCAATCTGCTACAAAGAAAAGGCATTCATACTGCTGCTGCAGGGCGACCCAGTTTTTCAAAACACCATGATAATGTCCCAAATGCAAGCTGCCTGTGGGGCGCATACCTGATAAAACACGATCAGCGAACATGACGTTTTCCTAATCTAAACATTGTTAAATATATAATCCGAAAATTGATACGATCATTATTTTGAGCCAAATAATAATGGGTCCTATAATTGTTCCTAATATTCCACTGAACATCAAGATTAGCAATATCACAAACCCATAGGGTTCAAGACGTGAAAATTGATATGCTAAGCGATGGGGTAGCAAACTCACAGCCATTCGACCACCATCTAAAGGTGGTAGTGGCAGTAAGTTTAACACCATCAGAATAATATTGATTTCAATACCGGCAATTCCCATTAGAACTGCTGGTTTAGCAAGGTTACTTTCAGGGACGGCAATGGCTAATTTGATGACTACTGCCCAGAGAATGGCCATTAATAGATTTGCGCTCGGACCNNCGGTTTCGCCCAACCAAATAAAAAACCTGTTCCCATCGTAATCTTACTAATAATAAATAATGAGAGTGGTACCAGAATCGTTCCGACAGGATCAATATGCCGAATCGGATTCAAACTAATCCGTCCTTCATTGTGTGCAGTAAAGTCTCCGAAATGCTTTGCTGCATATCCGTGAGCAGCTTCATGCAGAGTAATGGCAAAAATAACGGGTAAGGCATAAATTGCAATACCTTGAATAATACTATCCATGACTGATACCAAAAGGTTCGATAGATCCTTTTCCTTGTCGAATCAATTCAGGAACATCTTTAGTTAAGTCAATTACCGTCGTCATTTCAATACCACACGATCCGGAATCCATGATTAACTCTACTTGATGCTCAAGGCGATTACGAATTTCTTCCCCATCATTCAAGGGCCATTCATCACCAGGTAATATTAAAGTCGAACTGAGTAGGGGCTCGCCGAGTTCTTCAAGCAGCGCTAAAACAACTGGGTGGTCGGGAATACGTAATCCAATAGTATTACGTTTGGGATGTTGCATCCGGCGTGGTACTTCACGAGTTGCTTGTAAAATGAAAGTATAGCTTCCTGGTGTTGTCGCTTTAAGTAATCGATATTGGCTGTTATCAACTTTGGCGTATGTCGCAATTTCTGCTAGATCCCGGCAGATTAATGTGAAATGATGCTTCTCATCTACTTGCCGAATAGTGCGGATACGCGACATCGCAGTTTTGTCGTTTAAGTGACATCCTAAGGCGTAGCAAGAATCAGTTGGATAAACAAGCACTCCGCCGCTACGAACTATCGCAACAGCTTGTTTGATCAATCGTAAGTGAGGTGTATTGGAATGAATCGAGAAAAATTGAGCCACAGTAAGGGTATCGTTGGATGCAGATAAATAGGATAAGATCAGAATTATGAATTGTTTTGCCAGTCGTGCCAAATGGGTGT
>CXWL01004683.1_pt1 | contig 16440 bp, 15 predicted proteins | sample 590931 | NCBI WGS metagenome assembly CXWL01 (sample SAMEA3498368, study PRJEB10139) | groundwater metagenome | biome: water well; material: biofilm material | place: Germany | collected 2015-04-27 | reverse complement strand
CCCATCGCGATAAAGAGATGGACACGTTGATGCTACTCAAGAATGTGGATCCAACCCGGCCAGGCTTGGGGCAATTTCGAACGAGCAGCCGGCTGATTGGTTATTGGTCAATGGTTTCGGTGCTGGCTCTGGCATTGGCCACTCCGGCGATGTGGCGGCGAAAACTCTGGCTTATCGTTTGGTCTCTATTGGCTGTTCATGTTTTTGTTGCGTTTCGTCTGGCTATTTCTTTGCTTCAAGGCGGATTCGCCGACCCAGTCAAGCCCTATCGCCTCGTCGATATGGATCCGTGGTGGTTCGACAAGCTCAAGCGATTCGATGCCGTACTCAATGACAACGTAACGTTCAGTTTCATTGGGGGGGTATTCGTCTGGCTGGTGGTTGTGATCGGCCTCGAATTGTGGTCCACCGCCCGGCAAAAAATCGGAAACAGGTTCAGACTGCCCCACACCACACGCGAAGCGCACCGTCTGGATCGAATATCATCTCAAGCATCACGTGGCGGCAAATCGCGATATCGGAGATAGAAGTATATCGCGGCTATGGATTTGGCGGCGGCGCTTTGGGATCGGTGCCGGTTCCAGTCCATAGCTTGTTGCTCCAGTGGCCGGTCGTGGTGACATTCGGATCGATGGGCACGACCTTGCCGATGTTTGGCCCTTCGATTGGAATTTCGTACCCCAATTGTTGCAGCGTCATCGCTTCGCCGTGGACATCGGCAAAGATGACGTTCCCTTGTTTGCGGTGGCGTATTTCGACGGGTGAAAATGCGTTGAGGTCACTTAACCCCCCGTCGGGGCCAAACTTCTTGGCTCTCTGCTCGACCGCCAAACGAGGGGGATCTAGGGTGTAGGAATGTTCGCCATGTTTGGGGCCTTTGCCGCGACTGTCGGCGATCAGAACGGTGCTGCCGGGAGCTTTGATTCGCTGATTGGTGACCGGGAAATTATCCCAGAAATTTGGTTCGAAATCCTGCCGGGCATTGCCCAGGTATTGGTAGTTGAATCCATAGGCCCCATTACGCTCGTCGTGTGAGTATTGCTCGTCGTCGAGGGCGGGGCAAACAAAGACATCGATGGTCATGGTTGTGCCATTCAGCGTGGCTGCGCCCAATCCTTCGTCGCCGAAGGGGACGCCCAGTCGCTCAAACGGTTTGGGGTCGATCGGCGGCCCGAAGCCTGTCTCCAGAAACCACTGCCATCTCGGATGCTTGCGGTTGTATTCGTTGACGTAATCCTCGGTGTTCGACGCGCTTGGATTTCCTTTCTTGAGCCGCATAGGGGGGTAGGTATCTTTGTTTTCGGTGGTATACAAGGCGAACGACGTGCCAATGGTCTTTAGCCTGGATAGGCAGACGTTGGATTTGGCCGCCTGGCGGGCCGCCGAGAGCGAGGGGACGAGGATGCCCATGAGCAACGTGATGATCGCAATCACGGCCAACAGTTCGAGTATCGTGAAAGCAGATCGACGACGGCCCATAAGCTGAATCTCCATCTCCGAAAAGGATGCCCAAGCCGTTTCCGGCTTCCAAATCCGCATCAATCATTTTAGGCAATGGAGATCGTAGTGTCACTTCCGAGACTTGGGGCTGCGTACCGGCCGCTTCTTGCGGGGCTTTCGCGGCGGGTGAGTGTCGAGGTCGGAGACTCGCCGGCGGAGCAATTCGAGCTGCGCGCGAAGCTCGTCAAGTTCGTTCGCCTCTGCACTGGCGGGCTCCCCGGATGCCGGCGGTTGCGGACCGGAGTCGTGGTCGGAGGAACGAGCATAAGGCGCGCCCTCCGCGCCCAAAGCTCGAAACATCCCGTTGGTCCAGTCCAGCGGGGACATCATCTGCCCCTTCATCGTCTCCCGAAGGTAGGAATCGAACTGCTTCTGACTGGCGGCCATAATGCCGAGGAACGGACCGAAAAACCGTTCCAGGGTGGTCCGCAAAGTGTTGCGGCTGGAGCGAATCATCATGTGCATGATGGAGCTGGGGAACAGATCGAGCTTGAGATGGTCCCGCTCCAGCAGAATCTGCATCAGGACGACATTGGTCAGGTCTTCGCCGGTCCGGGTGTCGGTGACGCACACGTCCTTGCCGGAAATGATGAGGTCGTGGACTTCTTGGATCGTAACGTGCCGACTGTTGAGGGTATCGTAGTATCTTCGGTTTGGATACTTGTTGATCAACACTGGGTTGGGGCCGCGATTATCGGACATAGTATGCTCCTGTTCTGCATATAAAGTTAGTGCATTTGCATAACTTTGTCAATACCCCACTGCTGTTAAAGATTGCAAATAAAGATTGTACAGCTAGTTAAGAGTTTGCCGATATTATTTTGCAAACGCAAAAAAGCTCTTGACGCAAACGCAAAACGTAGTAGACTTAAGGTAGATAAGCGGAAAACGGGACCCGCACGTGTCCCGAAAGCGGCATCTAGCGAGAAGGATCAAGAACATGGTAACCGAAACGAAAGAGACGATGAACAAGGCTTTTGACACGATGAACAGCGGATTCCGCACGGCGGTCGATTGCGGCCAGCGGACGCAGGAAACCTGGATGAACTTCATGCGAGATGCATGGCGGAACCCGGGCGAGTTTGAGCGCGTCACGCAACGCGGAGAGCGCATGGTGAAGCAGTTCTTCCCGTTTGTCGGCGAAACGATGGAATCGTTCACCCGTGTTTGTGACGCCAACATGCGCACCGGCCTGGGTGTGTTCAAGACGATCTGCGAGACGGCCACCCCCTCCGATGAGGCCGATCTGGGTCGCAAGACACGCCATATCTGGGATGCGACCTTTGAGGCGATGCGCAACAACTTCGACGCCATGACCAAGGTGAGCGCCAAGACGCTGGAAAACTACTCCGCGTTCTGCGAGACCGCCTTTACGGATGACGCCTGCTGCACCAAGCCGCAGTCGCAACCGACACGGCCCACGAGCAAGACTGAAAAGACCAACGGACACTAATCGATAGCGGTGCCGGTCCCTAAAAGAGCGCGTCGTTGAGGGCACGAAGATGTTACAGCGCCGCCTGACGGTGTGAGGGTGTTCGCAGCGAGTGGAAGCGCAACGAACCAGGAGTTTCTCATGCTGAAGAATGTGTACGTCGCGGGCGGCGTGCGAACGCCTTTTGGCGCCTTCAACGGCGCGCTCTCCGCTTTAACCGCTCCCGACCTGGGGAGCCTGGTCATCAAACAAACCCTCAAGCGAGCCAATGTCGATCCCAAGGAAGTTGACGAAGTTCTCTTCGGCAACGTCCTTGGCGCCGGCATCGGACAAAATCCGGCCCGGCAGGCGGCGCTTGGCGCAGGGCTTGGCCCGGAGGTTGGCGCCACCACGATCAACAAGGTCTGCGGATCCAGCTCGCGAACCGTGGTGCTCGCCGCGCAGGCGATTCAGTGCGGCGATGCCGGCCTGATAGTTGCGGGCGGCTGCGAGAGCATGACCAACTCTCCGTACCTGCTTCGCAAGGCCCGTCAGGGCTATCGCATGGGTCACGGCGAGCTGATCGACTCGATGATCCACGACGGTCTGTGGGACGTTTACACAGGCCGACACATGGGTACCTGCGGCGATCAGTGCGCCACCAAGTACAACATCTCCCGCCAGGACCAGGACGATTTCGCCATCGAAAGCTACAAGCGTGCGATTCGAGCGTGGGAAGACGGCTTTTATCGCGACGAAGTCGTTCCGGTGGAGATCAAATCGAAGAAGGGTAGCACCATCGTTGACCACGATGAAGATGTTGCCAAGTTTCAAGGCGAAGAAAAACTCCGATCCCTTCCGCCGGCGTTTGGCCCGGGCGGCACGATCACCGCGGGAAACGCCTCGAAGATCAACGACGGCGCGGCGGCCTTGGTTGTGTTTGACGATGATCGAAAAAAGGCCCTTGGCCTGAAGCCCGCAGCCCGGATTTTGGGACACGCCAACGTGGCCATGGAGTCCGACTGGTTTACCATCGCCCCCATTTCCGCGATCCGCAAACTGTGCGAACAACTAAGAGTCAAGCCGTCCGAAGTTGACTTGTACGAGATCAATGAGGCCTTTGCGGTCGTCTCAGTGGTCGCGATGCGTGAATTGAAGCTGTCGCACGAACAACTGAACGTGGCCGGAGGCGCAGTGGCGATTGGTCACCCCATCGGAGCGACGGGCGCGCGGTTGATCAATACGGTCGTGCACGCCCTGAGTGTGAAAAACAAGAGACTGGGCATTGCGTGCCTGTGCATCGGCGGCGGCGAGGCTACCGCGATCGCGCTGGAGCGATGCTCGTAGGTTTACAAAAACAGAGCCGCGACCGTGAGGGAGCGGACAGGAAGCTTGGTCTCACCCTTAGCCCTCTCCCTTGGAGAGGGAGAATGGAAGCAGATAGGGAGACATGGATCAATATTCAAACAACCCATTCGGTGCAGCCGCCGATCCTTTCACGAAGTTTTGGACGGATTGCGTTTCCAAAATGTCGGGTGCCGGCTTTACGCCAAACCCGCCACAAATTTCCGATGACGCCATGAAGCAGATGCGCCGCGCGTTTTTTGACGCCTGGGCCCACCATTGCGACGAATTCATGCGCTCGCCGGCGTTTCTGGACGGAATGAAGAAGTCCATGGACGGCGCTCTTGCGTTCCGCGAGCAGCTCAACCAGTTCATGACCAAGGCGTTGCATGGGGCGCAGGCCCCCGCCCGTAGCGACACGGATTCGATCATGCTCGTGTTGCGAAGCCTGGAAGAACGAGTCCTCGACCGTCTTGACCGGCTCGAGCAGCGCGTGGCCTCCATCGATGATGCCTCGACGGCCCCGGAGCATTCACCTTCGCCGTCGGCTCAAGGCAGGCGGCAGACTGCCACAACCAAGAGAAAAGGATCGTAGCCCATGACCACGTGCTGGCCTTCCTTTGCCCCATGGATGATGTCGCCCACTCAGGTGCAGAATCTGTGGCAGGATTTCGCGCGAAAAACGGTTCACCTGCCCAAGGCGATCGAGGTCGCCAAAAAAGTTCGTGTGGGGGCCACGCCGTCCGAGCCTGTGTACCGCGTCGATAAACTCCGCGTCCTTCGTTATGTGACGGATGACCCCAGGAAATACGAGACGCCGCTGCTGGTTGTGTTTGCTCTAATCAACCGGCCCTACATCCTCGATTTGCGACCCGGCAAGAGCGTGGTCGAGCACTTCGTTCGCGGCGGATTCGATACGTACAACCTGGACTGGGGCATTCCCTCCGATGGCGATCGCTTCCTGGGGATGGAGGATTATATCGAGCGCTACCTTGGCCAGGCCGTCGATCACGTCTGTGAACGTACCGGGTCGGCCAAGGTGAATATCCTGGGCTACTGCATGGGCGGTTCAATGTCGGCCATGTACACCGCACTGCATCCCGAGAAAGTTCGCAACCTGATTTTGCTGGCAGCGCCGGTGGATTGGTCCAGACGGGATCATTTACTGGCGAAGTGGCTGGAACCCGAAGTTTTCGACGTGGACAAGCTCATCGCAGTGTACGGCAACGCTCCAGCGGAGCTGCTGCAGAATTCCTTCATGCTGCTCAAGCCTGTGTCCACCATGGTGGAGAAGTACTTCACTCTGTACGAGCACCTCGAAGACGAAAAGTGGCTCGAGGATTTCTTCGCCATGGAAACATGGCTCAACGACAACATCCCGGTGGCCGGGGAGATGTTCCGGCAGTTCGTCAAGGAGTGCATGCAACAAAACAAGCTGATCAACGGCCAGCTTCGAATCGGTGGTCGCAAGGTCGATCTGCGAAACATTACCTGCCCGGTCCTGAATCTCACCGCGCAAGAGGACCATCTGGTCCCGCCCTATCAGAGCCAGCCGTTTAACGATGCGGTGGGGTCAACGGATCGATCGAGCATCAATTTCGCCGCAGGGCATATTGGCATGGCCGTGGGTTCGCGGGCCAACCGGGAGCTTTGGCCCAAAGTGTGCGAGTGGCTTGGCCAGCGCTCGCCGCCGATGAAAGACTAGCGACCTCTCTTTCGGGAGAGTTGGATCGGAGAAGAAGTTCGCCGATCAAGGAACGGATTATGGAACTCAAAGGAAAAGTTGCGGTGATCACCGGCGGCGCCAGCGGCATCGGCAGCGCCACCTGCCTGGAGCTTGCCCAGGAAGAAGTAAAGGCGATCGCCGTCGTTGATTTCAGTGACGGCGTGGACGCATTTTGCGAGACTGAAAACAGTCGTTTTCGACGCGAAGTCCTGATTCCTTTTCGCGGCGACGTGGTGGACAGCACGTTTCGCGAGCATGTCTTCAACGAAATGGAACAGCGGTTTGGCCCGGTGACCCTGTGCGTTCCCGCGGCGGGCATCACCCGCGACCGACTGGCCGTCAAAGTGCATAGCACCAACGGCTCGTCGCTCGCCAACATCTACAGTGAAACCGATTTTCGTCGTGTGTTGGACGTGGACCTGATCGCCCCGATTTACTGGGCGATGCGAACTGTGGGCTCTGTCGCGGTCGATCGTTCCCGACGCAAGATCAAGGAGTGGCACCCCGACGAAAAGATGCAGGGGGCGATCGTCTTGATCGGCTCGGTTTCGTCCAGCGGAAACCGCGGACAGATTTCGTACGCCACCGCCAAACGCGGGCTGGAAGGCGCTCAGGCGACGCTGGCCAAGGAGGCAATCTACTACGGGGTCCGCTGTGCCATCATCCATCCGGGTTTCACCGACACCCCCATGGTGCGGGCGATGGGCGAGGACTTGATCCGTAACAGCGTGTTACCCAATACCCAGCTTCGCCGCCTGATCCGCCCCGTCGAAATCGCCGAGGCCATCGTCTTCATGCTGTGCAACTCGGCTGTCAGCGGAAGCCTGTGGGCCGACGCCGGCTGGCACCCGCAGGCTTAGTGCCATTGACATTTCGCACCTTTCTTCGATAATCCCATCCATCAATTTGCCACCTGAGAACCGGCTCATTTCGCCGCCAATTGGCTGGGCAAAAGGGGGTTCACGTGAATCTGGAACTGAAGGATAAGGTAAGCCTGGTGTCGGGATCTTCGCGGGGGATCGGCCGCGCGATTGCGCTTGCGCTGGCGGAGAATGGTAGCGACGTTGTGGTGAATTATCACTCGAACTCCGCCGCCGCCGATGAAGTCGTGGCCGCAATCAAGAAACTTGACCGGCGGGCTATGGCGGTTCAAGCCGACGTTACCGAGCGCGAGCAAGTCATCGCGATGATCGAGAAGGCCCAGGAAACCTTCGGCATCATCCAGATTCTCGTGAATAACGCCGGCATCACGCGGGATCGTTCCTTTCTAAAGCTTAGCCCCGAGCAATGGCGCGAAGTCATCGTCACGAATCTAGACGGAGCTTTTAACTTAACGGGCCGGCTGCTCCCGAACATGATCGAGTCCAAGTGGGGCCGGGTCATCAACATCACCTCCATCGTCGGCCAGATCGGCAATTTCGGGCAGTCGAACTACGCGGTGGCCAAGGGCGGGCTCATGGCCTTCACCAAGACCCTCGCTCGCGAAGTCGCGCACAAGGGCGTCACGGTGAACGCGGTTTCGCCGGGCTACATCGAGACCGACATGACCGCCGTGGTTTCCCCGCAAGTGCTCGATCAAGTGAGGGCGCTAACGCCGATCGGTCGTTTGGGCAGGCCCGAAGAGGTTGCGGTCGCCGTGCAATTCCTGGCCAGCCCCCGCGCCGGGTTCATCACCGGAACCATCATCAACGTCAACGGCGGGATGTACATGTAGCGCGGGCACCGGAACTGCCTATCTTATCTTTGGGTTCGTTTGGAAAAGTACTATTTTCCGGCTGGTGTGTGTCCTCCGGCGACCACCATATATAGTGGGGAGAGACTTCTCTCGTCCGCCAAACAGCGGCGGGGTCCTCTTCGACCACTGCAATCAAATATAACATCAGGGGCGCGCAGAATTGTCAGGTTTTGCGATCAAAGTAAGACGGGGCTGTTCATGCCCCCGGGTCCGATGAGGCTGAACTTGGGACACCCAGCACGGATGCACTGCTCAAGAGCAGCGGCACCCCTCCCCCCAGTCAGTGCCACCAGTCGGTTGCACCGTCCGCCATGTGATGTGGAACCCCTACAGGGTTCGTTGGATTTTGTTGGATCGGTGACCCAGGGTGGCGCGGCTGCGCCGCTGACCCTGGGCTATGTTCTTCTTCCCTTTCAGGGAATGCCTCCAACGACTTTTTTCTTTACGGTTTGGACGATTCGGCGTTTTCGCGTTTCTGTGTTTCAGTGTTTAACGCATCCAGCTTCGCCCGCCACTCGGCGGTCTTGGCGTCGTAGCCCTTGCCCGGCTCGGCGGCGTGCCGGGCGTCGTAGAGTTTGATCAGCGCATCGACCGCTTTCTTCGTCCGCGCATGGTTCTCGCCCAGTCCGGAGACCAGCAGCCCATGCGCCTCAATCAAGGTCTTCTCGGCCGCGGCATGCTCGCCGAGTCCCGCTTGCGCCTCGCCAAGCTTCACCAGATAGTTGCCCATCCACCACGCGTTGCCTTCAACGTACACGCGCCGCGCCGCCGCTTCACCGGAAAGCAATACCTCCGCCGCCTCTTGGTGACGGCCAAGCCCGTTCAGCACCGCGCCTAGGTTGTTGATCGAAAACATCGTGTCCGAGTGGTCGTCGCCCAGGACGCGACGGTAGCCCTCCATCGCCTCGCGGGAGTAGGGCATGGCCTCGTCCAGCTTGCCCATCAATTGAAGTAGGACTCCCATGTTGTCGATCGAAGTCAGCGTGCCCGGGTGGTCGTTGCCCAGGCTGCGGCGGCATCCATCGACCGCTTCGCGGTAATAGGGCATAGCCTCCTCCAGCTTGCCTTGCGATTGGAGCAAGGCCCCCATGTTGCCGATAAGACTCAGCGTGTCCCGGTGGTCGTTGCCCAGGCTGCGGCGGCATCCCTCCACCGCTTCGCGGTAATAGGGCATAGCCTCCTCCAACTTGCCTTGCGTCCAGAGCAGGTGCCCCATGTTGTTAATGGAAATCAGCGTGTGCGGGTGGTCGTCGCCCAGGACGCGGCGGTAGCCCTCCATCCCCTCGCGAAAGTAGGGCATGGCCTCGTCCAGCTTGCCTTGCGCCTCGAGAAGTTGCCCCATATTGTTGATCGAATCCAGCGTGTCCGGGTGGTCGTCGCCCAATACGCGGCGGCGACCCTCCAGCGACTCGCGCAAATAGGGCATGGCCTCCTCCAGTTTGCCTTGGTCCTGGAGCAGCACCCCCATGTTTTTGATCGAAGTCAGCGTGTCCGGGTGGTCGTCGCCCAGGACGCGGCGATGCGTGGCGAGGGCGCTGGTCTGCAAGGGCATCGCGGCCACGTAAAGACCAAGATCATGGTATCGGTTGGCCAGCGTCTGGCGTAACTGCGCGTCCACGGAGGGCTGGTCCTTGAACCGCTCGTCGATGGTCCGGATCGCGGGCTTGAGCATCGTCCGGTCGATCAACTCCCGGGCCGCGTCGGTGGCGTTCACCCGCCGCCACTGGCTCTTGAACGACTCCACCTGCACGGCCCGCTCGGTCTCGGGCACGTTCGCCTTGGCAAGCGCCTCCGCGTACTTGGCCACCACATCCTCGGTCAGCCCCTGGCCCGCGTTGTTCGGGTCGATCTGCTTTAGCATGTCCGCCTGAAAGTCGGAGACCTGCTGGAGTTCGCCGGTCGACTTTTCCGCCCGTTCGCGCTGTTCTTGCTCCGCGGCGCGGGCCGTGACCGCTTCCTGCCGCAGTTGCTCCGCCCGGGCGTAGAGCACGCTCATCCACACCCCGAAGGCGCTGATCAGCACAAACAGCACGGCGATGAAGGCGAATGGCGCTTCGTGCCGCGCCACAAGCTTGCGGAACTGATACATGGCGCTGGCCGGTCGGGCGGCGATGGGCTGGTTGTTCAAATAGCGCTCGATGTCCGCGGTCAGGGCCGAGGCGCCCTGGTAGCGGCGATCGCGGTCCTTCTCCAGCGCCTTGAAGGTGATAGTCTCCACATCGCCGCGGAGTGTCTTGTTGTAGGTGGTCAGCCGGGTCGGCTCCTGCTCGCGGATCACCCGCGTGGCTTCGTGAAGCGCGGCCCCTTTCACGTCGTAAGGCAACCGCTCGCAGAGCATCTCGTAGAGGATCACGCCGAGCGCGTAGACATCGCTGCGCGTGTCGATGTCGTGCGGGTCGGCGGCGCACTGCTCCGGGCTCATGTATTGGAGCGTGCCGATGAGTTGGCCGACGTCGGTTTGCAGCGTCGTGACGGCCATGTCGGAATCGGTGGATCGCGCCACGCCGAAGTCGATCACCTTCACCTGTCCCGATGAGTCCACGAGGATGTTGGAGGGTTTCAGATCGCGGTGGATGATCCCCTTCTGGTGGCCGTGGTGGACCGCTCCGCAGACCTCAGCGAAGAGCTTCAGCCGTCCCCGCGTGCCCAGCTTCTTCTCTTTGACGTAGTCGGTGATGGGCTTCGCCCCGACGATGTACTCCATGGCGAAGTAGGGGACGGTGACTTCGCCGTCGCGGTGCGTGCCCGCTTCGTAGACCTGGGCGATGCCAGGGTGCCGTAGCCGGGCGAGGAGCTGGGCTTCATACTCGAAGCGGCGCAGCGCGGAGCGGGAGGCGATCCCGGCGCGCATAAGCTTGAGGGCCACCGTCCGCCGCGGCTTCTCCTGAACCGCCTCATACACCGTGCCCATCCCGCCGAAGGCAATGGCCCGCTTGATGCTGTACTGACCGATCCGCTTGGGCAGTGAGAGTCCGCCGGAAGCCATGTCTTGCACGTGGCGGCGGGCGATTTCACGTGGATCCGAGTCGGGACGCAGGGATTGGGTGTCGTCCGCGGGCTTGTCAGGAATCATGCGCTCTCTCCGGCAACAAGGAGCCGATTCATGCAACAGGCGAGGTGCAGTCGCATGATAGCATCAGGTCGCCGTCAGACAAGAACCGCGAAAAACCCGCCGGATTGGGGCGGGATTGTGACCTGCCGCGTGTCGTCGAACTCGAAAAATGGAGCGGGATACGAAAGCAATGTCAAGTCTTCGAGCGGCCCGGTGAACGTGTGAACTACGCCACGGGTGAATAGGACAGCGTCGCCGGCGTCTACGACGACGGAGCGAAGCTTATGACCCTCCTTTGTCCCCCCTCGTCAAGGGGGGAGGCTTTGCGCGCGGCCGAGGGACCATTGCAGAAGTCGCCAGGGGCTGGCTTCCTCCAGCCCGGCGCGGGCGGCGACCCAGTGCATGATGGGTAGGATCGCGGTGTGCGTGAACAGGGCGAAAAACATTGAGTAGCGGATTTCGAAATAGCGGAGGACTCCGTCCATGACCGCAATCGAAATCCCCCAGCCGATTCGGCCTCGGGAGGTGGGAGGTGAGGTCTTCGGATCGGGCATCATGACAAAGGTGAATAAGGCGAACTCCGCGCCGGTCATTGGACCGAGTACGAAGACCAGGCCGCCCTGCCCCAAGGCCATGCGCACCAGCCCCATGAAGACGTAGCCGGAGAGCCACGCAAATGCCAGGTCGAGACGGTGGACTCGCCACATCATAAGAAGACCAAGGCACAGGATGATCACGGCGATGCGGTAGTCGGCGCCCCACTGCGAGCCGGGCGAGATGCTCGCCACGCCCTGGCCCAGCAAAAGAATCATCACGATGGCGAAGTTGGACGGATTAAAGAAGTGCCGCTTCGCGTCGCGAATGAGATATTTGGAGAGGATGCCCCATATCGACGCGACGACGTAGACGCGCCAGTCGTTGCTTTCGACCAATATGACGATGCTGATTCCGGTGAGATAGGCGCTCAGCGGGAGCGAGATCAGCCGGAAGAGAATGATTCCCAGGATGAAATCGAGGGCGCAGGCCGTACCGATGGCGGCGATCAGATCGACGGGGCTGCGGTTGAAGAAATAGACCGTCTGTCCGAGGATGACCCAGAGGGTCACGGCCGCGGAGTTCATGATGCGCGGATCGCGCAGGCTGGGGGCGACAAGAGTAAGTCGTGTCTTGTTCGAAGTTGTTTGGTCAATCGGCATTGGTACCTATTGTCGATTTGCGATTGTCGATTGTCGAATGATGCTGTGATTGAAAACTCAATCGACAATCGAAAATCGAAAATCCCGTCAGTTCCACATCATCGCCAAATCGGTCATGGGCCGGTCGAGTTCCATTCGGGCGCGATCGAGCTCTTCCTCCAGGCGGTCCAGGATTTCCTCATCGCCCCAGGCGTAGCGGCGGCGGACGGCCTGCTGAATGTCATCGTCATGGCACAGATTCTGCGCAATCTGCCACCACGAACGGGCGACGCCCCTCCGCCCGGCCTTCACATACGCGTCGCCCAGCGTCATCGCCAGAATCGACTGTAACCGCGTCGAACCCACTTTGAGCTTGCGACCGATGGCCACACACTTGGCGATATCCTGCACGGCCGCGTCCGGCGGAGTCTTGTTGGTTTCGGGCCAGACCAGCCGCGCGGGCCGATGCAGATGGTTGAGTCCGCGGGCGAACAGCGCGGGGACGTAATACTCGTTGCCGGGTTCGTCGAGAATTTCGCTGAGGATATCCACGGATTGGACGCTCGACGGCGCTTTGATCTCCAGCGCGGGAAACAGCAACATTTCATCGACCCAAGCGAGCGCCAGTTGCAGCTTCGTTTCGCGCGAGGGATGCTCGCGCACAAGCTCTTCAAAAAACGCAATCGGCTGCCGTTCTAAATGAGGCGGAAACCTTGGCGTCAGCTCGCCGCGTGCGCGCGACTCATTGAGGAACTCGCGTCGCAGTCGAAACACTTCCATTCGATAGGAATTGCTGATTGCAAGTTTTTCGGGCGACTTGCGAACTCGAACGCGGATTTCTTCCAGACGCAGGTTGGGGTCAACCACTGTCATGCGATCAGATTCGACGGCCTTTCTTGCGACTTGGTCCAGTTCGCGCGCCACATTCAGATCGCTTAACCCGGCACTTTCATTCGAAACTTTTGAGGGGATGCCCGGCAAATCGAGGAGGCCGACACGGAGCAACGCCAGGGCGGCGGTGGTGGCGACCAGTATGCCGGCGGTGAGCCGGATTGAACGCGGAAAACGCCCGCGCTGCCTTTCGATCTTATCCGGCGAAGCGATCAAGGTTTATGCACTTTCGTAAACAGACTAACGAGTTCGATGAGCGTAAAGAATCATTGAAAGATGGCTTTGATCTGTCATTTTTTATTCGCGTCGATTCCGTTCCCTTCGCCGATCGGCTACGCCCCGATCTCACAACCAATATAACATCACCGGCGCGCGCGTTGAATGGCCTTTTCGTGATTCGTGTAAAGCTGGGCACGAACAGGACGCGCCGTCTCCGCGATTTGGTATAAAAGGTCTGGTTTTCGTATAATGCTGCCGCGGGCGATCGTTCTTGGCAATTCCGTTTGAGGAGGAGTATGTGTTGCTCTGCAGAACGCCTGGCGATGTTATCGTCGCATCGCTCGTTGGGTTCACCCGCCCTCTTGTGCAGGAGTACAAGAGTTTTGCGCAAGGGTACGCCTAAGCTCGGCTACTTCGCGTTCAAGCTCCTTGATTCGCTTGATCCATTCGGGGAGTTTCTGCATGGCAAGCATCATGCGTTTCGCGTCATCGGCGGGCATGGCCGGCGAACCCAGCACCCGCGTCTTCGGCTCGATGCTGCCGACGATGCCCGATTGGGCACCGACTTGAACATCGTCGCCGATGGTGATGTGTCCGGCGATGCCGACCTGGCCGGCCACTGTGACATGCCGCCCGACCGTCGCCGAACCGGCCACACCGACCAAGCCGACGAACATGCATTCCGGGCCGATTTTCGTCCCGTGTCCGATAACGATGACATTTCCGAACTTGGTGCCCGCTCCGATTTCCGTCCGCCCCAACGTGGCCCGGTCGATGGCGCAGTTCGCGCCAATTTCGACATCGTCACCGATTTCCACGCGTCCGACCTGCGGAATTTTCAGCCACTTGCCCCCAATCGGTGCGTAGCCCAGTCCGTCCTCGCCGATCACCGATCCGGCATGAACAGTCACGCGGTTGCCGATGATGGATCCGTCATAGACAACGGCGTTGGGAAAGAAGATGCAATCATCGCCGATCCGGGCGTCGTCGCCGATATAGCAGCCCGGATACAGCGTGCAGTTGTCGCCGAGGACTACGCCCCGGCAGACCGTGACTCCGGCGGCTATGTTCGCGTTTTTTCCGATCCTGGCGGTGGGATCGATTAGGGCTTGTTTGCTGAGGCCCCACTGCGGGTGCTTCCGGTAGCCATGTATCGCGATGATCGCTCCGGTGAGGGCGGCGTACGGATCGCTGCATCGAACCCCCGAAAGCTGGTGAGGCCTCTCGACGCCTTCCCCCATAATGACTGCCGTTGCCTTGGTGGTTTGCAGTTTCGACAGATACTTAGGGTTGGACAAGAACGTGATATCGCCTTGGTCGGCGTCCTCCAGGGTATTGGCGGCAAGCACTTGGACGTCGGGGCCTTCGAGCTGAGCGGAAAGTCCGTTTTTATTGAGCAAAAGACAAAGGTCGCTCAGTAGCACACGGCCTCCAATCTACACTCTGCCAACAGAGAATCCTGAAAAACGTTGTCAAACAAGTGAAGATTGTGAAACAGGGTTGGTATTCTGTCAAAGGTGGAAAGAAACGCTGATCCTGTACGAATTCGAGATGGTGAACGGACTCTCGGACCCGATAGCGGTTGACTGGCATTGCGGGAAGGAACCTCTAAACTACCGTCCTACGCCTCGGCAGGCATTGAACAGGTGCATTACCGGACCGGATTTTCGCGCGGCGCGGCACGAAAATTCGCAACGTGGCGGGGATACAATCATCCGGAACTACGCCCATGTTGGGCGACTGATCCATTCTGGCATTTGAGAGATTATTGCACGTGATTCTTTTTTGGTCGTGCCTGGTTGTCTTTCTGTTTTCAACGCTGGCACTGGCGGTCTACGGCATCCATTTGTACGTCCTGCTGTTTCTTTTCCGCACGAAGGCGACTCAACGCCGAGACCAGCAGGCTGAAACCATTGCCGCTTATTGTAAGGGTCGGGCCGCGACGAATTGGCCGATGGTCACGACGCAGATTCCCATTTACAACGAGAAAGACGTCATCCTTCGAATTCTCCATGCCGCCGCTGCGATCGACTACCCGCAAGGGCGGCACGAAATTCAAGTGCTCGACGATAGCGACGACGACACTCGCTCTCTGGTGGATGAAATCGCTGCCCGTATGCGCGCACGGGGCGTGGACATCAGCGTAGTCCGCCGGCCCACTCGCGAAGGCTATAAGGCCGGAGCGCTGGCTCACGGTCTGACCACCGCAAAGGGAAAGTACGTCGCCATCTTCGACGCCGACTTTGTACCGCCCGCCGAGTTTCTGCGGACCGCGGTTCCGTTGATCGACTCGCGTGAAGACCTTGCCTGCCTGCAAGGCCGCTGGGCCCACCTCAATCAAGACGAATCGTGGCTCACCGAGGCGCAGTCGTTGGGGATCGACGGACACTTTGCCGTCGAACAGGGCGCTCGGGCCTGGAACGGCCTGATGATGAATTTCAACGGCACGGCTGGGCTTTGGCGGAAGGCCGCGATCAACGATCCCAAGGTCGGCGGCTGGAGCGGAGACACGCTTACCGAAGACCTCGACCTTTCCTACCGGGCACAGCTTGCCGGTTGGAAGCTGGATTACTGTCTTGACCTGGCGTGCCCGGCTGAGCTGCCTGGGACCGTGAATGCCTTAAAGAGTCAGCAACGGCGCTGGGCCACCGGTTCGATCCAGGTGGCGAGAAAACTTCTGCCGCGTATCTGGCGATCGCCGATTTCCCTTGGCGAAAAAATCGAGGCCACTCTCCACCTCACCCACTACTCGGTCTCCATGTGGATGTTGCTGCTTGCCCTCGTCGCACGTCCGATGCTTTTCGTCTTCGCCGATGCGCGCCTGTTTGCGGAGTGGGCGTGGTTTGCGTGGGGTCTGATCTATTTTGCCGCGTTGGCGCCCTCGCTGGTGTACATTTATGCGCGCCATAGTTTGGGCGGAAAATGGACCAGTTTGCGCACGATTCCGGGGATGATGATCCTGGGTTGCGGGCTGTGCGTGAACAATTCCCTGGCCGTGCTGCGCGGGCTGACGCTGCGCGGCGGCGAGTTTATTCGCACGCCCAAGTCCGGCAGCGTGGGCGTTCTTGCTCGACCATCCAGCTACAACGCCCTGCATAGCAAGATGTGGCTCATCGAAATCGGCCTGGGCCTCTATTCGCTGGCTTCGTTCATCGTCTACATGACCGCCGAGTACCGCGCGTTCAGCGTATTCTTGCTGCTCTATGCGATCGGCCTGTGCCTCGCAGGCTGGATGTCTCGTCCGCTTCGCTTCCGGGCGTCGTCGATTGTGGAAGACTTATCGAGCGAAACCGCCCCGCTTCGCCCGGCGGTCTACGAGCCCTGACGCATTTTCCGCAGATTGGAATGGCGCGCTGTACTTGCCGAGGCCCACCGCGTAATTACCAC
>CXWL01016200.1_pt1 | contig 16442 bp, 19 predicted proteins | sample 590931 | NCBI WGS metagenome assembly CXWL01 (sample SAMEA3498368, study PRJEB10139) | groundwater metagenome | biome: water well; material: biofilm material | place: Germany | collected 2015-04-27 | reverse complement strand
TTAGGTTAATTCTCACCTCAACCCTTACCAATTCACAACACCGCACCACGCACCCACGTCACGCTGAAATCCTCACACCCATGAATATCAACCTGTCATCGAGCACGTACATCCGGAGTCCTGTCACACCCGATCCACCACCCTAAGGATAATCCTATGACTACCACCGCCACATCTGAACCATCCCGTGTCAGTGCCCAACCCTCCGTGCCGGCCACAGAAACGTCCGCAACACCCCCCACTGACGCACCACCTGACGCCAGCCTCGGATCGCTCCCTGTCACCACCAGCGCGATGAGCAACACGCCATCACTCGCGGCAGATCACAACGACGTGGACGAAGGAACCGACGAGACGACCAATTCACTAGAACAAGACCGTCCCTCATTTTCAGACGCGACCATCTCCGTGATCATCCAATTACTCCCAGACGACAACCACGCGGACGGCCGCCTGGCATTGATTGCCGTCAAAAGCCATAACCTCCCACCACTGATGTCCACACAACGCCTGACCACACTCAGCCCATTCCCGCCGTCCATCACCACGCTCCTCCAGCAATGGGAAACGGCACTCCCAGACACCTTATCCCAACGCGAGCGCACGCGCGCACAGACGCTCGAAATCCAACGTCTGAAAGTCGCCGAACACAAAGCCCACCGCGCAACTACCAAACGGCCTGAAAGCAAGAAACCTGAGAAATCCAAACCGATCGCACCGGTCACGACCCCCACCCTCCCCTCAGCCGGTCCATCCCCAAATCCGACGAACCCGGAATCACAACCTGACCTCTTTTAACCCCAGAAAGGCCCCCCCATGATCAAAATTCAGATTGAAGGCCAACTCCTTGACCTGCCCCCCGAGATCGCCGTCAATGACGACGCCATCCGGCGCGCGATCGCCCCGATCTTCCCTCAGATCGCCAACGCCACTCTGTCACGCACGGACGGGCCTGATGGCGTGACCTGCATCAAAGTGACCAAACAAGCCGGAACCAAAGGCACCTACACCAGAATTCTCGACCACTTGAAGGATAGCCCATCCCATGTTAACCCCATCTTCCCACTTCACCAGCGCCTGTATCGAAGCANNGCTCCTGGCCATGCCAGCCGGCTCACGCCTGTCGGCTTCTGAACGCTCCCAATTCACACTCAAAGCACAACTTCACGCCTTGAAAGCACAGCAAGGCCTCACGCTCGAGACCATGGCAGAGGACCTCAGAACATTTCAGCATCGCGCCCCCCTTCTCACGGTTTTCCACACACTCTTTCCACGCCAGGCCCCACGCGCCATTCGACAGGCGGCGCTGACGCCACCAACACAGTTTCACGAACAGCTCTTAGAAGCCTTCCTCACACTCGTCGGGAAACATCTCTTTCCTGTCGATGACGGGGACATGGAATATGGACTCGAGCAATTTCCCAGGATTCCCATTGCTGCGCTCAATCATGATGAGGAATCAGATCTGGAAGGCGAATACCTCGCCACAAAGATCGCGGCCACGATCGTCGGCTATTATAGTAACGCACCCTCATGGGACGACATTCAGCAAGCCCTCGGCCCGACGATCCAGATCCCGTCCTGCTTTACCGACGCGCACCATCAGTGTCGAGTCAATATCGACCTCTTTCGTACACAGTGTCAGCACCACCCACATCCGGTCTCAGATTTTCCGACGATTCTCCAGATTGTGTCGCACGACACCGGTTCGATCTATCTCGATATCTCCTATTGCTATGAGGTTCCTGAACATGGGTATGAGTGGACGAACGCAGAAGATATTCATGCTCTCACCCAACAATGGAACGTCGCCAAACGCCTCACCAAAACCTGGCTACGCACCGCGAAACGTCTTGACGCACAGCCACGACATTGGCAAACCATCTTCGCCTGTTGGCAGCACATGTGTGAATACGAAACAAGGAACGGCTCATGACGAAACAGAACACACCACCGGACGGCATCCTCTATTTTATCGGCGGCCAGCTGCTGTTCGAACATCACAATTCCAACGGGGCCATCGTGCGAAAATGTCTCTCCCCCGAAGCCGCCCGTCATGCCTTCACCCAACAACAGACCGATTCAGGATGGCTCTCGCCGCACACAATACGCTATGGCGAAAGTGCACGAGGACCCTGGTTACTCCAACGCTATGACACTGCACGGTATCAAATCACCTTGGATGAGGCTGTTCCTGTTCGGGGACAATCTAATCCGATTCAGACCGTAACGGTGTCACTCCCGGGCATGTTGTTTTTAGGAAACAACACCGACTACTACCTCTGGAGCTATCGAGCCTGGAAAGGAGACCACTCGACCCTCTACCATGCTCCGATCCCGAACGTACATCCGAATGGGCATATTTGCTTCGGCCAGAACCGACCTCCTGTCGCCGGAACTGACACCATCGACCAGGCCTGGAATTTATTCTGGCAGAGTCCCTTCAACCATGATTTAGCGTCAGAGAAATCCCAACAATATCCGGACTCCATACTGAAACTGTTGGTCACCCTCCATCAACCAGAAGACCACGGACACGCCACCTATCCCGATAAAGACCTGAAGCGATCTCGCATGACCATCGCTCAAATCCTGACGCAACTGAACCCACAACACGCAGACGAAAGACGTTCAGCTTGATCACCACACCCTTCGTCACACAGCTCCTCGCCTCCCTCCCGCTCCCACCACCCGCCAACGCCCTCTATGAAATGATCCTGGCCGGCAATGGTCTCTTTCTCCGTGGCCATCGCCATCAATTGGACGTCTTATTTCCGATCCTCACCACAGCAACACAGGGATTACCCGCCCTCACCCCACAGATCACCCCGCACATCCCCTGCATCCCATCTACGCTCATGACACACATGCTCGACGAAGCCTTTACCGCCTGGCATGCGCCGGATGAACCCCTCGAAAGCCTGTTTCATTTCTCCTATGACACCCAATGGCACCTCGACATCCCGGATCAAGTCCGCACCGCTGTCTCGGTTCACCCTCGCGATCGTGATCATTGCCCCTCCTATCAAACCTGCCTCGTCGAGATCCATTCCCATCACACAATGGCAGCCCAGTTCTCCCATATGGATGACGACGAGGAAACGGGCTTCCGCATCTACGGCGTCTGTGGCAACTTTCATCGACAACCCCAAATTACCTTCAGAATCGGGCTCTATGGACATTTCTATGCCATCCCGGCCTCACTCATTACCGAACTCCCTCCCGGTCTACAGGATACCTTTCTCCTCAACACCCACCCACGAGTTTAACGAACATGACTACACCACCCGTGATCGTCCCCCCACCTGCCACAATCCTCGACCTCTCACATCTCCAGTCGGTCAGAGTCCTCCCAAAACATTGTTCGCACCTGCATATCATCCAGGTCGGCTGCGGAGGCATCGGGTCGCAACTCGCCACAAGCACCGCACGCATCGCCCGGGAATGCGTCCGTCGCTACGAGCACGTGCAAATCAGTTTTTATGATGGAGATCACATCGAAGAGAAAAATATTCGTCGACAAAACTTCTGCAGCAGCGAAGTCGGAAAAAATAAAGCGGAAGCCCTCGCCTACCGATTAAACATGGCCTGGGGCTTGGATATTGAAGCCTACCCTCTCCACTTCACTGGAAAGACCCTGATCAATAGGGATCGAGACTCAACCCTGACCATTTTACTTGGCTGTGTCGATACCACCGCTAGTCGGGTCACACTGCATCACGCGATTGCGAATCAACTGCCTGAGGACGACGGTCAAATTTGGTGGATTGATGGAGGGAATTTTTCGGTGCAGGGCCAGGTGTGTATCGGAAATACCGGACGGTCTGATGTACTTGCGAATAGTTTCAACCTCCCGAACGTCTGTACCTCACTCCCTTCACCAGGATGGGTCCATACAGAATTACTCAAGGCACCTCCTGCTGAACAACCACGAAGACACCGGTCCTGCGCTGATCTGGCGATCCACGATCCTCAATCGCTCACGATCAATATGATGATTGCTGGACATATGGCCGACTATTTACTACGCCTCCTGGTCACCCAGGACCTCAGACGATTCGCAACGTACCTAGATATGAACAGTGGATCCGTCCGCTCACTCGCCATTACCCCCACTGTGATCCAACGTGCAATCTCCGATCACGCCCCAGAATAAGATTCCTTCACGCAGTGACCTTTTCTGCTTCCGCAGATGCATCATCCATCGTTTCCGCAATCACCTTCGCCACATCACTCTTGACTCGTGCCAGAGGCACTGGGATTTTTAAACGAAGCACCACTTCATTCGCTAAAGCAATATAATCACGACTCGCCGAACATTTCCGATCGTATTGCAACACCGTATCGCGTTGGAGCTCAGCCTTTTGAGCCGCGGTCGACATGGAAATAGTCGTGGCAAAACAATCTTCCTTAAAACGATCTTGCACCATCTGAAATACCGCCTGGCATACATTCTTCCGTGAATCATGCTTGGTCAGCAGAACACCAAGGATCGCTAAGTCCTGCTGTACACTGTTCCTCACGGTGGCAATAATATTTAGAAGATCATCTAATCCGTCGAACGAAAATCCCGAACCGCTTTCCATTGGGACAATGACAAAGTCACTGGCCGCTAACGCATTCATGGTAATCAGCGACAGTGACGGCGGCGTATCGAACAGGACAAAATCAAAATCGGTTTCTTTCCGAACCTTCCCTTTCAATACCCCAATAGGAATCGGGTATAACGACGGTTCACGGAGACGATTTTCCACCGAGGCTAAGCGTATATTGCCTCGAATCAACGACACATTCGGCAACTTCGTCGCCGTCAGACAATCATCTAGTTTCGTATCGTTATTGAGGATAAGTTCCGTGACGCCTGGATTCGCTTCCGGCTGCATTTGAAGTAATTTCGTCGCATTAGCCTGCGCGTCACAGTCCAAAAACAACACTTTAAAATTCATTCTCCGAAGCGCATCCGCCAAATTAATCGCCGTTGACGTCTTTCCGCACCCGCCCTTTTGATTCGCAATGCTGATACGTATTGCCATATCCCCCCCCTTAGTCCGGTACCCACACTACTGTAGATGTCACCTGACAATTTCGTTCGTTACACTGTCGACGTGGTTACCTCTTGCTGCATAAGACTTCGAATCAATTCCAAATACCGCTGCTCACGCTTGGCTTCCTTAATCATCGGAATATCTGTCGCCCCCACGGCCTCCGTCTGGTGACGGATCTCAGCTTGCTTCTCCGGAGCCAACCGCAAAAAGAATAACTCACACTGTTGACGTTCCATTCGATTGTTGACCGCCCGTAACTCCTCAACTTCGGTTTGGAGACGACGTTCTTCCTCTTCCATCATCCGCACAGCACGACTTTTCCACCCGGGCGGTGGGTTGATTTCCATCTTCTTTAAACAACCAAAGAGAAATGCTGCCGGATCGGCAATTGGCTTCGCAGACTGTTTTTTGTGGTCAATAACCGCGACAACCTTGTCGATAAAATCCTGCAAATAGCCGACTGACGGCATTTGTCTCGCATAGGAAATCAGCGAGCGTCGATCCAACTCTTCAAATGGTACAGACAGTATTAATTGATCCACAAGATTGTCTTGTAGTAGTTCTGAATTTCTTTGAAGAGAAGAAGAACTACTACTACTAGCAGGATGCAGAGAGTCGTGCAGAGAGTGAGGGGCAAGGCCTCGCGATGTTGCTTTGGACACTGGTGGCACAATAAGCAATGATGGAAAGGCTTCTTCAAACCGATAGATGGATCCACCTTCACTATGCTGAAGAAGCGACGTTCGAACGATCAGACCACTCTCGATCAGTTGGAGGATAGTCCGACGGACTGAATCCTCATGTCGGTCTATGGCGTGCGCTAATTCTGTATAGGACACAGGACGGGTCATGGACGGTGAATCTGCGTCCCGGCAGGCATGAAGCGCCCAGGCAACACTGACCCAATGTCGAGGCGAGTGAAGAACCCGTACAACCCGCACGTTCTCCCCTGACACCTCAGTATGCGGAGACTCGTTTCGTTGCGGAATCGAGTCACGTTCGACCGGAGTAGGACGCAGAGAGTCTTGCGGACTGCATTCAGTCTGCATGCGGTCAGTATCTACAAGCTTTACGGTGGCACTGTCTGTAGATTGAGCGACACTCTCTGCACATACAGACTGTATGGAAGAAGTGCTTTTCAAGGAAGGTTCTGTCGTAGCGGAACCGACGGGAGGCTCCGATCGAGATGCTCCTACTGAAATCGAAGATCCTGGTTCTTCAATGACAACAGGCGAAACATCGATTTTAGCAGAAGAGCTTTGAAGGGGGGGTAGATCTGAACTGGTTAAGCCTAATAATTCTAGAGGATCTACTGGTGGCTCACCAGAAGTCATTTCCTCTAGACGCTTGCTAACAAGACCCTTGAGAAAGCTTCTCTCCGGGCTGTCCATGCGTTTTTCGCCCACTAGCGCCCCCATCGGAAAGACCCATCAAAACCACGAACACGACACGATCATGATGGATATCAGGCTGCAACTATCGGGTGAGATGAGTACCACAATCATATAACACTGTCAACAGTCTATGTTGTGGCTCCTGGACGTTGCCGTGTTGTAGCATGGTTCTTAAATCTAAAGTACCTATAAACACTGGCGCATATCGGGTGCCTATATAGGGCGACAACTTCTCATCTAGGTATGTTCACGTTCCAACATAGCCTTCACCATCATAGAACGACACCCAAACCACATTGGGAGATCACATGGAGCCTGTTCGAAGGCGATCCAACATACCAGACATCATGCCGTCATCTCCCTTCAGAATGTTGTGCCACCCACCCCACAATCTTTCCTGCTCCTAAAGCACCCAATGCCAGCGTTCTTCAGCCTCCACGCTTGATACGGTCTGAATGGGAATACAGTCTGTATTGGAATGCAGAGAGTAGAGAGAAGGTGCAGCGGAGCACGTCACTGCACAGTCTGTATTTAGATACAGTCTGTATCTTGGAACGATACCGGTTCCCGGGCGAGCGTCTTCATGGTCGTAATCGGCAGGGAAATCAAGCTAGGTCGGGAAGGTTGAACAGTAATACAGACTGAATGAACGCACAGTCAGTATTGAAATACAGTCTGTGTTGCAAAAGTAAGCATACAGATAGTGATGCAGAGAGTAAGAATACATATCACGTTGTAAGCTCACGGTTAATGCTTATATTACTCAGACTGTATTACAGACAGTACAGACAGAATATAGATACAGACTGCACAAATATACTGACAGTGTAACTATCTGCATATACAGTCTGTACTGTCTGAATTGATCTATGGTCTGGCCTTAGAAGAGGACTGAGATGGGAGTTCAAGACTGCGTGAACCACTGTCTGCATATACAGTCTGTATGGTGTGTTCTCGCACCTCGATTCTCTGATCTACATAACAGGGTGAGGAGACAGTGTCCAATCCGTTGAAGGGAGAAGAGAGGAGGGGAGTCGGTCAAGAACAGGATCGGAGCCAACCACTCATCACAACACCCGATCGAGCGCGCTCCCTATGCAGAAGATGTCTCGTCAAACCAATGCGGATAGGCCTGACGGAGTCGCATCGGGGAAAACAATCGAGTCAAGATCAGATAGCGACACGCTTGTCGAAACTCAGCAGGATCTGGCTTCGATTGACCCAATTCGTGAAATTGTACCCGAACGGACAAGGCGATTTCCTTCCGAATGGCTGGCGTCAACGCCCGTTCAATGGCCACCAACTCCTTCTTATCATTAGGTGACAAGTCCTCAAGCCGATACTCCACCGAGAATCGACGGACGGGGAGTTCGTCATCTTTCTTCAATTGTTTCATCAACTTAGATACATCAACCCGATAGGTTGAGGGGGTATGAGAGGTGCCTTCACCCACCGCAATCAAGTGACGTGACTTCAGCGACGCGATCGCGCGAATAAGTGAGGCATCAAACAGCCCGGTACTCTGTCGGAGCTCACGAAGACTGAGCGTGGCCTGCCCCCGACCACGACCATAGGTTTCCCGGATCAATTGTAAATATACCCGGGCCGCCGGACCACCCAGATCAGCCAACCCTTCATCCAGCAGGCGATTGAGCAAGGCCGCATAGGCATAGGGGGACCAGGTTGCTGCCTCGATCACCTCCGGATGGACCAGGGTGTCATGCTCCACCATCAAAGGATCAATCGACTCTTCAGCCCCAAAATCTCGCAGAATGGCCGCATCATCGTCGAGATCTTCAGCGCCTGATGGGTCACGTTTCGCACGCTCGATCATATCTGCCAGACCTCCAGGCGCAACATCGAACGCCTCCGTGCCAATCCCAGTTGGATTTTGTCAAACCTAGTTAGACCCGACAATCAATTACTTAGCCCATGTACCACCGCTTGCGGAATACACTATCACGCCATACACTACTAAACAAGAGCGTAGCTGGCAGGCTAGAAATGCATGAACTGCGGCAAACTAGTCATTTGTGGAAGTTCAGTTGACGAGGGCTCAGAAGGGGAGTAGATTCATTTTTTATGACACACACGCACGCACCCAACAATCCTCTCATGGTCCCTGCAAATCGTCTCGTGCCGCCCCTCAATCATCTCAGGGCCCGCCATGACTGAACTTCGTCCTGACCAGTCCCCTAATTCCACCTCTGAAGAGACCCCGCTCTCGTCCGGAGACGGAACACCCACACCCATCCTTCCGGCCAAACAAGCCGCCAAGCCCTGGGCACTCCAACGGGTCACCCGCCGAATCAAAAAAGACGACGTCCCGCTCCTCCGCTGGCCCGACCAGGCCCCTTTCGGCTCGCCCGCCGCCGATACCCATATTCGGACCATCGTCGAAAGCTTTCTCGCCAGCTTTCGCACCCCCACAACGATCGTGTCCTACCGCAAAGCCCTGCGCGGCTTCTTCGACTGGTGGGGGAGTGATGGCCAGGCGGACCCTCTCACCGTCCCTGTCCTCCGCGCCTATCAAACCTATCTCGTCCACACCGTCGAACCCCGGACCGTCAATTTTTACCTCGCGACGCTGCGCAGCTTCTGTGGTTGGATGGTCGACCAAGGCGAGTTTCCCTGGAATCCCATGGACGAGATCCGGAGCCTGCGCATTCCCAAAGGCTTTGTCCGGGACAGTTTGAGTGAAGACGAGATCCGTCAGCTCCTCCAGGGCATGCCTACAAGCGGGGCCACACGGCACGCACAGGAACTGGCCCTCAGAAACTACGCAATGGCCGTCCTCTGGTGCGCCGTCGGCCTCCGCAGCATCGAACTCGCCCGCGCCCAGCGCCGGCACCTCGCGTTCGACCAAGGACACCATCTGTTAAAGATTCATGGCAAAGGCGAGGATATGGCCGGCAAACCGGTCGTCCTGGAATCGTGGGTCATGGTGCCGCTGACCGCGTACCTGGATGTGCATGACCGGTGGCACCAGCCTGACGTCGAGGGACATGAGCGCCCGGCCCACGACCACCATCCCCTCTTTTCTTGGACGCGCGGCCCGGGCGCCTATCGATCACGGACGCACAACCCGGCCCTTACCAGGAGCTGTCGGCCGATCGGGGTGCGGATCATACAAAACATGATGCGGGAGGCGATGGGACAGGCCGGATTATTGAATCAAACGGTCGGCGACACCAAGAACATCCGACGGATTACGCCCCATTCCCTCCGGCATTCTGCAGCCACGATCGCGCTCGAGCGAGGCGCCCCGATCCATCAGGTCCAAGACATGCTCCGACATGCCGATATCCAAACCACCATGCTGTATACGCACAATAAGGAACGGATCATCAATGCGGCCGAGCACCGGATTCCGGACTTTACCGCTACACCAGACCAGCGTAATATCCCTGAAACCGACCAGACAGAGGACGATCCTCATGTCAGTTTCTGATCAAACCAAATCACCAATGTTTACCCCGATACCACATGCTCCCTCACCTTCCTCTCAACTCGATCGATACATCACCGTTGAATGGCTCGCGAGTGAATGGGAGTCCTGCACGCATGAATATCAAAAAGCCGTCCATGTTTATGGAGCCCTGCCCACCATTCCCCAACTCCTGTCCTCTCATCAACGCCTCGCCGATCGCATTCGAACATTTTGGGGCTCGCACGAGCTCTTCCGTATTGCCCACGATCTACCCGGCTTCCTCCCTGCCAACACTCCATTCCGTCCCCCACGGTTAGAAATTACCGCAAGCCCTTCGCCGACACAGGAAGACACGAATGCCGTCGTGCGCCTCCGACAGGCGCTCCGTCACTACTACCGATGGATCACCACAACACAAGGTCGAGAACTTAATGCCACAGAACTCTTAAAAGTCGCACCTCAGACATTACATGCTCAAATCCGAACGTTATGGGGATCCTGGGACTCTTTCCGAGCTGAGTGTAAGACCCTCACGTTCACAGACGTTTCTATTGACCACGACACGATGCCGGACATCCTCACCCCAGGCATTCACGCCGCAGCCAATCAACCGCATCTTCCGAATCCATTGCGCGATCCATTTGCGAAGCTCCCGTCCAATCCCTTCACGAGAAAACATAACAATCCAATCCTGAACCCTACTCGGAAAAACCTGAGCATGTGTGTTCCGACCGCCAAATCATTTATCGACTTTTGCACACACGGAATTGACCATGCTCCCACACCGGAGGAGATCGAAACACTCCACAAAGCCGGGCTTCTGCTCGGAAAGGGGACGCGTGGCTCAGCGCAATACATTCCAGTTCACCGGATGATTCGCCTAATTACCACCAGCCCGCATATGGCGACAGCCATTTCTCAGCTTTTCGCACAATGGATCGATGTCCCCTCAAGTCACTACGAGTCGACATGGATCACAAAATTCCTTCGATCGGCCCCCTCGCTGATGGCTTGGCCATTCCTGCCACAATCCCTCCGCGATGAAGCCGCACAACTCATGAGGCACGACTCCTGGCACTATGCCGACTATCATCTCCACGATCCGGTAGACAGCAAACACCCCTACCATTCGTATGGACTGAAATCCGTCGCCAGCCTCCGCGGTCTGGCGCCTGACCAGTGGACAATCCAACTACGAGCACTGCTCGCTGACGACCATTCCACCCGCGTCGACCTCGCGATTGCCCTCAGTCGGATGCAAGGAGAATGGAAACACGCATGGGACCGAGCCCCCATTATTGATGACCCCAGACAATTGCACATGCCAGAGTGCTCTGAAGGCACGCTCAATGCCATCACCACACGCCTCGCCGATCCGGCACTCCCGTCCTATTGGCTACAAGAACGATTGCACGATGGCTTTGTCTTGAGCCATCTCTCCCTCGTGCGACACGCGAACTCTCATCTCACCGGCGATGAACTCGTGAATGTCTGGAAGCAATTCGCCTGGCTTCAACAAGACCAAGTCCTCAGCCTGACGTTGCCCTGGCCAACTGACATCACATCCCTCCTCGACCCCGATGTCTTTCGCACCCCCCATCAAGACGAATGGGCCACCCGGCTCCTCGAGTGGGTCAACACCGGCAACCCGGAACCCATCGCGCCCCATCAGATCGAGTCACGCGGACGCAAGGGAGAATCCGCCTATTTGCGGCCGCCAACTGATGCCCGTGCCCATACCTATGGAACCTTACATCGAGACGAACTTCGACAACGCGAGTATGAGCCCCCACCCGAAGAACGACGCTATCGGCAGAAGACCGGACGGAGCAACGAATCGGTCCTGCGGGCCTGGTGTCAATTCTTCGACTTCGAGGACCATACCGCTATCGGCGAAGAACTCCAGGCGCAGTTCCCCCACGCCCTCAATCTGTTTCTTCACTCCATTAAACATCCCGGCACACGACACGCCCGTGCCGGGCAGATGAGGAAATGGAAAATGCGCTACGAAGAGCTCAACCAAAACGATGAGTCATAAACCGACCAGGACACACGGAAAGCATATAGGTCGGTTATGACGATGGCAGACAGCACGGAGAAGGTTGCGGAATTCGAGCATTGTCCATATACTAACGTGCAGCTGGGACCTACCGACATATATACTGGCGGCTCACACTATTCAGCGTCGAGTGCACGCTCTCTACATCAAATGCCGATTATCAAGCCTGATCTGGATGGCCATACGATAGTGTTCTTCGGACCATTTAATCCTCAAGTATTCCAACCGGACTGGTTTGCCTCTCAAAACCTTATCAAGAAGGACGAGGCGGAGCGGGCTAAGATAAAATTTATCAGCCATGAGCTAGAGCTGATCGGTAAAGTTTAGCTAATTTGCTAGTAAAATTGCACTATTGCCATCAAGCTTGGCCTGTGTGCTATTATTAAATCCTATGAACGAATTACTGGAACCCACAGAATCAACAAATTATCAGAATGCCGAGTCAGCGAGCAGTATTGTCTATAATACTGCACAAACTGAATACGGATGGATAATTGAGGCACGCGTTCCTCTGTCAGCGCCATCGTCAGACAGAAAGAGTGTGTTTAAGTGGTTTGAGGAATATCGACGTGAAGTAAATAAAGCATATCCGTTATGGAGCACGTCCTTCACCATGGGTGCAGATTGGTATCGCTTGGAAATTAAGCGGAACAGCAATCCAATGGAACTACTCAACAGTTTGCAGGAAAAACTGTCAACAAGTACATATGACAAATGACCCCACTCCCTCCCCACAAGATCCTACTGGCATAACTCCCAAGGAATCTCAGCCTCTTCCTACATTGCAGCCGCCGAGCACCAAAACGCCTGTTCAGTTTAATCAACAAGTAAATGTTTATCAGCAGATCCCTCCTAGCGCGTGGGACAGTCTTTCTCAAGCTCAGGTATTTGAACTAACAAAAGATATTTTGAAGCTGTCAGATGTATTAGATAAAAGGCATTATGATCATGCAACAAACTTGATCGATAAACGCAGCGCCAGAGACAGGATTAGTATGTTTATCGGAGGCGCGATTGCTTTTCTTGGAATCGGAGGAGCAATTTATCTCGGAACAACCGGACATGACATCATTGCCCTGTCTATCTCTTTACCTCTGGCTACAATCTTGGCAGTCGTAGTAGGACGAAGGCTTTTGTAAAAAGTTACCTGCCACCAAGCAGCAAGATTATTTCCTCCAAGCTCCATACATGAGGAAAACCTTCACTCCGCTACGTCCACCGACAAGAATTCCTCATGCATGAACTCGCTGTTCAAATCTTTTGACCTTGAGCTTTCCCGACTTCTTACGCGCTTGCCACAGGTCAAACTCCATCTGCATCCTCAACCAGGTATCGGCAGTGCCCTACCTTGCTTTTTCAAGCCGGATCGCCATGTCCGGCGAGACACCCGACTTACAGTTAATAAGCCCAGACAGCGCCCGCTGCGCCAGGGGCAGCGCCTCAGTATATCGGTCGGCGCGATACAGCTCGCTCACTTGGCCATTCAACGAGACCGCCTGCACCCATTCTGCCCGCAACGCCGAACTCAACTCGACCCACCGCAGGAATTTTGTCAGCTGTCGCCGCGCATCAAGGGTCTCCCACCACTGCTCTCCCTGATACTGCGGTCGGGTCTGGAGCATTGCGTCAGCAGCTGTCACCACATGCTCCAGCTCACGTCCGTGTAGGTCTTCATTTTTGGCCATGATCGTATCGATGCGTTCCTCGACTTCTCCCACTTGCTTCGCAATGTCGTCCGGTAACCGGGGAATAGTCGCACCATGGTTCGCTTCAATTCCCGCGCTCATAGCCGTCTATTCAGCTGAGAGGGGCGGCAGCGGTTCTCCGTGTGATGCAAAAGCATCAAGCTCTTGGAATTGCCGACCGTTTCACTGGTTCGTTTGTACGTGTCATGGCCGTGGGTCTTGACTATAGGCTTCGTGAAATCGTGGCTGTATGTGGAGCTATTGTGGCTTCAAGTGTATGCGGATTCGCCACCAGCGAAACTCCCCCGGTGTGACTGGTGCCACCCCGACAAGGCACACCACCTGACGGTTGAGTATGTCGGCTGAAGTCATCGTCGTGTGGTCACATTGAACGGCAAATGCTTCTTTCAGACTTCGGCCCTGTAACATCCCTAACGCCCACAATGCGCAAAGATGACCGCGCACATGTCTGGCAACCATCTCCCACAAGGGAGGCGCGTGGTGAGGTTCGTACACTATCCACGACAGCTCGGTCTCGCACCAGGCTTGGAGCATTACCAGCGAAAGGCCCGCGCTGATGCCTGGCGTGGTGTGGTTTACCGTTTCAACTTCTTCAATCGCCACACACCTGTTCATGGTGTTACCTCGTGGGTTAGAGCGCCTCCATTGCCTTTCTAGTAACGGCTATCTAGCAACCCACATGCCGAGCGCGTAGAGGACCACAAGATGTGGAAGTTCGTGAATTGGCGATGAGGTAGTTTCTTGTGTCGGTATAGGATGTATCGAGTCAGATACTCGGACGAAGAAAACGATACAGAATCGAGTAGTGGGTAATAACAATAGGAGGGAAGTGGTATGACGCTATGAGATTTCCTGACAGCGTCCACAAGGCAGGTCGAGGTGGAAATGGTGGTATTGCTCGCGGGAAAAGAGGATCTAAGCGTTCACAACCGGAAGCTCATCCCAATTGGTCGTATAGGCGGGAGATCGGCGGTGACACTGCGTCTTCCACGCTTTCGTCAATCCACTCGACGCATACTGCAGCGTCCCCGCTCCCCAACGGTCATTGATGGCATCCAGGGCGGTCATCAAGCGTTTCGACCGCGGCCGATTTTGTTGGTCGAACAGGTCGAACAGATTGGGTTGTACCTGGCCGGCCGGCACTAAGGCGGTGCACATGACCCCCGCTTTCTTATACCGATACCCGTCCCGGTAGATGCGGCGCAGTCCCTTCAACGCTGCCCTGATGAGTTCCGAGGTCGTATCCGTGCCCACCGGCAGCTCACAGGTCATCGAATTGCGATATTGCGGCTCCTCCGAGAAGGCGTTGGTCATGATGAAGACGATCAGCACCGTAGCTGCCAATCCTTCCCCCCGCAGCTTCTCCGCCGCACGAGAGACATAGGACGATACGGCTTCTTCCATCTCGGCGAGCGTACTGACGGCTCGGCCAAATGTCCGCGAGCAGGTAATCCCTTGCTTCGGCGCCGGACACACGTCCAGATCCAAACACGAACGGCCTTGTAGTTCCGCGACCACCCGCAGGCCGACCACACCCATATGCCTCCGGATCCAGTGCTCATCCGCCTCGCGTAACTGCAGGGCCGTCGTGATGCCGTGTTGTGTGAGGAGACGGGCATAGTTTGGTCCGATTCCCCAGACCTCCTCCACCGCCACCTGGCTCAAGAGGGTCTCGCGGTCCCGACAGGCCAGCAGGTCGAACACGCCGTCCTGGTCCGATGTCCGTTTCGCCACCCGGTTGGCAAGCTTCGCGAGCGTCTTCGTCTCGGCGATGCCGACCGAGACAGGGAGGCCCGTCCATTGCTTCACCGTCTTGCGGATCTGTCGCCCGTAGTCCGTCAGGTTGCGCCGTTCGAACCCCGCCAGACTCACGAAAGCTTCATCGATCGACGCGATTTCAAGATCAGGACTGAACTGTTCCAAGGTCTCCATGACCCGTTGGGACAGATCCCCGTAGAGCTGGTAGTTGGAGGAGAAGACGTGCACGTGGTGTGCACGGAGCAACGGACGAATCTGGAACTCCGGAACACCCATCGTGATCCCAAGGGCTTTCGCTTCATTCGATCGTGCGACAACACAGCCACCATTATTCGACAAGACCACAATAGGTTGTCCGGCTAGCTTCGGGTTGAACAGCCGTTCGCAGGCGGCATAGAAATTATTGCAATCGACCAGGGCAAAGACGGGAGACATCGCACCTTCAGAGGGCATGAATGACGTTGGTGACCACCCCGAAGATCTCAAAGGTCTGTTGGGTCAAAATCTCAATCGGGTGATAGGCGGGATTGGCCGGGAGCAGGCGCAGGATCTCGCCTCGCTTGAAGAGTCGCTTGACCGTGAGTTCGCCATCGAGCGCCGCTACGATCACATGCCCGTCTACCGCGTCGAGCGACCGATCCACCACCAATAAGTCGCCGTGATGAATGCCCGCCTCGATCATCGAGTCCCCGGAGACCCGGACAAAGAAGGTGGCCGCTGGATGTTTGATGAGATGACGATTGAGATCGAGTCGGCCTTCGATGTAGTCGTCGGCCGGAGAAGGGAAGCCGGCCGCCAGTCGCCCCAGGAACAGGGGCAGCGCATAGCGCGTCGACAGATCGGGGGCATAAACCGCATCCACATTCGTCGTCATCAGACACCTCGCAACAAAGAGGCCGTAGTCTAGCCCTACACCGAAAGCGGTGCAAGGCAGTCCGGGACGTCGTGTCGCGGGTTGTTCACGAGCGTGCTGACGGGGTAGGCCCTGAGTTCGTCACTCGGATAGGGGCGAAGCAGGGCTTTCAGAGGTTCTGCGTGTTGGACGGTGGG
>CXWL01107701.1_pt1 | contig 16443 bp, 11 predicted proteins | sample 590931 | NCBI WGS metagenome assembly CXWL01 (sample SAMEA3498368, study PRJEB10139) | groundwater metagenome | biome: water well; material: biofilm material | place: Germany | collected 2015-04-27 | reverse complement strand
CTAGGCGAACCGGAAACATGCGGGATTTAAAATCAATGACTTACCCGTCGGGGTCCGTCCCCGGGGTCTGTCCCGGCATTGAAGACGCCGGCTAGGCGAACCGGAAACATGCGGGATTTAAAATCAATGACTTACCCGTCGGGGTCCGTCCCCGGGGTCTGTCCCTGGGGACGGACCCCGATGGAAGACTAGGGAAGACTATGTATTGCGAAATGGAAAAAGGGCCCGACGAATCGGGCCCTTCTTCTTTTTTCTGGCGGAGCGGACGGGGCTCGAACCCGCGACCCCCGGCGTGACAGGCCGGTATTCTAACCAACTGAACTACCACTCCGTTTTTACTCTGATCGGTATTGCTGATCATGATGCAGGCCCCTGAGTGTTGGTGGGTGCTGAGAGGGTCGAACTCCCGACCTACGCCTTGTAAGGGCGCCGCTCTACCAACTGAGCTAAGCACCCATTTACGCTTAACCCAGAGACTTCTTGCATCCGACGCTTGTCATCGCGTCTGAAGAGGCCGAATCATAGCAAATACCCTTCGGACTGCGCAAGGGTTTTTCGAAAAATAGCGAAAACCCTGCTGCCAGTTATGCGAACTTGAGCATCGGTTCGCCGCTCTCGACACGGTTGCGCCCGCCGCTCTTGGCCTGGTACAGCGCCTGGTCGGCGCGCGCCAGCGCGCTGTTGATGCCCTCGTTTGGATCGATCAGCACCACGCCGATACTGACCGTCATCGCATAGCCGTGCTTGGGCAGGATCACCTGTTCGACTGCTTCACGTAGCCGTTCGGCGGCCTGCAAGGCGCCAGCGAGGTCGGTACCTGGCAGCGCCAGCGCAAATTCCTCGCCCCCCAGCCGGCCCATGATGTCATTTTCGCGCAGTACGCCGCGCGCGGTCTCGGCGAAGACGCATAAGGCCTGGTCGCCGCTGGCGTGGCCGAAGCGGTCGTTGAGGACCTTGAAGTGGTCGATGTCGAGCATGATCAGCGATATTGGCTTGCGCAATCGCGACGACAGCAGCCGCGCGGCTTCGGTGCGCTCGAAGAAGGCGCGCCGGTTGGCCAGTCCGGTAAGGCTGTCGGTGGTGGCCAGCAGCGCCATTTCCCGATCGTCCCTCTCCTTGCACAGCAACAGGAAGCCGAAGCCGTTAACGATCACCAACAGGTAGCCCGTTATGTACGTGAATGCGTGCGCGGCATGCGGCGTCATCAAGGTGAAACTGCCGGGCATCAGGTCGGTCAGCGCGCGCGCGCTCATCGCGAGGAAGAAGGCGGCGTCGTTGACGCCAATGATGCGGCGCAGAAGCGAACTCTCGCGGCCAGGGCGCAGCAGCGTGAACGCCATTGTGCCGATCATCGCGGCGATTACGCTCGACATCAGGGCCGTTGCGTAATGCGTCGGCGCGCCACCGAGCCGCATGCCGATGTACACCAGGATCGACAGGGCCGCGAACGGGTACAGCACCCGCTTCCAGCGGCTGAACCCGAAGAAGGTGCAATACGCCACCACCTCCAGGGTTATGCCTATCATTACCATGGTGTTGGCGGAAATGCCGTGCCACGGCGACGACACAGGCCCGTGGAACCAGCCTAGCAGGTAGGCGGCGCCAAGCACCAGCTTGGACCAGGTCCAGATGCGCATGGCCGCGTGGCGCTGGGAATGTGCGTAGCCCGCCATCAGCATGGCAAGGCCAATGTTGCCGATGGCTAGCACCAGCATGAATGTTTTGATATCGATCACTGCAGTTCCTCGTCAGGGCCACTACCGGCGGCGACGCGGGGGTTGCCCGGGTCCCGTTCAATTTCTTCAGCAACATGCCGTCTGTGGACAACATCACGTAATAAAATTGCAATAGGTGTTTCCCAAAGGAATTATATTACACGGATTTTCTTTTCGGGAGGTGGTGGCGCAGCGCTTTAGTGTGCGCAGTCTAGCTGCGTGTCACGCGGCTGCGCGCTGCAAGCGCAGCATGGTGTCGAACTCGTCCGCCGGCATGGGGCGGGCGAACAGGTAGCCCTGGCCGTAATCGCAGCCGGCCGCCAGCAGCAGGTCGCGCTGTTCGGCGGTCTCGACACCTTCGGCCACCACCCGCAGCCCCAGCTTGTGGGCCATCACGATGATCGCTTCCGATAGCGCCATGTCGCTCGAATGCGGCGCCAGGTTGCGGGTGAACGAGCGGTCGATCTTCAGGTAGTCGATGTCGAACTTCTTGAGGTAGGACAGCGACGAGTAGCCGGTGCCGAAGTCGTCCAGCGCCACCTGGATGCCGGCGTCGCGAAGCTGGAGCAACTTGTCGGTGACGTCCGCGCTGGCGTCGAGCAGCAGCCCTTCGGTAATCTCCACTACCAGTGCCGCCCCTTCCAGCCCGATGTCGCGCAGGTGCGCGAACCAGCGTTCATAGACCTGTCCCTCGCGCTGGAAGTCCAGCGGTGACTGGTTGACGCTGACCTGGAACTCGGGATGGTGCTCGTCGCGCCAGCGCCGGGCCCAGCGGGCCGATTCCTTGAACATCCATTCGCCGATCTCGACGATCAGCCCGCTCGACTCGGCCAGGGCGATGAATTCGACCGGGCTGACCAGTCCGCGCTGCGGATGCTCCCAGCGCACCAGCGCCTCGGCCTTGTGGATGCGCCCGGTGCGCAGGTGCACGATCGGCTGGAAGTACACGCGCAGCTGGTTGCCCTTGATCGCGCCGCGCAGGTCGTTGGTCAGGCGCATGCGGTTGAGCGCGGCAATCTGCAGCGCCGGCGTGAAGTAGCTGAAGCGGTTGCGCCCCGCGCCCTTGGCCGCATACATGGCCTGGTCAGCATGCTTGAGCAGGTTGTCGACATCCTCGGCATCGTCCGGATACACGGTGATGCCGATGCTGGCCGACACGAACGCCTGTTCCTGGCCCAGCTCGAATGGCGCCTGCATCGCGTCGAGAATCTTCTGCGCGATCAGGTCGCTGCGGGCCGACTCGTCCAGGCCCGACAGGATCACCGTGAATTCGTCGCCGCCCAGGCGCGCCACGGTATCGGTGGCGCGGACGCAGCCGCGAATTCGCTCGGATGCCTCGACCAGCAGCACGTCGCCCTGGTGATGGCCGAGCGTGTCGTTGACTTCCTTGAACTGGTCGAGGTCGATGAACAGGATGGCGGTGCGCAGCCCCTCGCGGTGGCTCTTGGCGATCTCGATCTCGAGGCGATCATGGAACATGCGCCGGTTCGGCAGTTGCGTCAGCGGGTCGAAATTGGCTTGCTGCCAGATCAGCGCTTCCGATTTCTTTTTCTCGGTGACGTCCTCGATCATGCACAGGTGGTGCGGATGCACCTGCGACTCGGTCTCGATGGCGGCAACCGACATGTCGATCCACACCACCGAGCCGTCCGGCCGCATCAGGCGGGCCGTGGTCTTCAGGCCGGCGGTGCCGCCCGCGGTCAGCGCGCGCGATGCCGGCGCATCGTCGGGATGCAGAAAGTCGGCCCAGTTGCCGCGCATCACCTCGTCGAACGAGCGGCCGGCAATCTGGGCGTAGCGCTGGTTGATGTCCTTGAATTCGCCGGTCGCCGAATCGATCAGCGCAATGCCCATCGGCGCTTCCTCGAACATCGTGCGGAACCGCCGCTCCCCTTTGCGGATGGTCTCGCGCGCGCGTTTGCGCTCGCGCGCCAGCAGCGAAAAGTGCAGCGCCATGGCGCCGAGCAGCAGCAGGCCGGCAGCGGCGGCAGTCCGTAGCAGCCAGGTCTTCTGGGGCGCGTCGGGACGGTACAGGAAGCCGTCGAACGAGGCATTGCGCGGCAGCATGCCCAGGTCGGCATAGACGTTGGCGATATGGCGCCAGCGCGCCGGGTTGGTATAGCCGATTTCCACCAGTACGGGCTGCACCAGCGACACCATCTGGCGCGCCTCATACAGCAGGTGATCGCGCGTATGGCGGCGCGTGTATTTGGACCGGATCAGGTCGGCGATTTCTTCCTGGTTGCTCATCGCATAGGCCCAGCCCTTCATGCTGGCCTCGCGGAAGGCACGCACCCGTTCCGGATGCAGCGCGATCTCGTTCTCGCTGGTAAACAGGTTGTCGCCGTAAAAATCGATGCCAGCCGCGCGCGGGCTGTACGAATCGTAGTCGAAGCCCAGCCGGTCCAGGTAATCCGGCTCGTTGGTGATATAGGCCGAGTAGGCATCGACCTTGCCGCTGACCAGGTCGTCCGGATCGAAACTGTGATCGACCCGCACCATGGCGGAGATCGGTATGCCCTCTTTTTTCAGGTAGGCAAGCACCTCGTCGGCCTGGGTCAGCTCGTCGGTGAGCGAACCGATCATGACGCGCTTGCCGACGATCGACCGCAAGTCGGATACGCCACCACGACGCGCCAGCAACAGCACGTTGGGCGAATGCTGGAAGATCGTGCCGAGCACCACCACAGGCTTGCCTGCCAGGCGCGCCAGCAGCAGGCTGCTGCTGCCTACGCCGAACTGGGCCTTGCCAGAGATGACGCTGCGCTCGGGCTCATTGCCATCCTTGCCTTCGACGATGCGCACGGCCAGGCCGGCGTCGCGGTAGTACCCCTTCTCCAGCGCGGCGTAGTAACCGGCAAACTGGAACTGATGGAGGTGCTTGAGCTGGAGCGTGACCTGCTCGAGCGCATGGGCGGGAAGCACGGCCAAAGCACATACCATCACGGCAACCTGGCGCAGGTTGGCGAGGGCGGTCATCGTCCGGTCGGCCAGGTGCAGGAATGTCATCTCAAGGATAGCGGCCGCGGGAACGGTGCGCTAAAGCAATACACAGAGTGAGATTGTACGTATATTCGACCGGGCTCGACGTAACAATCGTAACAATCGGCCCGTCGCGCGACACGCGTGCAAAAAGGACACTACCGCGCGCGGGCGCAAGCGGTCTCGACGGACCCCTTGCGCCAGTGCTGGTGGCCGGCTTACTTGCGACCCGGGCGGGCCCCCTTGGCGGCAGCAGCTGGCTTGGCCTTGGTCTTGATGGTCGACAGGATCGATGGACGNNGCGCGCTTGCCCGGCGGAACAAATTTTTCCGGACCAAAGCCAGGCGCCTGGCGCTTGCCGCGCTCGCCGCCGGGAGCACCGTCGCTGCCCTGGGACGGGATCAGGTGCTTGTCGCCGTTGCCGATCAGGTCGCCGCGGCCCATCTTAACCAGCGCCTCGCGCAGGATCGGCCAGTTCTCCGGATCCTGGTAGCGCAGGAAGGCCTTGTGGATCTTGCGGATCTTGCCGCTGCGCGCCGTTTCGACGATCTCGGAATCCTCGGTCACCTTGTGCAGCGGGTTCTTGCGCGTGTGGTACATCGTCGTCGCCATCGCCATCGGCGTCGGCGTGAAGGTCTGCACCTGGTCGAGCTGGAAGTTGTTTTTCTTCAGCCACAGCGCCAGGTTCAGCATGTCCTCGTCGGTCGTGCCAGGGTGGGCGGCGATAAAGTACGGAATCAGGTACTGCTTCTTGCCCGCTTCCAGCGAGAACTTGTCGAACATGCGCTTGAATTCATCGTAAGCGCCGATGCCCGGCTTCATCATCTTGGTCAGCGTGTTCTCTTCCGTGTGCTCCGGCGCGATCTTCAGCAGGCCGCCCACGTGGTGGGTCACCAGTTCCTTGACGTACTCGGGCGAGCGCACGGCCAGGTCGTAGCGCAGGCCGGACGAGATCAGCACCTTCTTCACGCCAGGAATCGCGCGCGCCTTGCGGTACACGGAGATCAGCTTGCTGTGGTCGGTACCGAGGTTGACGCAGATGCTGGGGTACACGCACGACAGGCGGCGGCAGCTTTCCTCGACCTTCTTGTCCTTGCACTGCAGGCGGTACATGTTCGCGGTCGGGCCGCCCAGGTCGGAAATGGTGCCCGTGAAGCCCTTGGTCTTGTCGCGGATGTGCTCGATCTCGCGCAGGATCGACGGTTCCGAGCGGCTCTGGATGATGCGGCCCTCGTGCTCGGTGATCGAGCAGAAGGTGCAGCCGCCGAAGCAGCCGCGCATGATGTTGACCGAGAAGCGGATCATTTCCCACGCCGGGATATGGGCGTTGCCGTAGCTCGGGTGCGGGGCGCGCGCGTACGACAGGTCGAACACGCCGTCCATCTCGTCCATCTGCAAAGGCAGCGGCGGCGGGTTCAGCCATACGTCGCGTTCGCCGTGGCCCTGCACCAGCGCGCGCGCATTGCCCGGGTTCGATTCCAGGTGGAACACGCGCGACGCGTGCGCGTACATCACCGGGTCGTCCTTGACCACGTCGTAGGCCGGCAGCCGCACCACGGTCTTGTCATGCTTTTCCTTGGCGGCGGCGGCGCGCTCTTCGCGCGTCATGATGCGGATCGGCTTGACGACCTCGGCTTCTTTCGCAGCGGCGTCGGTAGCGCAGGCGGTCTTGTCCTCCACCGTCATCGCGTACGGGTCGGGATGTGCCTCGACCTTGCCGGGCACATCGATGCGGGTCGAGTTATGCACCGACCAGTCCTCGCCCGGCAGCCAGCCCTGCGGCACCATGAAGCCGGTACCGCGCAGGTTGCGGATGTCCTTGATGTTCTCGCCAGCGTTGAGGCGGTGCGCCAGGTCGACGATCGCGCGTTCGGCATTACCGAACAGCAGCAGGTCGGCTTTCGAATCCGGCAGCACCGAGCGGCGCACCTTGTCCGACCAGTAATCGTAGTGGGCGATGCGGCGCAGCGACGCTTCGATCGAGCCGACGATGACCGGCACGTCCGGATACGCTTCACGCGCACGCTGGGCGTACACGGTCACGGTGCGGTCCGGGCGCTTGTTCGCCTCGCCGTGGGCGGTATACGCGTCCTCGGAGCGGATCTTGCGGTCCGCCGTGTAGCGGTTGATCATCGAATCCATGTTGCCGGCGGTGATGCCGAAGAACAGGCGTGGCTTGCCCAGCGCGCGGAACGGGTCGGCCGAATGCCAGTCCGGCTGGCTGATGATGCCGACGCGGAAACCTTGCGCTTCCAGCACGCGGCCGATCAGCGCCATGCCGAAGCTTGGATGGTCGATGTAGGCGTCGCCGGTGACGACGATGACGTCGCACTGATCCCAGCCGAGCTTATCCATCTCCGCACGGGTCATGGGGAGGAAAGGCGCAGCAGCAGCGCGGCTAGACCGCTTCGGGACGGTCGCAAACAGATTCGATGGGGAGCTCATTGGCCGGTATTGTACCGGAAAACGCTAGGCCAAGCCGGTGGCGGGCCGTTTTGCAACGGCGGCTGGGCCAGAAAAATGTCTTAACTATCAATAACTTGTGTCTGGGTCGCCACACAAAACCAATTTGATGCACGCCGTAGGGATTCCCGCTTTCGAGGCTGTTGCGAAAGGTCCGAAGCGTCAAATCTACCATCGTCATTGCCGCGTAGGCGGCAATCCATGCCAGCTCGGCTCTAAGGGGGAATGGATTCTCGCCTACGCGAGAATGACGGCTCGTCAGTTACTGATGGCAATGATTTTTGCGGCCTGCCACAGCCTGTTTCACGGGAATGACGCCTCTAGATTCCCATATCCTGCAAAATCTTCCCTAACTGGCGCAGCGCCGGCTCCAGCTTCGGATGCTCCGCCGCGAAGCGCGCCGTGATCTCCTGGGTCCGTTCGGCCAGCCCATAGGGCCCGCCCTCTTCCTCCAGTTCCTCGTCAGCGCCCTTCTCGAGCAGGTTCTTGATGTCGCCGTCCAGCTGGCGCAACAACTCCTGCAGCTCGACATCGACGTGTTCCGTCTGTTCGAGGTTCGCGTGCAGGCTCTTCAGGTGTGCCTTCAGGTTCGATGCATCGTCATTCAACATGTCAGGCTCGCTTTAGGTGGTGAAACGTGTATTCAGGTACAGATCCTCGACTTCCTTGCGCGCCCACGGCGTCTTGCGCAGGAACTTCAGGCTCGACTTGATGCTCGGGTCGCTGAGGAAACAGTTGATCGCGATCCGCTTGCCCAGCTGGTCCCAGCCGTAATGGTCGACCAGGCGGGTCAGTATTGCTTCAAGGGTAATACCATGTAATTCCTGAACACTCATTGCTGCTGGGCTTCCGGTTGCGTTGTTGAGATAAAGTATATACCGAACCTGTACAGGCAGGTCACACGGGCAGCGGCTGCAGGTCGGGCGCGACGAAGCGCGCGCGTGCGTCCTGGCTGTCGAGGCACCGGGCCGAATAATGGCGCCCGAGGATTGCGCGGGCATTGTGCACCAGGTCCTGGTTGGCCGTGACGAACTGGTACCAGCTGACGTCGCGCTCACCAGCGCCAGCGGCGCGCATCAGGTGCATCAGGGCGACGGTGATCGTGGTGTGGAACTTGGTTGCGGCGCCGAGGTGGGTAGCATACGCACGAATGCCGCGGCAGGTGTCGTCGACAGCCTGGTCGAAGTGGTGGCGCTGCAGGTTGATCCACGCGAGGCGGATGTGGCCGGCGTGGTTGAACTGCTCGGGCGGCAGCGTGCAGGCCGTGAAGCTGGCGAGGAATTCGTCGTCGGTCATCTTGTTGTCTCCTCAAGAGCGCAGGGCGGAAGGGCGAAGCGTCATCCGCCCTACCTCCCTGCCTGGAGAATCTAGTTCGCGGTCAGGCCGCGGCGGTCCAGCAGCGGCTCGATCTTCGCATCACGACCGCGGAACTGGCGGTACATGTCCATCGCGTCCATCGTGCCGCCTTTCGACAGCAGCATCTTGCGGAAGTAGTCGCCGTTCTTGCGCGACAGGCCGCCGTTTTCCTTGAACCACTCGACCGTATCTGCATCCAGCTTTTCGCTCCACAGGTAGCCGTAGTAGCCGGCCGAGTAGCCGCCCGCGAACACGTGCGAGAAGTAGGTGGTGCGGTAGCGCGCCGGTACCGGCGCGAAGTCGACCCCGGCCGCCTTCATGGACTCGGCTTCAAAGCCCAGCACGTCGGTCGGGATCTGGTTGGCGCCCAGCTGGTGCCAGCGCTGGTCGAGCATCGATGCGGCCAGGTACTCGGTGGTGCGGAACCCTTCGTTGAATTTCTTCGACGCGATCACCTTGTCCAGCAGCGCCTTCGGCATCGGTTCGCCCGTCTTGTAATGCTTGGCGTAGTTGGCCAGCACTTCAGGGTAGACCGCCCACATCTCGTTGACCTGCGATGGGAACTCGACGAAGTCGCGCGGCACGCGGGTGCCTGCGAAGCGCGGGTATTTCACGTCCGAGAACATGCCGTGCAGCGCGTGGCCGAACTCGTGGAACAAGGTGCGCAGTTCGTCGTACGTCAGCAGCGTCGCTTCGCCGGCAGGCGGCTTCGGAATGTTCAGGTGGTTGGCGATAACCGGCTTGGTGCCCATCAGCTTCGATTGCGACACGTAAGCATTCATCCATGCGCCTCCACGCTTGTTACCGCGCGCGTAGAAATCGGCCAGGAAGATCGCCAGCGGCTTGCCGTTGGCGTCGGTCACGTCGAACACGCGGACGTCCGGGTCGTACACCGGCAGGTCCTTGCGTTCCTTGAAGCTCAGGCCGTAGACCTTGCCGGCGGCGAAGAACACGCCGTTGGTCAGCACGTTATTGAGCTCGAAGTACGGCTTGAGCTGGTTCTGGTCGAAGGCGAAGCGCTCGGCGCGGACCTTGTCGCTGTAGTAGGACCAGTCATGCGCTGCCAGGCCGAAGTCGCCTTTTTCAGCGTCGATCATCTTCTGGATCTCGGCCGCTTCCTTCCTGGCGTTGGCGACAGCCGGCTTGGCGAATTCGGCCAGCAGCTTGTTGACCGATTCGGTATTCTTCGCGGTCTGGTCTTCCAGCGCGTAGGCGGCGTGGCTTGGGTAGCCGAGCAGCGCAGCGCGTTCCGCGCGCAGCTTCGCAATCTTGACGACCACATCGCGGTTGTCGAACTCGCCGCCGCGGCTGCCGCGGCCCATCGACGCTTCGATCAGGCGCTGGCGGGTAGCGCGGTTGGTCAGCACTGCCAGCGGCGCCTGGCCGGTGGTATTGGTCACCGGGATGATGAACTTGCCTTCCATGCCGCGCGCCTTGGCATTGGCCGCCGCCGCATCGATCGCCGCGTCGGACATGCCGGCCAGTTCTTCGCGCTGGTCGACCACCAGCGCGGCTGCATTGGCTTCCTTCAGCACGTTTTGCGCGAAGGTGGTTTGCAGGGTCGCGAGCTGCGAGTTNNACGAAGTCGGTGTGATAGCGCTCGAGCAGGAACTTCGACTCGGCGTCGAGCTTGAGCTTGTCGCGCTTGTCGTACAGGCTCTTGATGCGTGTGTACAGTTTTTCATTCAGGCGGATCGCGTCGCTGTGCGCCGCCAGCTTTGGCGACAGGCTGCGCTGGATCGCCTGCATCGTGTCGTTCGTGTTGGCGCCGGACAGGTTGCCGAACACGCTGCTGACGCGGTCGAGCAGCTGGCCCGAACGTTCCATCGCGACGATGGTGTTGTCGAACGTCGCCGGTTTCGGGTTGTTGGCGATGGCTTCGACTTCCAGCATCTCCTGGCGCATGCCTTCGGCGAAGGCCGGCTCGTAGTGTTCGTTCTTGATCTTGTCGAACGCCGGGTAGTTCAGCGGCAGCGTGCTGACGCGGGCGAACGGGTTGGACGCTTCCAGCATCGACGCAGGTGCGGCGTAAGCGGCGGTGGCCGCCGCCAGGCTGGCGGCGATGATCAGCATTTGTGGACGATTCATGTGTTGTCTCTCTGTTGGGTGGTGTCGCGAGGCGCGGCCCGCGGGGTCCGCGCCATCTTCTTACTCGCCGGTCAGGCCGCGGCGCTCGAGCAGCGCTTCGATCCTGGCGTCGCGTCCGCGGAAGTTGCGGAACAGGTCCATCGCATCGGCGGTGCCGCCGCGCGACAGCAAGGTCTTGCGGAAGTGGTCGCCGTTCTTGCGCTGCAGGCCGCCGTTTTCCTTGAACCATTCGACGGTGTCGGCGTCCAGCTTCTCGCTCCACAGGTAGGCGTAGTAGCCGGCCGAGTAGCCGCCCGAGAAGGCGTGCGAGAAGTAGGTGGTGCGGTAGCGCGGCGGCACCGGCGCGAAGTCGACCCCGGCTTCTTTCAGCGCAGCCGCTTCAAACCCGAGCACGTCGGCCGGCACCTGGTTGGGCGCCAGCTGGTGCCAGCGCTGGTCGACCAGCGAAGCTGCCAGGTATTCGGTGGTGATGAAGCCCTGGTTGAACTTCTTCGACGCGACGACCTTGTCGAGCAGTTCTTTCGGCATCGGTTCGCCGGTCTTGTAGTGCTTGGCGTAGTTGGCCAGCACTTCAGGCCAGATCATCCACATTTCGTTGACCTGCGACGGGTACTCGACGAAATCGCGCGGTACGTTGGTACCCGAGAAGCGCGGGTATTTCACATCCGAGAAGATGCCGTGCAGCGCATGGCCGAACTCGTGGAAGGTGGTCTTCACTTCGTCGTAGGTCAGCAAGGTCGGCTCGCCTGCCGGCGGCTTCGGAATGTTCAGGTGGTTGGCGACGACCGACCTGGTGCCCATCAGCGCGGACTGCGACACGTATTCGTTCATCCATGCGCCGCCCTGCTTGTTACCGCGGGCGTACATGTCGGCCAGGAAGATGGCGACCTGCTTGCCATTGGCGTCGAACACGTCGAACACGCGCACGTCAGGGTTGTACACCGGCAGGTCCTTGCGCTCCTTGAACGACAGGCCGTACAGCTTGTTGGCCGCGTAGAACACGCCCTTGACCAGCACGTTGTCCAGTTCGAAGTAAGGTTTGAGCTGGTTCTCGTCGAAACTGAAACGCTCGGCGCGCACCTTGTCGGTGTAGAACGCCCAGTCATGCGCGGCGACCTTGAAACCGCCCTTTTCCGCGTCGATCACTTGCTGGATCTCGGCCGCCTCCTTCTTCGCGTTGGCGACCGCTGGCTTGGCCAGTTCGGACAGCAGCTTGTTGACGGCCGCGGTGTCCTTCGCCGTTTCGTTTTCGAGCGAGTAGGCAGCGTAGTTCGGATAGCCCAGCAGCGCAGCGCGTTCGGCGCGCAGCTTGGCCAGCTTGACGACTTCGTCGCGGTTGTCGAATTCACCGCCGCGGCTGCCGCGCGCCATCGAGGCGGCCAGCAGGCGTTCGCGGGTGGTGCGGTTGGTCAGCACGGCCAGCGGCGCCTGGCCGGTGGTGTTGATCAGGGCGACGACGAACTTGCCTTCCAGGCCGCGCTCCTTGGCGGCAGCCGCCGCGGCATCGATGGCGGCGTCGGACATGCCGGCCAGCTCGGCGCGGGTGTCGACGACCAGCGCGGATGCGTTGGTTTCCTTCAGCACGTTCTGGGTGAAGTCGGTCTGCAGCACGGCGATCTGGCCGTTCAGCGACTTCAGCTTTTCCTTATCGGCCGCCGACAGCCTGGCGCCGGCGCGTACGAAGTCCTTGTTATAGCGGTCGAGCAGGTAGACCGCTTCCGCATCCAGGCCCAGTTTGGCGCGCTTGTCGTACAGCGATTTCACGCGCTGGTACAGCTTCCCGTTCAGGAACACCGCGTCGAAATGGGCCGCCATCTTTGGCGACATCTCGCGGTCGATCGCGTCCATCGTGTCGTTGGTGTTGGCACCCTGCAGGTTGGCGAAGGTGGTCGCCACACGGGTCAGCAGCTGGCCGGAACGCTCCATCGCGACGATCGTGTTGTCGAAGGTCGGCGCTTTCGGATTGTTGGCGATGGCGTTAATCTCGCGCAGGTGTTCGCGCATGCCGGCAGCGTAGGCCGGCAGGAAGTGCTCGTCCTTGATCTTGTCGAAAGCCGGGTAGTGGAACGGCAGCGTGCTGAGTTTCGCAAACGGGTTCGATGCTTCCAGCACGGCGGCGGCCGGGGCGCCTGGGGCTGCGTGGGAAACATTCACCAGCGCAAGGCTGGCGGCAAGGATAAGCATGTGTGGACGGTTCATGGCATCTTTCACGGGCGCTAAATTGAAGCTGCCTGCGGATAGCAGGCAGCGCATGAGCGCTCGATCATAGCAGCAAGAAACTCAACCGTCACGGCCCTAATGCCGTTAAGTCAAGCTTTAAGGCAAACCTGGAAACCGTCAAAGGCAATCCTGGAAAAACGTCATTCCCGCGGAGGCGGGAATCCAAACGGCTATGAGCAGGCGTGCCATGGATTCCCGCATTCGCGGGAACGACGGCTTACGGCATTACCGTTACGGCCCGGTTTGCATGTATATGTACGGCGTATGCACAGCGGCGCCGGCCTCGTATTGACGAACATGCGGTAGCCGAGTCAGTAGTGCGGCGGCTTTTCGTTGAGCGGCATGCCGCCCGACTGCGCGCTGGTGCGGATGTGCTCGGCCAGGCCGGCGACCATCGCTTCAAGCTGGTCGATGCGGCGGCTTTGCTGGTACACCACCTGGTTCAGCGATTCCACCAGGTCTTCCTGGTGCGCCAGCTTGATCTCGATATCGACAAAACGGTCTTCGTTACTCACGGCATGTCCCTTGGGGCAAAGCCGCCATTATGACAGCGCGGGTACGAAGACCGCTTTCCCTTATCCGATGTAAGGGATGTATTCGGCGCCGTTCTCGATCACGCCGATCACCTGCGCCTTGTTCTCGTTGCTTTCGCTGAAGGCGACCAGGATCTCGGAACGCTCGATGCCCTTTTCCAGTGCAGCCACCCAGAACTCATACCCCGGCTGGTCCAGCGGACGGTGCAGTACGTTCTGGTACAGCTTGTTGACGAAGGTCTCGTTGCTCAGGGTACCGATGGCGCCATAGGTATTGGTGAATTCCGAACTGACCAGGAACCAGTCGGCAGCGCCGCGCAGATCGACGATCTTGTCGTCCAGGCGGTCGATCCAGTAGCCAAGCCCCCCCAGGTCGGGCGCGCGGGCCATCACGGCGCTGTAGAGCCGGTACGCCTGGCCGCCGTTGCCTTCAATGTCGAGTGCGAACGACGCATCGGCAAACTTGACACGTTCGATCCCCAGCAGCGAGTCAAGCCCGTCGCTGGCCGAGCTGACCGTGAAGCCGTTGGTCGACTGGTCGACCACGTAGTTGCTGCGCGCGCCGGCATAGACCGCCGTGTCGATGCCGCCCAGGCCCTGCAAGGCATTGTTGCCGGCGGTACCAGTCATCACGTCGTTGCCGCTGGTGCCAGTCGCATTCAGCGCGCTGTTGACGGTGAAGGCAAGCGGTGCGCCGGCGGCGGTGGCATTGTCGGCGTCGTCGACCGACTGCACGCTGACGCTGAAGGTGCCGTTAGCCAGCGGGTTGGACGCGATGGTCCACTTGCCGGCGGCATCCACCTGGGTTTCGCCAATGACTTCCTGGCCATTGTTGATCAGGCGGATGGTCGTACCCACTTCACCGGCGCCCGTGAACGCCGCCTGGTTGCCGGTCAACACGAAGGCAACGGTCGGCGCGCTCGGCGCGGTGGCGTCGACGCGGAAGCTCACGTTGCTGGCGCTCGAGGCGTTGCCGGCCGCATCGGTGGCAGTCGCCGCCAGCATGTAATTGCCGTTGACCAGCCCCGGCACCGAAATTTTGAACAAGCCATTGACGTCGGCCTGGCCGGAGGCAAGCTGCGTGGCGCCGTTGAAGATCTTCACGGTCGAACCCGCTTCAGCGACCCCGAACACGACCGGTGAATTGCCGTTCACGAAACCGTTCGCGTTCGTCTCGACCGCCGCGTTCGGCGCCTGTGGCGCGGTGGTGTCGGCCAGCTGGCTGCGGGTAAATGTGCCGTCGAAGAACTGGAGCAGTTCAATCGAAGCCAGCGTATCGCTGCCGTCCGCACCGCTGACCCGCAGCGTGTCACCGGTCATCACGCTGACCAGATAAGACCCACGATTGCCGCTGAAGACTGCGGTATCGGTACCTTCTCCTCCGTTTATCATGTCATTGCCCTTGTCGCCTCGCAGCGTGTCGTCAAATTGCGTTCCGTTGATCGTGTCGTCCAGCGAACTGCCGCTCAGGTAGCGCGCGCCAGTGGCCGAGTTGATGCCGAGCCCGCCACCCAGGCCATCGCGGCCGTAGAGCCAGTCGAGCGCGGCAATATCGAGACTGCTGAACAGCGCGTGCGGGCCGCCGACGTGGTCGTACGACATGAGGGTCTGGGAGGTGTTGTCCTGCGACGGCGACAGCCGGATCTCGTCCTCGTGCGGATGCTTGAGGCCAAGCATATGGCCCAGTTCATGCAGCAGGGTCTCGTAACCATCACCGCCCGGCGTCAGGTTGGCGTTGCGGCCCGCGTATTCGCGGTTGTCGAGGTAGACATAGGCATCCGCCTTGTAGCTGGCCAGTTCGCCGGTCGAAGAGTTCGAGCTGTAAGATACTTTCCAGCTGCACAGGCCGACGGTATCGGAGCTGGCGATGTCGATATTGGCCAGGTGTACGTGTGCGGACGCGCCGTCGCTGGTTTCCTTGAACACGATGCCGGTCAATTGGGAAATATAGTCGATGGCGCTGCGCGTGTTCACCTGCTGCGAAATCGAGAAGGCCTGCTGTCCGGTAACAGGGGTACCGTTGCGCACCTCGTTTCCCGTAGCGACCGAAAACGTATACAGGATCGTGTTGTTCGAGGGCATCAGGAAGTTCCAGTCCGGACCTTCGTCGAGCAGCGCATTGACGTGGTGGAGCGGGGACAGGGGCGTGGTTACGAGGTCGGAAATTGTAGGCATGCTGGCACAACGTTATTGGGTTGAGGAATTCCGCGCCGTAGTTGCAGCGAGAAAACAAAGTATTTCCTGTCGCACCATCGGTGTCAAATAAACGTGTTCAACCGTGCGCGTGATTTTTGTTGCTAATTTTATACTTTTGGTGTTGCAAGTAATGCTTTCAGGCTGGCCAGCCGGTCTTTCGGCGACAAGGTCTCGGCTTCGGTCGGGACGGCGTCGCCCACGTCGAGCGCCATTTCCTTGATGAAACGCGACGCGTCGCAGTGGACTTGCTCCCCTGCGCGCTTGCGTTTCTTGCACCAGGTAATCTGCAGGGTTCGCTGTGCGCGCGTGATTCCCACATACATCAGCCGGCGTTCTTCCTCGACCCGGGCGGCGATGGTTTCCACGGGCGCATCGGGATCGCCCTTGTGCGGCAGGATGCCTTCCTCCACGCCGACCAGGAACACATGCGGATACTCGAGGCCCTTTGATGCATGCAAAGTAGACATTCGCACCGCGTCCTGCTCTTCGTCCTGGCCTTCGAGCATCGACATCAGGGCCACCATCTGGGTCAGCTCGAGCAGGTTCTTTTCCTCGCCCGACTTGTCTCTTCCACCACAGCCACGCTCTTTCAGCCAGTTGGTAAATTCCAACACATTCTGCATCTTGCTTTGCGCGGCGCGCTCCTCGAATGTGTCGTAAAGGTAACCTTCGTAGTTAATTTCCTTCATCATGTCGTCCAGCACCGAGGCGGCGTTCTCGCCGCTGCCCGACGGTCCGGGCCGGCTGGCGCGTGCTTCCAGCTGGTTGATGAAGTTGCAGAAAGAGCGCAGCGGCAACAGCTGGCGGTCGGGCAGCTTGGCTTCGAGCCCACCCTTGAAGACCGCCTCGAACAGCGAACAGTTCCACTGCTTGGAAAACTCGCCCAGCAC
>CXWL01117511.1_pt1 | contig 16445 bp, 19 predicted proteins | sample 590931 | NCBI WGS metagenome assembly CXWL01 (sample SAMEA3498368, study PRJEB10139) | groundwater metagenome | biome: water well; material: biofilm material | place: Germany | collected 2015-04-27 | reverse complement strand
GGAAGGCGGTGAAACAGCAGCCGGGCCGGGCAAGGGGTCCAGCCGGTTTTCAAGCCGGGCGCGGCTTGGCAGCGTTTTCTGCTGTTTTGACCCGCCTTGTATATGTTCTACGATGTATATTATGTTAAATTATAACAAGCTGACCCGAAGTGAAGATCCTGATGGGCGACGTGGCCGACACAGAGATTTCGTAATGTTCCGACTTTATTTGCGTAATCCCCGCACCTTCCCCTATTTTGACAGGTTCGAAGAAAAGTCTCCAAATTCCGCAACGATGCGTACTTAATTGAGTCGGCGCGTTAAAAGCGGTCACCGCGAAGCTCCGATGCCTTACTCACTGCCTAGAAGCTAGTTAGGCCCTGGACATCGAACGATTGCTGCGCTAATACCCTCAATATATTCGTCAACCAAGAGACAAATATATTAGACATTTTTGGAGAGAATTGCTACAGTCAGATATGGCAATCCTCAATGAGCTTTCGAGCACGGTGAAGCGCCAGCGTTCAGATATGGGTCTTAGCCAGGAACGCCTCGCCGAGTTGGCCGGGCTTTCGCGCGCCACCATCAACGACCTTGAAACCGGCAAACTCACTAACCTAAGTCTCACCCGCGCCGAGCGCTTGGCGAACACCTTAGGTTTTGGACTGGGGGTGACCGGTACCCGCAAGGCCAAGTCGGACGCCGAAGCTGCAATCGCCTTGGAAACCGCTGCACGCTCTGGCAGCATCAGCTACAACGAGACGATTCCGGTGGAAACGCTGCGTCACGCGCTAGTCACTGGTGTGATCCCGCCCAACTACATTCCACAGTTGCGTGCTCTGCTTGACGAGGCACCTCTTACAGTGCTCTCAGCCGCAGTGGCGCAAATAGAGTTGGAGAGCGAGGTGCCTCGCAAAGCAACGTGGCAACGGATGCGTCAACTGGCCAGAGCCACCGCCTGTACGCGGGGCATTTGCTCGTAAACCCCATTTGGTTTTAGATGCCTTGGCTGACCGCAATAAGTCAAATATGTGCTCTTGCGCTTTCCGGTGTGCTGTATGAAAATACAGTTAGGGTGTCGAGGCCTCAACGGCGCCTTCTTTGAATCATGGGGCCAGGAGTTCAGCATGAGCAAGAACAGCAAGCAAACCTCGCCCCACGTTGCCTCCGTCGCCGGCAAGACGCTAGGCAGCTCGTCATCCAGCACAGTCCAAAAGTCGCTGGCCGGCTCCGCATTGCGTCAGGCTGGCAGTTCAGCCCAGACCGGTGCCCAAACTGAGAGTCGGGCATCCCGTGCCTTAGACAATCCCAGCTCAGCGCCGGTGACGAAAACTTTGGCCGGTAGCGTCGTCTCGCAGTCCAACCGGCGGCGGTAGCGTGAGCTACGGAGCGCCTGGAACGCCTGGAACTTCTGGGCGCTCTAGTACCGTTCAGGTGCGGTGACAACCGCCCTTCCCCATGAATTGCCATGCCGCAAACGCTTCCAAATTTCATCGAAGACATGCAGGATCCGGAGCTTGCACCGATGCTTTCGCCCGCCCGCTACATTAGCCTGCTGGAAATGGACGTCGAAACGTTGGCTCGAAATGCAAGGGTATCCGTGAGCGCAATCACTAAAACCCCAGGCACTGCCGCCATCCAAAACCATCTGAGGGACAACCTTCGCGTCATCAAAGCCGCCTATGACACATCCGGTGGCGACCTGGCGAAATCACTTCGCTGGTTTCGAGCAGAGTCACTTCCAGCATTCGGCCAACGGACCGCGGAACAAGCGGTTTCAGCAGGCCGGGCAGATGACGTTATCCGCCTGATTGATTCTCTACGTGGTGGCGCTGCAGGCTAGCCCGTCTGATTGGTAAAAAGAGGGGTCGTCTCAGAAAACGGAAAATAACGCACGTTAAGCCGGATTTGCGCTGGGCCGTGACGTGCTTTGTGCTTAGCTGCGCTATTTAGCCATGTCGCTCGCGCAGCGCACGCACGCCGCGACCTAGTTTGCGACGCAACAAGGTGCGCAAGGTCGTGCCGTCGGAATAGCCGACCAAGCCGGCGATGCGCTCGATACTTTCCTCGGTCGTCTGCAATAAGTGCACCGCGCGCTCCACGCGCAAGTCTTGGAAATACGTGAACGGCGACTTGCCCAGCACGGCCTGCAGGCGCCGTCCCAGCGTCCGTTCGCTGCTGCCCACGGAGCGGGCGGCATCGCTCATCGAAAAGCCCAGGGCCAGTCGCTCTCTGGCCCACTGTTCGAAGCGCTCGACGATCGGGTCGGCATGCGCTACCTGATCGGCAATCATGAACACTGCTTGCGACGCGCGCGGCTCGATTAGCAGGTAGCGCGCGCATAGCGCGGCCAACGTTGGGCTCTGGCCACGCACCACGCCCAGCCCCAGATCGAGATGGGCCAGCGCCGCGCCTGCCGTGGTGAAACCGGGCGAATTAACCAGCATCCGTGATTCGTCGAGCGCCACCAGCGGATAGCGCTGATGAAACAGCGCTGATAGCCACCAGGATGTGGTCGCGCTTTGTCCGTCGAGCAGCCCGGTTTCGGCCAGCACGAAGGTGCTGGTGCAGGCGGCTCCAATATGCACGCCTGCTGCGGCCCATTGCCGCAGCCAGGTGCCAGCCTCGATGACGTCGGGACGCGTCAACGCCGCTAACAAAGGCTGCGGCATTTTGCTGCCCAGTGCGGGGAGCAGCACGACATCGGGCCTGGGCAAGGCCGTCACCCGCGTGACGGGAACGCTCAACCCCTGCGCCGTGTGCACCTCTTGGCGCACTCCCACTAGGCGCATGTCTAGCTGCAACGAAGACTGCTCGCGCTGCCCCAACTAGTTGGCGGTACCGATGACGTCCAGCAGCGACGCAAGGCCAATATCGAATACCCCATTGAGGGCAAATACATAGATGAGCATGGCGGATAATATATCATTAATGGCGATTCCGCCACTATCCTCCGCTACCGCCCGAGCCTAAGATTTGTTCCTCCATCAACAACTCTCAAGGAACACACATCATGGTCAAGCTTGCTATTCGCGCCACACTGGTCGCAAAACCTGGCAAGGAAGCCGCCGTCGAAGCATTTCTCAAGAGCGCACTGCCGCTGGCCATGCGGGAGGCCGGTACCACGCTCTGGTTCGCGCTCAAGATCACGCCGTCGACGTTTGGCATCTTCGACGCCTTCGCCGACGAGGCGGGCCGTGACGCGCATCTGGCCGGGCCGATCGCCGCTGCACTGATGGCACAAGCGTCTGAACTGCTGGCTCATGCGCCCGTCATCGAAAAAATCGACGTGCTGGCCGTTAAGTTGCCAGCAGCGAGCTGAAAGCACAAGGAAATCGTGCGCCAAGCCGTTGGCCTGTTCACGTTGTCCAGTTGACCTATACCCTAACTAGGCGTCAGGCATTGCGTCCGACATGCGTCAGGATGTAGTCCTATTGAGCCTTTATTGACACACTCAATAAAGGCTCATAGATTCTTTCTTGACACATTAGCGCAGGAGACGCACATGAAAGGTCAACGCATCGGGTACGTGCGGGTCAGTAGCTTCGACCAAAACCCAGAACGCCAGCTAGAACAGAGCCAGGTGGACAAGGTGTTCACCGACAAGGCTTCGGGCAAAGATACGCGGCGCCCGCGGCTCGACACGCTGCTGACCTTCGTGCGCGAAGGCGATACCGTGGTGGTGCACAGCATGGATCGCCTGGCGCGCAACCTCGATGACTTGCGCCGTCTGGTGCAAATGCTCACCAAGCGCGGCGTACGCATCGAGTTCGTCAAGGAATGCCTGACCTTCACCGGCGAGGACTCGCCGATGGCGAATCTGATGCTGTCCGTGATGGGTGCATTCGCCGAATTCGAGCGCGCCCTGATCCGCGAAAGGCAGCGTGAGGGCATCGCGCTGGCCAAGCAGCGCGGTGCCTACCGGGGCCGCAAGAAAGCGCTATCGCCAGAGCGTGCGGCCGAACTGCGTCAGCGCGCGAACGCTGGTGAGCAGAAGGCGAAGCTGGCCCGCGAGTTTGGCGTCAGTCGGGAGACCCTGTATCAATACTTGAGAACGGATCATTAGCATGCCACGTCGTTCCATTCTGTCCGCCACCGAGCGGGATAGCCTGCTGGCGTTGCCGGACACCAAGGACGATTTAATCCGGCATTACTCACTCAGTGATAGTGACCTTTCGATCATCCGGGAGCGGCGCGGGCCTGCGAATCGGCTGGGCTTCGCGGTGCAGCTATGCTACCTCCGCTTTCCGGGCATTGTCCTTGGCGTCGATCAGCCGCCGTTCCCGCCCTTGCTGAAACTGGTCGCCGACCAGCTCAAGGTCGGTGTTGAAAGCTGGAACGATTACGGGCAGCGGCGGGAACAGACTCGGCGCGAACATCTCGTCGAGCTGCAAACTGTGTTCGGCTTCCAGCCGTTCACCATGAGTCACTACCGGCAGGCCGTTCACACATTGACGGGTCTGGCCATGCAGACCGACAAGGGCATCGTACTGGCCGATGCCTTGATCGAACATTTGCGGCAGCAGTCGATCATCTTGCCCGCACTCAACGCCATCGAGCGTGCCAGTGCCGAGGCCATCACCCGCGCCAACCGGCGCATCCACGAAGCCCTGTACGAGCCGCTGACGACCGGGCATCGCCGCCGCCTCGACGATCTGCTGAAACGCCGAGACAACGGCAAGACGACCTGGCTGGCCTGGTTGCGCCAGTCGCCCGTCAAACCGAACTCGCGCCACATGCTGGAACACATCGAACGNNCCTCAAAGCCTGGCAGGCGCTCGATCTGCCTACCGGCATCGAGCGGCTGGTTCATCAAAACCGGCTGCTCAAGATCGCCCGCGAGGGCGGCCAGATGACACCCGCCGACTTGGCCAAGTTCGAGCCTCAGCGGCGCTACGCTACTTTGGTGACGGTGGCCATTGAGGGCATGGCCACCGTCACCGACGAAATTATCGACCTGCACGACCGCATCCTGGGCAAGCTGTTCAACGCCGCCAAGAACAAACATCAGCAGCAGTTCCAGGCATCGGGCAAAGCCATCAACGCCAAGGTGCGCCTGTACGGGCGCATCGGCCAGGCGCTGATCGACGCCAAACAATCGGGCGGCGACCCATTCGCCGCCATCGAGGCCGTCATGTCTTGGGATGCGTTCGCTGTGAGCGTCACCGAGGCGCAAAAGCTCGCGCAGCCCGATGACTTCGATTTCCTGCACCGCATCGGCGAGAGTTACTCCACCTTGCGCCGCTACGCGCCGGAATTCCTCGACGTGCTCAAGCTGCGGGCCGCGCCCGCTGCCAAGGACGTTCTCGACGCCATTGAGGTGCTGCGCGGTATGAACACCGACAACGCCCGCAAGGTGCCCGCCGATGCGCCGACCGGCTTCATCAAGCCGCGCTGGCAGAAGCTGGTAATGACCGACACCGGAATCGACCGGCGCTACTACGAACTGTGCGCCCTGTCGGAACTCAAGAACTCCCTGCGCTCGGGCGACATCTGGGTGCAGGGTTCGCGCCAGTTCAAGGACTTCGAGGACTACCTGGTGCCGCCCGCGAAGTTCGCCAGCCTCAAGCAGTCCAGTGAATTACCGCTGGCCGTGGCCACCGACTGCGACCAGTACCTGAGCGAGCGCTTGGAGCTGCTGGAAGCGCAGCTCGCCACGGTCAACCGCATGGCGGCGGCGAACGATCTGCCGGACGCCATCCTCACAGAGTCGGGCCTGAAAATCACGCCGCTCGATGCGGCGGTGCCGGACACTGCGCAAGCGTTGATCGACCAGACGGCCATGATCCTGCCGCACGTCAAGATCACAGAATTGCTGCTTGAAGTCGATGAATGGACGGGCTTCACCCGCCACTTCACGCACCTGAAATCGGGCGATCTGGCCAAGGACAAGAACCTGTTGCTGACCACGATCCTGGCCGACGCGATCAACCTGGGGCTGACGAAAATGGCCGAGTCCTGCCCCGGAACGACCTACGCCAAGCTCGCCTGGCTGCAAGCCTGGCATACCCGTGACGAAACCTACGGGGCGGCGCTGGCCGAACTGGTGAACGCCCAGTTCCGGCACCCGTTCGCCGGGCATTGGGGCGATGGCACTACGTCATCGTCGGACGGCCAGAACTTCCGAACAGGGAGCAAGGCCGAGAGCACCGGACACATCAATCCAAAATATGGCAGCAGCCCAGGGCGGACGTTCTACACCCACATCTCCGACCAGTACGCGCCGTTTCATACTAAGGTGGTCAATGTCGGCGTGCGCGACTCGACCTACGTGCTCGATGGTCTGCTGTACCACGAGTCCGACCTGCGCATCGAGGAACACTACACAGACACGGCGGGCTTCACCGATCACGTCTTCGCCTTGATGCACCTGTTGGGCTTCCGTTTCGCGCCGCGCATCCGCGACCTGGGCGACACCAAGCTCTACATTCCCAAGGGCGAAACCACCTATGATGCCCTCAAGCCGATGATTGGTGGCACGCTCAACATCAAGCATGTCCGCGCCCATTGGGATGAAATCCTGCGGCTGGCCACCTCGATCAAACAGGGCACGGTGACGGCCTCGCTGATGTTGCGCAAGCTCGGCAGCTATCCGCGCCAGAATGGCTTGGCCGTAGCCTTGCGCGAGCTGGGGCGCATCGAGCGCACGCTGTTCATCTTGGACTGGCTGCAAAGCGTCGAGCTGCGCCGCCGCGTCCATGCCGGGCTGAACAAGGGCGAAGCCCGCAACGCGCTGGCCAGGGCGGTGTTCTTCAACCGGCTGGGCGAAATCCGTGACCGCAGCTTTGAGCAGCAGCGCTACCGTGCCAGCGGCCTCAACTTGGTGACGGCGGCTGTCGTGTTGTGGAACACGGTCTACCTGGAGCGCGCAGCGCATGCCTTGCGTGGCAACGGCCATGCCGTCGATGAGGCGCTGTTGCAGTACCTGTCGCCACTGGGCTGGGAGCACATCAACCTGACCGGAGATTACCTCTGGCGCAGCAGCGCCAAGATCGGCGCGGGCAAATTCAGGCCGCTACGACCGCTGCAACCGGCTTAGCGTGCTTTATTTTCCGTTTTCTGAGGCGACCCCAAAGAGCCTCATGTCAACGCCAAACAGCGGTATCAAAAACGATGACCTGCTGCTGATTGTGGCTAGCTCTGCCGCACTTGCGGCCGCCGGCCTGGACGTGAGCCTGATCGACGCTGTACCTTGTCGATTACCCGTAAGGGGACGGCGAACACACGCAACCCTGATGTTGCACCGATTGTTCGAAGAGGCTATGCGGCGGCGGGAGGCTGCCAGATGTGCGGCAGTAACTGGTCGATGTCGCGGTCCTTGTGGGTCGGCAACCGCGTGAGCACGTCCTTGAGATAGGCGTAGGGGTCGTGGCCGTTGAGTTTTGCCGACTGAATGAGACTGGTGATCGCAGCGGCGCGCTGGCCCGCCAGCAGGGTTCCGGCGAAGAGCCAGTTTTTTCGACCTGTGGCCCAGGGTCGGATTTGCTGCTCGTCGTGATTGTTATCGATCGGCAAGGCCGGATCGTCCAGGTAGCGCGTGAGCGCCGTCCAGCGCTTGAGGCTGTAGTCGATGGCCTTGGCGGTCGCGCCGCCGTCCACGACCTTGGTGCGCTGGGCCATCAGCCAAGCATGCAATGCCACCGTGATCGGCCGTGCACGCCCCTGTCGTTCGTGCAGGCGCTGCTCGGGCGCCATGTCCTTCACCTCTCGCTCTATGCCGTAGAGCTGACCGATGAAGTCGACCGCCGTGGCGGCGATAGTGCTCTTGTCGGTCTTCACGAGTTCGACGAAGTACCGCCGCGCGTGCGCCATGCAACCCGCCTCGGTCACCCCGCGCGCCCACAGCGCCTTGTAGCCACCGTAGTCGTCGCACACCAGGCTGCCCTTCCAGTCTCCTAGGAAGTTCCTCGCGTGCTCGCCGGCACGGCTGATCGTGAAGTCATAGACCACCGCCCGCAAGGGCTCGAACGCTCCGGCAGCATAGGCCCAGAGGTAGGCGCGATGTGTCTTGCCCTTGCCCGGTGCCAACATTGCAACCGGTGTCTCGTCGGCATGCACTACCGCGCAGGCTAGCACGTGGCGCTTCAACGCCTCCACCAGCGGCTGCAGTCGCACGCCGCATACGCCCACCCAGGCGGCCAGCGTCGAGCGCGGGATGGCCAGGCCGGCCCGGCCGAAGATCGCTTCCTGCCTGTACAGCGGCAGGTGGTCCGAATGCTTGGCCACCAACACATGGGCCAGCAGACCGGCCGTGGGGATGCCTTTGTCGATGATCTCGGCGGGAACCGGGGCCTGCGTCAACGTGCGGCAGCCGCGACACGCCCACTTGCCGCGCACATGGTTTTGTACGGTAAACACGCCGGGCGTGTAGTCCAGCTTCTGGCTGACGTCCTCGCCCACGCGCTCGAGCGCGCAGCCGCAGCCACAGGTCGTGGAATCGGGCTCGTGGCTGATTTCGAGGTGCGGCAGGTCCTGCGGGAGCGCTGCGCGCTTCGGCCTGGTCTTGGTCTTGCCATCGGCCGGCGGCGTCTTCAGGTCTTCAAGTTCGGCCTCCAGCGCCGCGATGTCGGCATCCACCGACTCGTCGAACAGGGCCTTTTGCTGGGCGTTGAGCTGCTCGCTTGTGGCGCCGAACTTCATGCGCCGCAGGTGCGCGATCTCGTCAGCCAGCTTCTCGAGCTTGGCGTCACGCCAGTCGATCTCTTGGGTGTGGCGCTCGATGCGCGCGAGCAGCTTGAGAGCCAGTGCTCGCACTTCGCCTTCGCTCAGCGAAGCAACTTGCGAGGGATGAATTGGCGCAGTATCGAGCATGCTCGCCAGTGTCGTGCGGCCACGCCGCTTCGGCAATCAGGAGATGCCCCGATTGCCACGGTTGGCTCTGTCTCTTGCACCTTCTACACGACGGTGATCACACCCGCCTCGCCCAGGCGCTGCCATGGCAGACCCAGCACCAGCGCATCAAACTGCTCGCGGTTTAATGAGTGTTGCGCGCCCAAGCTGGCATCAGTCCAGAGGAAACGGCCTTGGTGAAGCCGCCGCGCGCACAGCCAGATCCCGATACCGTCATGCACCAGGACCTTCATGCGGTTGGCTCGGGCGTTGGCAAAGAGATACGCGTGGTGCGGCCGCGCTGCGCCAAACACTGCCACCACGCGCGCCAGCGCGCTGTCCGTGCCCGCGCGCATGTCCAGCGCCGCCGTGGCCAGCCACACGGCCTCGACTCGGATCATCGACGTGTCCTCACTTTAGCCACCGCAGCAACCACTGCCCGCATTCCTCGGCACCGGCCATCGGCCAACTCACCGTGACCGCGGTGACACCGCAGCGCAGTTCGATGCGGATGTCGCCAGCCACGGACGGCGGCGGCACCGCTGCGACCGCAGGCAGCACCCCGGGTAAAGTCAGTTCGACGAATTCTCCCGATGGCGCCATCTGTCTCAAATGGTTCGCGGCATTCGCGCGCTCGCGCTCAATCACCCAGCGCCGCAGCATGTTCGCGTTCAGACCGTTGGCCAGTGCAACAGCCGCCGTGGAAACTCCCGGCCGCCCGCAGGCATCCATGACCCGCGTCTTAAATTCTGCGCTGTGTCGCCTCTTGCTCCGTTTCGCCGGAGTCGCTTCTTCAATAGTGTTCACGTGTCCACCAATTCCTTCGTGGACACCATCTTCTCCCACCTGATCTCAGCTCTCAACGTGTGTTCGCCGTCCCCTTACTGTCAAAAGAAACCAAGGGCCAGATGGCCACAAATGCCGCTCATGCGATGGGTGACGCGTTGGAAGGAGCCCGTAGGGCGACTGCAAACGCTTCACCCATCGCGCCGCCCAATCCCGAGGTGGCGGCTGTTGCGCGTCGGCGCCAGTTCACCAGTGCCGAGCGTGCGCGCATTCTGAACGCTGCCGATGCCTGTAAGGCTCCCGGTGATATCGGTGCCCTGTTGCGCCGCGAGGGCATTTACTCCTCCCTCCTGGCAACCTGGCGCAAGCAGCGCGCGATTGCCCAGCGGTCAGCTCTTGAACCGCAAAACCGCGGGCCCAAGGTCAACCCATTACTTGCCCAGACGCAAGGCATGGCGCAACTCACGCGAGAGAACGACCGGCTGCGTCGTCAACTCGCCCAGGCCCACACCATCATCGATGTCCAAAAAAAGTTTGTTCGCTGCTGGGGCTGCTCACGGACGAAAAGCCGCAAGGGGCGTCCTGATGGATGCGGTCAATGTTCTGGCGCACGATGTGGGGATGGCGCGGGCCTGTGCCGCCCTGCGCGTGCATCGCACCGGGGTCTACCGCGACGATGCGCGTCGGCGCCACTTGTGCCCCTTGCCGGTGACGCGTTCGCCACGGCCGGCGCCACCGCTGGCCTTGAGCGACGCTGAGCGCCAGGCGCTCAAGGATGTCCTGTGTAGCGAGCGCTTTGCCGACTGCGCGCCGCCCACCATCTACGCCACGCTGCTGGACGAGGGGACCTATCTGGGCTCGGTGCGCACCATGTACCGTCTGCTCGCTGGAGACGGTCAAACCCGCGAACGGCGCAGTCAACGCACCCATCCCGTCTACACCAAACCCGAACTGCTGGCCACGGGGCCCAACGAGGTCTGGAGCTGGGACATCACCAAGGTCAAAGGCCCGGTCAAGTGGACCTACTTTCACCTGTACGTGATCCTGGATATCTTCAGCCGCTATGTCGTGGGCTGGATGATCGCACCTCGCGAGAGCGCGCAGCTGGCCGAGCAGTTGATCGCCGATACCGTGGCAAAGCAGAACGTTGCCCCTGGTACGCTCACGCTGCATGCAGACCGCGGCACCAGCATGCGCTCCAAGACCGTGGCTGAGTTGCTGGTTGATCTGGAGGTGGCCAAGTCACACAGCCGACCCTATGTCAGCGACGACAACCCATTCTCCGAGGCGCAGTTCAAAACGTTCAAGTACCGTCCCGACTTCCCGCAGCGCTTGGCTGCATCGAAGACGCGCGCGCCCACTGTCAGCAGTTCTTCCCCTGGTACAACGACAGCCATCGCCATTCCGGCATCGGCTACATGACCCCTGCGGCGGTCCACCACGGCCAGGCCCAAGCCTTGTTCAAGCAACGTGTCGACACCTTGGATGCCGCTTTCGCGGCACACCCCAAACGATTCAAGCGCAACTGTCCTCAACCTCCAAAGCTGCCTGTCGCGGCCTGGATTAACCCACCTAAAAAGGAGTCCGATCTCAGCAAAAAACCACTCGATTGCACACTAAATTAATGCATTCCGGTGTCTCAAAGTCATTGACAAATTCCGAGCCCGAACGGTTAAGCGAACAGTATTGGGGCTAAACCCCACGTGATATTTGGAATTCCAGCGAGCATGCACAAGGCTCTGAACACTTTCGTCCCATACTCCTTTTCCTTGGTCGGAATCGAAGCATCTACGACCGCTGCAAACTGACGAGCTTGTGTGAGTCCCCCGGCAGAGCCGGGGCTTACCTTGTAACGAGTTATTCAGCGTGCTCTGCCTGCTGCAGGCCGACGATCACTTCCCCGCTAATACGGTAGCTCTTGCCCCGAAACAGCGCAATGGTTTTCCCGCCACGCGTGCGTACCGTGACGTCATAGACACCGGTGCGACCGGACAGCGATCGCTCGACGGCTTCGGCCTCCAGGATGTCGCCTTCCTTGGCTGGCGCTAGAAAGTCGATGTGACAGGCAGAAGCCACCGCGTTCTGATTGTGACTGTTGCAGGCATAGGCAAAGGTGCTGTCGGCTAGGGTAAAGATGTAGCCACCGTGACAGGTATGGAGACCATTTACCATGTCCGCACGTACAGGCATCGACATCATGGCGTAGCCGGGCTTGACGCCGAGTATTTGCATAGCCAGTGCATTGCTGGCGCAGTCGCGAGACCACATGGCAGCACAGACTTCTTCGGCGAGCGCCTGCGGATCGGGATGTTGTTCAATCATAAAAATTCTTTCCGGCAAAACATTTCAAGGGCATCAGAGTCTAGGCCTACGCGATAAATTTTGAGGGAGCAGGTTGTCCACAATAATAAAAACATTCAGACCGCGATATCGGTGCAGGTGCCGGCATCGAGCGCCGCGAAAACTTGGTCGTCTTCCACCTTGACCGGATAGACTGTCAGGGCCCTGATGCACGGAGAGGCCGTGACGGCACCGGTGCGGATATCGAAGCACCCACTGTGAAAAGGACATTCGATTTCACCATCGATGATGTCCCCCTCCGACAAAGACGCTGCGCCGTGCGTGCAGGTGTCATCGATCACGAAGAACTCATCGGCGAGGCGCACCAGCGCCAGCGGTGCACGCCCCCCGAGATTAACTTGCAATGCGCAACCAGGTTCCACATCTCCGGTTCGCGCGATGAAGGTCATTGACTTGGCATTACTCACAAAAGACCCCCTGATTTCCAGATAAAGTCGTTTCAATGTGCATGGTCGTATTCATGTTCAATCCTTTCTCTGTTGGCCATGCGTCATGCGAGAGCAGACAATGATTCGCCCAAACCGAAGTAGGCGTCCCGCACCGCAGGGTCCTGCATCAGGCTCTCGCCCTCACCGGCGCGCACAATACGCCCCGTCTCAATGACGTAAGCCCAATCCGCCATCGGCAGCGCCACGTGCGCATTCTGCTCAACCAATAGGATCGTCATACCCTCCCGCCGCAACCGTTTGATGACGGAGAAGACCTCTTCCACAATCAGCGGCGCCAGTCCCATTGAGGGCTCATCAAGCAGGAGCAAGCGCGGCTTGCTCATCAAGGCCCGCGCAATCGCGAGCATTTGCTGCTGCCCACCGGACAGGAGACCGGACGCTTGCACCTTCTTCGCGACCAAGGCAGGAAAAAGGTCATAGATGCGCTCTAATTCACGTTCAACTTCTACCCGAGGGCGCAGGTACCCACCAAGACGAATATTAGCCTCCACTGACAACTCACCGAAAACCCGACGCCCCTCCGGGCAGTGCGCCATGCCGTGCGCCACCCGGCGGTGCGCCGCCATGTCAACGATATTCTCCCCCGCCAGTTCGATGCTACCGCCCGCTGCTGGCTGGAGACCGGAAATCGTGCGCAACAGGGTGGTTTTTCCAGCGCCGTTGCTACCCACCAGAGCGACCAGGGCGCCTTCCATGACCTCGATTGAAATATCTCGAAGACAATGAATATGTCCGTAAAAGGTGTTGAGTTCATTGACGCGCAGAAGCGGCTTGCCGGTTGCCGAGCGAGCGGAATGTAGTGCTGATCCGTTGTTTAACATGATTTTCAATGGTTCGTGCCGAGATAGGCTTTGACAACTTCCGGATCGCGAACGACAAAATCCGGTGTACCTTGTGCAATCTTTCGCCCGTAGTTCAAAACAATGACTTGATCGGAGATTCCCATCACAAGTTTCATGTCATGCTCAATCAACACGACCGTGATATTGTGCTCAGTCAGGCGCTTGATCAACTGACCGATCTCGACCGTTTCGCGCTGGTTCAGCCCGGCGGCCGGCTCATCGAGCAGAAGAAGCCGTGGCTCCGCCATCAGCGCGCGCGCAATTTCCAGCCGTTTGAGCGCACCATATGAGAGTGCGTCCGGCATGGTTTGAGGGTCAACCTCAACACCGACCATCTGCAGCAACTCCCGTGCTCGCACGCTCAGATCACTGTCTCGCCGCACCAGCTCGGGAGGCCGAAAAATACCTGCCCATATTCCCGCACGCGCGCGCGCATGCGCCCCCAGCAACACGTTCTCTTCGATCGTCAGATTGCGAGCGATCTTCAGGTTCTGGAATGTCCGGGCCACGCCCAGCTTGGCCAGGTGATGCGGGGGGAGCCTGGCCAAGCTGCGCCCGGCAATGAACACTTCGCCGGCGCTGGGCTGATACAGCCCGCTGAGCACGTTCAACAGCGTCGTCTTGCCAGCGCCATTGGGACCAATCACCGAATGCACCTGCCCGGCGCACAACGAGAACGAAACGTCCTCCAGCACGGCGGGGCCCCCAAAGTGTTTATGCAGCCCTTGCACACGCACGATATCGTTCACGCTGCGACCAGTAGCCAACGCGGCAACGTCTAAATGCGTACTCATGAAGCCTTCCTCCCCTTTCGACCGCGATACCAGGCCGTCAATGTCGGCACCATGCCACGCGGCAAGAGCAGCACAGTGGACAGCAGGATCAGGCCGACCACAAGAACCTCATATTCGGCCGCCCCCGCCAATAAGTTGGGTAGCAAAGTGACAATGACAGCGCCCAACACGGCCCCGGCAACCGACCCAATGCCGCCGATGACCGCCATCATCACGAATTGAACCGAGTGCGTGAACGAGGCCGAAGCAGGGGTGATAAAGCCCGCATAATGGGCGTACAAGGCCCCCATCAATCCGGTCAACGCGGTCGACAACACGAAAACCCGCACCTTGTAGCCGCGTACATCAACACCGACGGAAGTCGCGGCTATCTCGGCATCATGCAGCGTACGAAGGGCGCGACCAGCAGGTGAACGAAGCAGGTTGTAGGACCCGACAGTGGCGAGCACCAGCACGAACAACAACACGAAATACCATACCACCTCACCTTGCAGTGAAAAGCCCAAAACGCCAAACGGCACGACCGACATACCATCTGGCCCTCCGGACAGATGCTGCTCGTTGCGCAACACAATACTCAACATCATGCCGATGCCGAGCGTCGCCACGGCAAGATAGTAGCCTGACAAGCGCAGGAACAAACGCGCAACACACCAACCAAGCACTGCCGTTCCAANNCCGAGCAACAGTGTCATGGAAATGGCAACCACTGCGTTGATCATCACCAGATTGGCGACGGCAATATAAAAAGAATTGGAAATAAGGATAGGCATCAAGGCCAAGGCCAAGACGAAAATAAATAACAGCGCGTAGCGTGCAAATACCCTTTGGCCGATCACGCTCTTGATTGGAGCTGCGACTACGCCGGACGGTTTAATTAAAAGCTCATTCATCGTGATTCATCTCTAAACTCTTTCAATCGGAGCTTTTCCAAGCAAACCGTTCGGTTTGACGAGAAACAGCAATGTGATCATCAAGAAGGGGACCGCATCCTTGTATGCTGACGACAGATAGCCCGCCGTCATCGACTCACCCAGGCCAATCAGCAAGCCGCCAAGGACGGCACCGAGTGGACTGCCCATGCCGCCTATGATGGCCGCGATGACCGCCTTGAGGCCGACCATCACACCAACGTCATAGTAGGTATAGGTAATTGGCGCCGTCACGATGCCACCGACCGCGCCAAGGGCAGCGGCGAAGGCAAAGGCCAGCATCAACACACCGCGCACATTAATCCCCATGAGCTGGGCAGTCTCCGGATCGAGCGACGCTGCCACAAATCCACGCCCAGCCCGGCTGTAGCGAAAAAACCACCCCAGAATCAACAGCACCACAACTGTGATGCCGATCACCCACAAGGCCTGCGGCAGGATGATCGCCCCCCCGATCATCAAGGGATCATTGCCACTGAAGGCCGGGACCGAGCGCGTCTGTGTACCCCAAAAGACATGCACCACGCCGCGCACGACCATTCCGAACGCCACCGTCATGATGATGACCGCAAGCAGACCCGACCGCTCCAAAGTCCGTGAAAACAACTTTTGCAGCAGCAGAGCTGCCGCCAGCGTGACCGCAATGGCGGCGGCCATGGCGGGCAACAGCGGGATTCCAGCCTGCATCAGAACAGCGGTAGTCATGCCACCAAGCATGACCGACTCTCCTTGAGAAAAGTTAAGCGCCCCGCTTGCGTTGTAGACGAGCATGAAACCGAGAGCCACCAGTGCATAGCGTGCGCCCTCGGTCAGACCGGCAAAGAGAAACTGAATGAATGCGGCGTCCATAATCACTCCTTTTCAATGAGTTTCCATCGACCATTCTTGACCTGCACGATCCGCAAGGAGTCGGGGGTCAAGCCAACGTGGTCGGTCTCGCTCATCCGGAAACGCCCTGTCACACCCACAAAGTCGTTGCCTTTTTCGATGGCATCGCGAATTTTGGCGGGCTCGATACTGCCACTGCGCCGCACCGCCTCCCGGATGGCGAAAAACGCGTCATGTGCGTTGCCCGCAAAGAAGGAAGGGGCTTCGTTGAATTTGGCGCGGTAGGCCTTCACATAAGACTGCACCACCAGTTGCTGGGGGTCGCTGGCCGGCAATTGATCCCACACAAGGATGGGGCCGTTGGCCATGATCATGTCCTCCGCCGCGCCGGCCGCCAATTTGACGAAAACGTCCGACGCCAGCGCATGGGTTCCGTAGTGCGGCACGGTGATGCCGAGTTGCTTGTAGTTCTTGGTGGCAATCGCCGCCGGCTCGCCGAAGCCGCAATTGAAGATCGCCTGCAAACCCGGTTCCTGTCGCAGTTTGGTCAGCTGTACGGTCATGTCCGTGTCCTTGGCGTTGTAGGACTCATCGCGCAGAATCTTGACGCCTTTTCCCGGTGCCAATTTCTGCGCGACCATGAGG
>CXWL01000735.1_pt1 | contig 16447 bp, 12 predicted proteins | sample 590931 | NCBI WGS metagenome assembly CXWL01 (sample SAMEA3498368, study PRJEB10139) | groundwater metagenome | biome: water well; material: biofilm material | place: Germany | collected 2015-04-27 | reverse complement strand
GCCAGAGGGAGCTCCTCTTTCCAGGCACGAACCATCTGTGCGCGCGCGTCCTGAGCGGTGAGGTCGAGTGCGCCGGGCAGCAGTTCCGCAACCGCTCCCATTTCAACCGCTCCTTGATCGTTATTCTCTTCTGCCAGAGGCGCAAAGCCGCAACCTGGTTCGGTTAATTTTCCGGTCACGAGCAGGAGATCGAGAAGATTGAGGCAGATACCATACGCACCCTGGCTGCGCAGCAGAGTTTGGCCGGCCAGCGCGACAACACGCCGTCCCTTGGCGAGTGACGAGGCCATGCTCGCGTAGGATTCGCGCGACATCCCTGTGTGCAGAGCCAGGTCGTCCCAGGATAGTTGTTGGACCGCTTGAGAGACAGACGAGACATAGTCTGATGCCCGTTGACGGAGCGCACCGTCGATATGGTCGCCCTCGACCACCGCTTTCAAGAGGCCTAAGACGGCTGTGCCGAACTGGGATGGAGCCACACACAGATGATGATGCGACAGGTTGGTAATGTTGCTGATCGTGCCTATCGCAGGCTGGAGCGCCTCGATCGTCAACAGGGTCGCGTCATGTTTCTTGACGGCTTCTTTGACTTGAAGGCCGGTGATCGGGTTGGCTTCCGTGATATTGGTGCCGACCAACAGAAGTACGTCTGCTTGCACGATGTCTTCGAAGGTGACGGTCCAGCGATGTGTGCCTTGCACGCGCCGCAGGGCCTGTGTCCCGTTGATATGGCCGTACCGGGCGCTGCTGTCGAGATTGTTGGTCCCGATGGTGAGCCGCATAAATTTCTGGAACAGATAGAGCTCTTCGTTGGTGCAGCGGCCGGAAATCAGTCCGCCGAAGGCTTGGGCGCCATGCGCCAGCTTGATCCGTTTGGTCTGTTCTGCCACATATTCCAAGGCCTCTTCCCAGGTGGCTTCGACCAGCGAACCGTTCCGTCTGATCAAGGGTTGGATGATCCGGCTGGGATGGCTCGTGGCGTGGAATCCAAAAAACCCGCGGGCGCAGAGGTCGCCGTTGTTCCGGCCGGCACCCTGGGCGCTGTTCACTTCGATCAGTTCCTGCCCCTTGGTTTGGACCGTGATCTGGCAGCCGTCTCCACAAAATGAACAGACCGTATCGGCGCGTTTCAGCATCCAGGGACGGTATTCGTACATCGAGAGCCGACTGGTGATGGCGCCGACCGGGCAAATCTGCACGCAGCCGCCGCAGAACTCGCAGTCTAACGGGTGGGCGCCAAACGATTTGATCTCGGTCATCGTGCCTCGTCCGACAGGAGCGAGGGCTTTGACATCCATGACCTCGTCGCAGTAGCGGACGCACCGTAAACATTGCACGCAACGGTTCATCTGCGTTTCGATGAGGGGACTGAAGTATTCCTTCTGGAAGATACGCTTGGTTTCCGCAAACCGGCTGGTCGTCGCGGTGTATTGATGGGAGAAATCTTGCAGGTCGCACTTGCCGCCCTGGTCGCAGACCGGGCAATCCAGCGGGTGATTGGCCAGAATGAATTCCAGCACCGACTTGTGGGCATCGTGGACGACCGTCGTCGCGGTTCGAACGGACATGCCTTCGGTGGCAACCGTACTGCAGGAGGTCTGGAGTTTCGGCATCTTTTCGACTTCGACCAGGCACATGCGGCAGTTGGCGTCCGGCTTGAGCTTCGGGTGGTAACAGAAATGTGGAACCATGACCCCAACACGACGAGCGGCTTCGATCACCAGGGTGCCCTTGGGCACCGAGATGGGAATGCCGTCGATCGTCAAGCGAACGGTGTCGGTCGTTGTAGCCATCGTTAGGGTTGAGCCATGATCCGTTTCGGGTGGATCAGGTTGGCCGCCTCCGCTTCGTGAATCATTTTGACGTACTCAGGCCGCCAATGTTTCAGTGTGCTCATAATCGGCGATATTTCTGCGTCGCCGAACGCGCAGACCGTCCGGCCCGCGATGTTCTTGCATAGATCGACCAAGGTTTCAAGGTCTTCCATCCGCCCTCGCTTCGCGACGATCCGTCGCATGGTTTGCACCAGCCAGGAGCTGCCCTCGCGGCAGGGACTGCACTTGCCGCAGGACTCATGATAGAAAAATTCCATGAGGCGGAGCGCGGCCCAGACCATGTCCGTGCCCTCTTCCATCACGGTGACCCCGCCGGAGCCGAGCATCGAGCCGGCGGCGGCGACGGACTCGAAGTCGAGTTTGACGTCGAGGCTGTCCGGCGTCAGGAACGGCGCGGAGGCTCCACCCGGGATAAAGGCCTTGAGCAACTTGTCTGAGCGCATGCCTCCGGCTTCTTCGTAGATCAGCTCTCGGAAGGTGACCCCCATGGGCACTTCGTAGTTGCCCGGCCGTTTGACATGGCCGCTGACGCAGAAGATTCTGGTGCCGGTGCTCTTGGGCGGGGAGCCGATCGACGCGAACCATTCGGGCCCACGGCTGATGATGTGAGGAAGGTTCGCGAGGGTTTCGACGTTGTTCACCACGGTCGGTTTGTTATAGAGACCATGGGTTGCCGGGAATGGCGGCTTGACGCGAGGCAGCCCGCGCTTGCCCTCAAGCGACTCCAGCAACGCCGTCTCTTCACCGCAGATATAGGCGCCGGCGCCCCGATGCACCCAGACATTGGCGGTGATCCCTGTGCCCAGGATGTTCGTGCCGATATAGCCGGCGGTGCGCGCTTCGGCGATCGCCGCTTCCAAGATTTTGGCCCCGAGGACGAATTCGCCGCGGATATAAATGTAGGCGGATTCTGCGCCGATGGCGTAGCACGCGAGCAGGATGCCTTCCAGGATTTGATGGGGGTCCCGTTCGATGAGCTGGCGGTCCTTGAACGTGCCGGGCTCGCTCTCGTCCGCGTTGCAACAGAGATAACGCGGGCCTTGGTAATCCTTGGGCAGAAATCCCCATTTGACGCCGGTCGGGAAGCCTGCGCCGCCTCGTCCCCGGAGCCCCGATTTCATCACGGTGCCGGTCACGTCGGTGGGCGGTACTTTGCCCACAACTTTGCGGAGCGCCTGGTAGCCGCCCGTTTTCTCATAGTCCGCCAGCGACCCGGTATAGCCGGGCTGCAGCATGTTCTTCAATAAGACTGGTTCGTGTTTAGGCATGGCTTCCAAGCTAAGAGCTTATAGCTGATGGCGTATAGCGTATGGCAAGAAAGGTCCTGACCTGTCCGAGCTATATGCCATACGCCATATGCTCCTATGTTTTTGCTCCGTTGGGCTCCGGCCACATAAATGGGCCGGTTTTGAGGGAACAGGTTCCATCTTTCTTGAGATCGGCCAGGATGCGGTCGAACTTCTCCTCCGTAAGCCGTTCGTAATAGTCCTCGTTGACCTGCATCATCGGTGCAGTACCGCAGGCGGCAAGGCATTCGACTGTGCTGAGGGTAAAGAGTCCGTCGGCCGTCGTTTCACCAGGGCCGATTCCGAGCTTCGTCTTCACCCATCCGATGACCGTATCCGACCCGACCAGCGCACACATGAGGGACTTGCAGATTTGGAGATGAAATTTCCCCACGGGCTTGAGATTGAGCATCGTGTAAAACGTGGCCGTCTCATAGACCTGGGGCGGAGTCAGGCGCAAAAGCCCCGCGATTTCCTTCATGGCAACCTCGGACACATAGCCTTCGTCCTGCTGCGCCAGGTACAGCAACGGAATCAACGCCGAGCGTTTCACCGGATACCGAGACAGGATCTCGTCGACTTCTTTCTGATACTTATCTTTTAACATTCCACTTCCTCAATAGTGAGGCGACGGGGTGGTGGGGCCGACTGCGCGCGTCCAACGAGGGCCTTCCGAGGCCGCGCGTTGCGCGAGCAAGGGCTCCATCCCCCGAGCCCTCACCTATCACATTCTCCCATCACGATGTCATAGGTCCCGAAGATCGTGATGATGTCTGAAATCAAATAGCCTCTTGCCATGTGGTCGAAGGCGCCCATGTGCACAAAGGATGGCGAGCGAATCTTCATTCGGTAGGGACGAGGGCTGCCGTCGCTGACGATGAAAAATCCCAATTCACCCTTCGGGGCTTCGGTCGCACAGTAGGTCTCGGCCTTCGGCGGCTTGATGCCCTGGGTGTAAATGATGAAATGATGGATCAAACTTTCCATGTCCCGCATGACCAGTTCTTTGGGCGGCGGGATATATTGCGGCGCCTCGGCCATGATCGGCCCTGCAGGCAGTTGATCGAGACATTGGGCGATGATCCTGGCGCTCTGCCGCATCTCTTCCATGCGAATCCAGTACCGGTCGTAGGTATCGCCGTTCTTGCCGACCGGCACGTCCCACTCGACTTTGTCGTACACTCCGTAAGGCTCGACCTTGCGGATATCGTAGGCGACGCCTGACCCTCGCAAGACCGGCCCGGTGCAGCCGAAATTGATCGCGTCCTCGGCTGAGAGGACGGCCACGTTCTTCGTGCGGCCCAGCCAGATGCGATTCGACGCGATGAGCGAGTCGTATTCCTTGACCTTCTCAGGAAAGGTCTGGAGGAACGTCTTCATCCGTTGGACCAGTTCTGGCGTGAAGTCGCTGTCGACGCCGCCGATGCGGTAATAGTTCAATGTCAGCCGGGCGCCGCAGAGCTTTTCAAACATGTCCAAGAGAATTTCGCGCTCCCGGAAGGTCCAGAAGAATACGGTCATGGCGCCGATATCGAGGGCCTGGGTGCCGAGCCAGAAGAGATGCCCGATGATACGTTGCATCTCGGCCACGATGGTCCTGATGTATTCGGCCCGGACCGGTACCGTAATCTCGAGGAGTTTCTCCACGGCTCGCACGTAGGCATAGTTGTTGGACATGGCACAGACATAGTCGAGCCGGTCCGTGTGCGGGATGATCTGCATGTAGGTCAATCCCTCTGACAATTTCTCGACGCCTCGATGCAGGTAGCCGAGGTCCGGTGTGGCTTTCACAATCCGTTCGCCGTCCAATTCCAGCACGACACGCAATACGCCGTGGGTGCTGGGATGCTGCGGCCCCATGTTCAAGAGCAATTCTTCTTTCCGCCGGGAGCTGGGCAATCCTGGTTCGGCGCGAAAGGCGTTTTTCTGCTCCTCGGGGATTTCACTTTCCGCGACGTCGAGCAGGGCATCGTCCATTCTCGGGATGAAGTCGAACTCGCTGCGCCAGCCGCGACCTTCGGTCGGGAAATCTTTTCGCAGGGGGTAGCCCTCGGCATAGTCCTCCGGCATCAATATGCGCCGGAGATCGGGATGGCCGGAGAAGCGAATGCCCATCATGTCGTAGACTTCGCGCTCCAGGAATTCAGCGCCCTTCCAGATGCCGGTGACCGACGCAATCGTCGGGTCGTCTTCCGCGATGCGGGCCTTGAGGCGCAATCGTTGCCCAAGGGGGAGCGAGTGCAGGTGGTAGACGACTTCGAACCGCAGCCGGTCTTCAGGATAGTCGACCGAACAGATATCCGTGAGGTGGTCGAAGGCGGCTGTCGGGGCATCGTACAAATAGCGCGCAATGTCCAGCAGGCGCGCGGCGTCCACAGAGACGGCCGTTTCAGCACGCGCCGCATCGACGTAGGTCGCGAGGATCGCGTCAGGGAATTTCGCCTTCAGGCTATCGAGTAGAGCTTGCATAATTCTCATTGCGAGAAGTGCGAGATTTGCGAGAAACGCGCGATTGGCCAGTCACGCATGTCCCGCCATTCTCGCTCGCTTCGCGGGCTATTTTACGAACACCTTTTCCCGCTGAATCTTTTCTTGGAGCTTCAATAGCCCATCGATCAAGGCTTCAGGACGGGGCGGACAACCAGGCACATACACATCCACTGGAATAATTTGATCGACGCCCTGGACCACGGCATAACTGTTGTAGTGGTTGCCGGAGGTGGCGCAGGAGCCCATGGAAATGACGTAGCGCGGTTCCGGCATCTGGTCGTAGATGCGGCGGATGACCGGAGCCATCTTGCGCGTCACTGTGCCGGCGATGATCATGAGGTCGGACTGCCGCGGCGAGGCCCGAAAGACCCCTGCGCCGAACCGGTCCAGATCGTAGCGCGACGACACGCTCGCAATCATTTCGATGGCGCAGCAGGCAAGGCCGAACGTCATCGGCCACAAAGCCGACTTCCGCGACCAATTCACGACCGCATCCAGATTGGTCGTCAGAATATTCGCCTCAAACTGTCTCTCTAGGAAACTCATAGTTGCCTCAAGAGCCGATAGCCTATGGCGAATGGCCGATGGCTTGGATGAAACCCATGGTTTCTGGCTATCAGCCATATGCTATAGGCCATAAGCTCTTTCCCCTTCAGTCCCATTCGAGCGCTCCCTTCTTCCAGGCGTACCAGAATCCGACCAAGAGGATGCCGAGAAAGACGAGCATCTCGACGAGTCCCAGCAGGCCGAGCGACTGATAGCGGACGGCCCAGGGAATCATGAAAATGATTTCGATATCGAAGATGACGAACAACATCGCAATGATGTAGTAGCGCATCGGAAACTGGATGCGCGCGTCTGAGAACAGCGGGCTGCCGCTCTCATAGGGGGCCAGCTTGGCTCGATAGGGACGACTCGGACGGACGAACCAGCCGGCGCCAAGCGAGACAGCGCCGAAGACAATGGCAATGCCGATAAAGAGGAGAATCGGTATGTAGTTCTCTGGAATGGCGGTGTTACCCACGCGTGCCTCGTGAAGCGTGAAACGTGAAACGTGAAACGTTGTTCGGTCGACAAACGGTCATCATGTTGCCCTGCATCTCATGCTGCGGAACAGGCCGTCAGTGCGGAGCCAAAGAAGGGTTTGAACTTCAGCCCGTCGAGGTCCGGTCGTTCAACCCCGCGATGTTGCATCAGGATCTTGAAGGTCCGTCCCATGCCGTCCGGCTTCAGGAGATGGATCGCAGCGCCGAACTCCGGACTCTCCGGGTCGAGTTGGCCGATCATCTCTTCCACCCCGAGCCCCATGAGAAAACTCATCTGATTTGTAAAGCCGGTTACATCTAAGCCGGTGGCGGCTCCGACGGTCGCCAGACTGGTGAAGTCCACATGGGCGGTCATATCCTGTTGGCCGATACGCACATAGGGCACATCGCCGGTCAACTGTTGGTAGTAGCAGAGGAATGTGCCGTCCTTCCGCTCTGGTCCATACAAATCTTCTGCCGTATGACCATAGTCGATCGTCACCACGAATCCACGATCGATCCGTTGCGCGACTTGTGCCATCCAGTCCAATGCCTGGAGATTGACCTCGGTTCGGTACCCGTCCGGCCAGCTCAGTTCGAGCTTCTGGATATATTGATCGAGCGCAGGATTCGACAGGGGCTTGAGACATTCCTCAAAGCGCCCGTCCCGATAGTCGACGAAGAGTTCTTGTGCCTGACCGGCGACCATTTGAATGCGGTGAACAGGGAAGGCATCCACGAGTTCATTGCTGAAGAAGAGGCCGGTCACGCTCTGAGGGCCAAGGGAATCCAATCCTTCGATCCAGGTGACCATTCCCGGCTCGCGTAGCCAAGGGGCCAGGTTCTGTCGTTGAAGTGCCTGCATCGCAGGGCTCCGTTCGATCAGTACGTAGCGGACACGTGAAGCGAAGTCATCCTGCCTGGCATGGATCGCAGCGAGGCAGTCTCGGGCCAACAGGCCTTTGCCCGCGCCCATTTCAACGATCGTGAAGGGGGTGGGGTGACCCAGTAGTTCGTCCATTTGCCTGGCCTGCGCCGCAATGGCGCGGCCGAGGATCGGGTGGACATCGGAGCTGGTGTAGAAATCGCCGGACCACCCGATGCGTTCATGGTCTGCACCGTCCGGTTGGCGCATGTAATAGCCGTAGTGAGGATGATAGAGGGCCAGTTCCATGAAGCGGACGAAGGGAATGGGTCCGTTCTCGATGATCTCGGACGAAATGGCAGCGACGAGTTCAGGATGTCCCAATGACACAGACCACTCCTCCGGCTCTGTGAAGACAGCTCGAACCAACCCGAGAAAACGGGCAGAGTATGCCTGCACCTCAGGGAGGGGAAAAGAGGCGTAGATTAACTTTCCGGTCGCAGCTAAGTCAAGGCGAAGGACATTGGAAATTCAGGCAAATCTTCCTGTTCGAGGGTATGAAATGCTTCGGGGAAATGTTCAGGAATGAAGGGGTTGGCACCTGTGTCGATCCCTTGCTTTCGGAACAGAGGAGGGGATGGGGGCTGAGTGATCTTCTGTGCTCGCGCAACGCGCGGTCGCGGACTCCCCTCGTTGGACGCGCGCAGTGGAAGATCCCTCAGCCCCCATCCCCTGGATAAATAACGAGCGAGCTTGAAGGGTTCATTTAGAAAAAAGAGGGCTGTTAGACTAGCGTAGGAAGAACTCCCCCAAGTCCAAGCCGCTATCTTGCTCCGGCGCAGAGAAGGTCAGACTGCCATATGAACTTGTATATAGAATTGCTTCCTGTATTCCCGTTTTCCGAGACAGCCTCTAGGCGTATGAGATCAGATGTCGAAATTCAGGAATTCCCCAACGAGATTTGAGTTGATTTTTGAGGGTTTTAGCAACCTACAGGGCATATTGCTCAATGGGTTTGCGATGGCTGCCTAATATGCAGTCTATAAAGCAACTTTGGTCACTTTGGTCTCATCCACCAACTAGTGCATTGTGGATCTCTGTGTGCTTTGACTGGAGAGATGAGCGGAAAGACTCTCGGCAACGACTTCACCTAGTCGCACAGGAACGGCGTTTCCAATTAGTCGGCCCAAGATATTGAAGCGGACGCGTTCGCCAGTCTTCAAGAACCTATATGAAGCTGGAAAGGTTTGGAGCAAGGCTGCTTCTCGGAGGGAAATCGCACGATTCTGTTTTGGATGGCCGAAACGACCATTCCCATATCCAAAGCATTGCGTGGTCATGGTTGGTGCTGGAGCGTCCCATTCCATCCTGCCATAGACACTTGGGTAGGTTTCACCAGACGATTTGAGGTGACACGGCGCTCTAAGTCTTTCGTCCCAGTCTCGCCATGTTCCGCCTGGTTTCGATGCCCGGATACGCTTCATGTTCAAAGGGCTCAAGGAAGGAGCCGAATGAAGAGGATCAAGGGGGTCTGCGTCACCCGCATGAATCGGGGGCAAATGCGAGATCGCATTACGAACTGTCGCTAGCCGCTTATCAATGGGCCGAGGTGGGATCAAGGAGATTTCACCAACACGAGACGCGAGCAAGACTAGCCGCCTACGGGTCTGTGGGATGCCGTATTGCGCGCATTCCACCACTTTCCACCAGACTCGATAATCGTCGAGCAGGCCTACGAAATTAGCAAATACGGAATGGTCAACCAGTTGCGGTACGTTTTCCATCGTGATGAAATCTGGCTCTGACTCACGAATTAGGCGCCCGAAGTCAGTGACCAAGTCCCACTTATTGTCTCTTCTCTGTCGTCGACCTGTGCGGCCATATGTTGAAAATGGCTGACAGGGAGCACAGCCCGCCAAGAGGGTATAAGTCGATTGTCCCCAAAGTTGTCGAATCTTTTTGCCGGTTATGTTACGAACGTCAGCCTCAATGAAACGCGCACTGTTATTTTCTTCATACGGAAATCGGCACTGCCTATCCATGTCGATGCCAGCGACAACCTGCACCCCTCCACGAGACAGACCATGCGTGAGACCTCCGAGTCCGCAAAATAAATCGACGCAAGCAATCATGCCCGCGCACCCCCAGCTGCCGGTCGTTGGTCTGGAGCCAAGTATTCGTGGCCATCAATATACGCCCTAAAAGATGCAACGACCTCGCGTAGATAGAGGGCCGTCTTATCCTTGATCTCTCTCAAGTCGACCACGGTAATGCCGTCGCCGCATTCGGTAAACGACAAGCTGCCATGTGCGAGGCGATTTCTCAAATCACGAACGAGTGCTAGCGGTCCCTTGTCGTCACGGATCTTCCTTTTGACATTACTGTAAACCGGTGAGCTGATGTTTAGTGCGCAGCCGAGACGCTTCGTGATGGCTTCAATAGCGGTATCGTCCCAGTTTCCAGCATGACCTTTCTCAATGGCCCAGGCCAGAACAGGAAGTGCTTGCACGAGTTGATTACACATATGAACTGCTGTGTCCAATCTGCGCTTGGGATTAAGTTCTGTGTTTGTCTTTGCAGTCACGCGCACCCACTCACGACGTATAGGGGCGGCCAGGTGACCGGGGAGTCTTGTGCCGTCACCTATGGCAGCAGTCGTGACTGCCTCAATGCACCACGTTACTGTTGCCTCAATGAGGTTATAGAGCTGAAGGTAAACAGACGAATAGAGAATTCTCTGTTGCTGGGCCGTAATTGCAGCTCCGCCTATCTGGGGCGAGCTCCCATCTCTAACCTGTCTTTCAAGCGCTTCCAGAAGATCCAGGTAGGCTTCAATCTCCTGTAAGCGCTCTTCAAAAGTTTCCGTTAACGTATCCATTTTTTCTTAGTTTTCAAGAAGATGACCCTTGACGAAGTTAAATCGACTCTTTAGGCGGCCTATGGCGTTCGCTCCATCTGAGCCAGTTACCTCCCGAAACTTTTCGCCGCTAAGCCAATCAACTGCAGGTGTAAGGCCTGCTAGCTCGGGGCGCTCCTTGAGGGCGAGGTAGCTTCCTACGGCAATGGCTTCGAATCGTGCTTTTCGGGTCGTGATTCCTTTCTTCGAGGTACGGAACCCGTAGGGAAACACACGCGTTACAAACGTCATCAGGTCAAAAAACCTTTCTCGGTACTCATCGACTTCGTTAGGAGCAACTGTAAATCGCTGGTTCATTTTCCGTGAATACCCAAGGAGGAATTGGCCCACACGATCATGATACCCCTCAAGCCCGTCAGAGTATGCAAAGAATCTTGCGACAAGTTCTTCTCCCTCGCGTTCTTTTATTTGCTTGTCAGTAAGTGGCGCGAGGGCCGTGAAACGCGCATCTCCAGACAACTCAATGACCAGGTCCAGAAATGGGCCTGGTAATGCGCCGCGCCTTATCTCGGCATCTTTGGCGATCTTACTGCCCGTATTGATTCGGTCGAATAGGTCAAAGCGTGCCTGATCGTCAGCGTGCTCATTAAGGACGATGCCACGAATAGAGCGATTCTTAAGTTTTCTCTGGCGTGATGATGGGAGATCTCGAAATCGTAGTCCTTCCAACGCCGTCAACACTTCGAGTTTTCCAAGCTGAAAATCGCCTAGCACGAATTGGTCTATCGTTCGAAGACGTTGCGACCCGTCTACAACTTCGAGCCTCCCTGTATCTGGTTTTTCCCAGAAAAACAGAAATGGGATTGGCAATCCCATCAACAAAGATTCAATGAACCGTGATTTTCTTGAAGGCCCCCATGTGTCTTCTCGCTGATACGCCGGTATTTCAAATTCATGACTATGCATCTTAGATGCAAGCAATTCGACGGTGTATTCGGTCAGATAGAATTCGATACGTTTCGATTGCTCAATTATCTGCTTTTCTGCCACTTCCGCTTGCAGTTCGGTCTCTGTCATTGATGCCGTCCTTTCTTCCCGCTTACTTCCTGATCCATCGTTCCTGACACTAATCACTCGCAATTGGGAAGGCGAAAGGTTAGCTCTATCGAGAGGACCCTCGGGCTGTCGACGTAGTTGTTATTCTTGTACTTCTTCGGAAGGTCCTTCGTCGCTTTCTTGATCAGCTCGTTGACGTAATTATCCTCTCGGTGGCCAAATCTTGGGCTTATACCGCCCAGAGTCCTGCCCCGCCGCATGCCAACCAATTTCCGCTGAGGTTGCGAAACATTCTTAGCTATGCAGGAAAGATAGACAAGGTGAGCTATATAGTCAACGTGATAGCTTGCGTTGTCTAAATATATGCTTTGATATGCTGTGGCCGAACGATAAAAGAGGGTAGTGCATGGCGATGGTGAGACTATTGATTTAGGTCCGTGAAGAGCAGCTATCGAAAAGGAACACGGGTTCTCGTCTTCGGCTACATGACTCGTCATCTTCGCGGGCAGACCGCCTGCTCGAATAATCTGTTGACGCCGGTGGATCAGCCTAATGAAGAAGTTCTAGCTGTCTCGAACGTGATGCGTTGCATCCCGACAGTATCAAGGCGGTTGTTCGAAAGGCCCTGAAAAAGTTCCGGGCATCTGCGTGCGGGGGGGGCGAACGAGTGGCTCCCAGTATGACTTCAAAGGGACCGCCTCGATCGGGCGGTTACTGACTGGATTGCACGGAATTGGTGCTTCCAACGGGATCCCAATGTTCCCATCTGGCGTTCCTACGTTAAGCCATTCCATCGGTAACCCCTTGCCATTCTAATTCAAGATCAAGCTTGCTTGATTTTGTCTAGGCGAATCCCAGAGTCATTGGCTGCGCAGTTCCCTCCATTCTTCCTCCCATGACGCTGAGGATCTCCGCGGACTTTACCGGAGAAGCGGGGACCCACCGAGTTTTCCTGGGAAGGAAAGCTGGAACTGACCGAGGTCCTGCGACTCTTGTCGCAGCCGAGGGAATTCCAGAAGGTTTCCGCCCAGGAGAATCCGGAAGGGTCGCTTCGGAGGTAAGGGAGCGAGAGCGTCAGCGTCGTGCCCTTACGTTCCGTGGCATTTCTTGTATTTTTTCCCGCTGCCGCAGTGGCAGGGGTCGTTGCGGCCGACTTTGTCGTCGCTTCGTTGAACCGTCTGAGGCGCGACCGGTTCTTCTCCGCGATTGAGGGTGAAGGTGGGTTGGGTGCGTGAGATGACGGGTGGCGGTGGTGGCGACGCTGTGGGCTGGCCTTCATTCCGAACCGCCTGGACATGGAAGAGCCGGTCGAGTGCGTCGGATTTGACCCGTTCCATCATGCCGGCAAAGAGATCGTAGCCCTCGCGCTTGTACTCGATGAGCGGATCTTTCTGTCCGTAGCCGCGCAGGCCGATTCCGTCGCGCAGATGATCCATCCCCAGGAGGTGGTCTTTCCAATGGTGGTCGACGACCTGGAGCATGAAGTTCTTTTCCAGGAAACGCATCAAATCTGAGCCCAGTTCCTGTTCTCTCTTGTCGTAGGCATCGCGCACTTGTGCGCGGAGGTCTTCGATCAAGGCGTCGCGTCCCATGTCGCGGAGAGCCTCGCCGCCGTCGCTCTTGCCATGGGTGATGTCGAGGGCAAACTGGCTATGCATGAGTTCCGCGAGCCCCTTGATGTCCCATTCTTCGGGGTATTGTTCGGCCGGGCAATAGATGTTCAGCGCGGAGTCCACCAGGCCGTCCATCATGTCGCGCAGGTCGTCTTTCAGGTTCGATCCGCCTAAGACGGCGCGCCGGTGTTGGTAGATCACCTCGCGCTGCTTGTTCATGACGTCGTCGTATTCGAGCAGCTGTTTCCGGATTTCGAAGTTATGGGCCTCGACCTTCTTCTGGGCGTTGGCGATGGCTCGGGTGACCATCCCATGCTCGATCGGGACGCCTTCTTCCATGCCGAGCTTGAGCATCAGTTGGGAGACCCGCTCGGAGGCGAAGATACGCATCAGGTCGTCTTCCAACGACAGATAAAATCGTGACGAACCGGGGTCGCCTTGGCGACCAGCGCGGCCCCGGAGCTGATTGTCGATCCGGCGGCTTTCGTGGCGTTCGGTTCCGAGAATGTGGAGTCCGCCGGCTGCGATGACCGCCTGCTTGTCCTTCTCGCAGTCGGACCGGATCTCTTCGAAGATCTCCAGTCTGCGCGCGTCGGGGAGGTTCTCTTCCCGGTAGAGGATCTGTTTGAACATGAAGTCGGGGTTGCCGCCGAGGAGAATGTCGGTGCCGCGGCCTGCCATGTTGGTGGCGATGGTGACGGCGCCCTTGCGGCCGGCCTGGGCGATGATCTCGGCTTCCCGTTCATGCTGCTTGGCGTTGAGGACGTTATGCTTGACGCCGTTCCGGCCCAAGATGCCGGCGAGCCGCTCTGATTTTTCGATGGAAATGGTGCCGACCAGGACGGGTTGGCCGCGTTCGTGGCAGTCCTTGATGTCCTCGACGATCGCGGCGAACTTCTCTTTCTCGGTCCGGTAGACGACGTCGGCGTAATCCAGCCGGACCATCTTGCGATTGGTCGGGACCACGTTGACGTCGAGATTGTAGATCTTGGCAAATTCCGCCGCTTCCGTGTCCGCCGTGCCGGTCATGCCGCCGAGCTTCTTGTACATCCGGAAATAGTTCTGGAAGGTGACCGAGGCCAGCGTTTGATTCTCGTTGGCGATCTTGACGCCTTCTTTGGCTTCGACGGACTGGTGCAGGCCGTCGCTCCAGCGGCGCCCCGGCATGAGCCGGCCGGTGAATTCGTCCACGATAATGACTTCGCCGTCTTTCACCACATAGTCCACATCCCGTTTGTAGAGGGCATAGGCCTGGAGTGCTTTGACGACGTGATGGACGAGATCCATATGGTCGGGGTCGTAGAGATTGTCCACGCCGAGCAATTGTTCGACCCGGACGTTGCCTTCTTCGGTCAACGACGCGGTCTTCGTCTTTTCCTCAACCGTGTAGTCGTGCTCCGGTTTCAGCTGCGGGATGATCGCGTTGATGCGGTAGTAGAGATCGGTCGTTTCATCCGTCGGACCGGAGATAATCAAGGGCGTGCGGGCTTCGTCGATGAGAATACTGTCGACTTCGTCCACGATGGCGAAGTTCAACTCGCGCTGCACGCACTGAGCGAGATCGGTGACGACCAGGTTGTCGCGAAGGTAATCGAACCCATACTCGTTATTGGTGCCGTAGGTGATGTCGGCACGATAGGCCTCGGGCCTCGTGCAGGGGCGGAGCGATTGGAGCCGCTTGTCGGAGGCGTCATAGGTCGGATCGTAGAGAAACGAAGCATCGTGTTGGATGATGCCCACCGAGAGTCCCAGTGCATGGTAGAGGATGCTCATCCATTGCGCATCGCGCTTGGCGAGGTAGTCGTTCACCGTGATGAGGTGCACGCCTTTTCCTTCGAGCGCATTCAGATAGACCGGCAGCGTCGCCACCAGGGTCTTCCCTTCGCCGGTCTTCATTTCGGAGATGCGCCCCCGGTGGAGGATCATGCCGCCGATCAACTGCACGTCGAAATGGCGCATGTTCAGCTTGCGGCGGGACATTTCACGGCAGACCGCGAAGGCCTCCGGCAGGATATCGTCCAGCGTTTCGCCGGCCGCAATACGTGCCTTGAACTCCGGGGTTTTGTCCGCGAGCGCCTGATCGGAGAGCGGCGTCAGGCCGGACTCCAGGCTATTGATCCGCTCCACCGTCGGGCGAAGCGCCTTGATTTCACGATCGTTTTTGCTGCCGAAGATCAGATTGAGTAATTGCGTAACCATAATACTGTTGATCGGAACAAACGCCGATGCCTCCGAAAGTAATCCGCGCAGTATACAGGATCTTTTCCCTGAATCCTACAATCCAATCAGCAGAGGCCTTGATAGCGAGTTGTCGGCTTGACAGGTCTAGCGAATCTCCATTAGCATTCAGCCGAATCACTCGGTCTTTATACGATGAACCACACCGTTCTCAAATATGTGTCGATCCTGCTCGTGTTCTCGGTCCTATCCGTCGGCGGATTGGCTCAGGCGCAGTCGGTCGAACATGCCGGACACCATGCTCATCATCAGGCTGCCACGCATGGCACTGTGCTCTGCTCCTGGATGTGTGCCGCCGGGACGGTGCTCGATAGTACGGTCGTCCCGTTTGAAGCCGAACTCAGTCCGATTGCATTCCTTACGCTTCCCCATGCCGCGCAGCCCTCGATTGAGCTGTGCCAGTCCTCTCCCTGCCGCGCTCCTCCATCGTTCTCTCTGTAGTCTTCGTTGCTCATTATAGCCCGCAATCGGGCGCATTCTGTCTCTCATGCAACCCACTGAGTGGGCTGTAGGGCAGGCGGCTAGGGACGATTCTTCTAGAGAGAAAGGGTTCGTGTCATCATGGTTGGAACCAGGTTTTTCCTCGGATGTATTCTCAGTCTCGCAGTCATCTTCTCCTCTTGGATTGGTCTCCACCCAGCGCAGGCATCCTGCGGAGCTGTGTCATGTTTCGTCGTGATCGGGTCGCAGCAGCAAGTGCCTCAGGAAGGCGTGCTGACGATCAATGGCATGTACAACTATACCCCCATGCGATTGCTGAGCGGCACCAACGGCTTGATTCCGGCTGCAAATCAAGCCAATCAACGGTTGATCCTCGATCACCATCAAGAAACCCGAACGATCACCCAGACCTATACCCTCGACATGAATTACGGCATCACCGATCGATTTGCCATGCAGGTGTCGGTGCCTTATTTGAAGCGTAAACATCAGCACCTTGATGGGGTCGGGGAGTCGCTCGACGAGTTTGGTGAGAACACGAATTTCTCAGACAACGGAATCGGAGACGTGCGGCTCACGGCGAAATATAACGTGTTGCCGACACTGCGGAACATGTTGGTCCTGGGATTCGGAATGGATCTGCCGACCGGTGACACGCGAGCACGGGATAGCGGGGGGGGCGTTCTTGAGTCGTCAGGGCAGCTGGGACGAGGCAATGTCGGCTTAATCGGCTCGATCTAT
>CXWL01110728.1_pt1 | contig 16451 bp, 23 predicted proteins | sample 590931 | NCBI WGS metagenome assembly CXWL01 (sample SAMEA3498368, study PRJEB10139) | groundwater metagenome | biome: water well; material: biofilm material | place: Germany | collected 2015-04-27 | reverse complement strand
CAACGCTTATTTGCAGAATATAGGCATACGCAGTATCCAGGAGTCCGCGCCGTTTCCGCCGTTTCCACCCGACCTCGCGTTCCCGGAACTGACCTTCAACGTGATCATTTCCTTTGAGCTCGAGGAATGAAGGGGAATTGACAATAAGTAGCGAAGATGTTATTCTAAACCCTGTTTTTGGGAACGGGAGGATTTTGTATGGATCGTGAAAAGTCCGTTGATGAATCATGGAAAGAATCCGCCGCGCAGGAAAAAGAGCGGCTGGAGCATATAGCGCGCGGGGGAGGTGCGGATAAGACATCCGCGCAGGAAAATCCGCAGGCACCAGCGCAATCTCCCGCGGGTTCCCGGCAGCCGTCCCAGCCCCAGGACGTTCCCGGCCACACGCGCGAAGAGCCTTCAGGCGCTTACGAAGCGGATTTTGTCAATTACATCAGCAGCCTTGCCTACCAGGCGATGGTTTTCTTGGGAGAGATCCCCAATCCGGTCACGAACACCAGCGAAAAGAACCCGGAGCAGGCCAAGTTCGTCATCGAGACGCTCATTTTGCTTCAGGAAAAGACCAAAGGGAATTTGACCCGGAAGGAAAGCGACGTGCTTAACACGGCGGCATATGAGCTGCAAATGAAATTTGTTGAAATATCTGAAAAGGCCGCCACCCTCTAAAAGATTTCATGGGTGAGCCTCGCCATTTCCTCCGGAAAAGGAAATGAAGAAAATGACGGGAAACGGTATGATCGACAAGGTGCTGCTCACGATGTTGGCTTGTCCCGCCTGCCGTGGCGATGTCGTGGAAAAAAATGGAATGATCATCTGCGCGAGCTGTGGACGACAATATCCGGTGCGTAATGGGATCCCCGTTATGTTAGTTGATGAAGCAGAGAAGGGCAAATAGAAATGGTGAATAGTAAATCGCTTGCCATTAACCATATGCCATTCACCATATACGAAACAGTGGGGGTAGCTTGAGCAAAATTTTAGTCATCCACGGCCCCAGCCTCAATTTGCTTGGCCAGCGTGAACCGGATGTTTACGGTAAAACGACCCTTGAGGAGATCGATCGTCGTTTGCAGAAGATCGCTAAATCTAACCGCATTGAACTTGAGATCGTCCAGTCCAATCACGAAGGCGAGATCGTGGATATGATCGGCCAGGCCAACAAACGCGGGTTCAAGGCCATTTTGATCAACCCGGCGGCGTATACCCACACGAGTGTCGCCATCCGCGACGCGGTTGCCGCCGTGGCCATTCCGACCGTCGAGGTGCATCTGTCCAACATTTACGCGCGGGAAGAGTTCCGGCACACCTCGCTCATCGCGCCGGTCTGCCGCGGCCAGGTGAGTGGCTTTGGCGCCAACAGTTACGTCCTGGGGTTAGAAGCCGTCATCAGTCTCATCCAAAAATAACCTTTCTTCGTGAATTCCCGGATCAAACAACTCATCAATACTTTCAAAACGCGTCATATCGACGCGCTTTTGGTCACCCAAGACACCGACATCGCATATCTGACGCATTTTCCCGCCTCAGAATCGTGGCTGCTTGTTGGCAAACGCAAGGCATCTTACATCACTGATTTTCGGTACATCCTTGAGGCTCGTAAGGGTTTAAAAGGGATCGGGGTTGTACGCTACATCAAGAGTAAAGGTGAAACGATTTTTCAAACCTGCCGTCAGCAAAATATCCGTCATCTTGGCTTTGACCCCAATCATGTGACCCTTGCCCAGTATCAGGCGTTCCAAAAACAAGATTTTCGCTCGGTCAAATTGGTCGCGGTACCTCATTTGGTTGAAGCCTTGCGGGAAACCAAGGACGCGACAGAGATCAAATACATCCGGCAAGCCCTGGCTATCCATAAACAAGCCTATCAGCTGGTCAAAAAGTTCACCCGCCCGAATGTGACGGAGCAAGATATCCTTTCGCGTCTTGAAAATTTCGTCCGGCATAAGGGGGTGCGGTTTTCTTTTCCGCCGATCGTGGCTTCGGGGCCGAATTCCTGCTATCCGCACGCCAAAGTTACCGGCCGCAAACTTAAGAAGAACGATATTATGCTGGTGGACATCGGGATTGAGGTCAAAGGTTATAAGTCCGACTTGACACGTATGTTCTTTTTAGGTAGAATACCGCCGCTTGTTCAAAAAGTTAATGACGCTGTAGCGGTTGCGCAGCGTAAAGCTATCGAAAAGATACGTCCCGGTGTTCCCGTGGCGGAATTGGATCTGGTGGCACGTAACCATTTAGCAAAAAACGGGTTAGCTCGATATTTCGGGCACGCACTCGGCCACGGGGTGGGACTCGATATCCACGAGTCACCGCGTCTGTCGCAATCTAGCCCCGCGGTTCTCAAGACAGGCATGGTCATAACGATCGAACCGGCTGTTTACATTCCGCGCCGGTTCGGTATCCGTATCGAAGACATGATTCTGGTAACCCCAAAAGGATGTGAGGTATTAAGTGGCGATATCCATCAATGAGATCTCTTCCGAAGTAGGCATTCGCATGGACAATGATATTTACGCTGTGCTGGAATATCACCACGTTAAACCCGGCAAAGGAAGCGCCTTCGTCCGGGTAAAGCTCAAGAACATCAAAACAGGCCAGGTTCTCGAACGAACGTTCCGCAGCTCCGAGCGGATCGAGGATGTTCCCCTGGAGGAGAGACGGTTGCAGAATCTTTATCAAAGCGGTGATTTTTATCATTTTCTTGATAATACCACCTATGAAGAGGTCCTCGTGCCCAAGGCCGTCATCGGAGAGAATGACGCGCGGTTCCTCCAGGAAAATCTTGAGGTGCGCGGTATCTGCCACAATAATGATATTTTGAAGATCGTCCTGCCGATATTTATTATCGCGGAAATTACGCACAGTGATCCGGGTATCAAAGGGGATTCGACGCGCTCGGGAACAAAGCCGGCCACAATCGACACCGGTGCCACCATTCCTGTTCCATTGTTCATCAATACCGGAGATCGCATCAAGATCGATACCAGAACCGGAACCTATGTCGAGAGGGCACAAAAATGAACCTCAAAGAGATCAGGGAAATCATCAATCTCATGAATGAGCACGATCTTTCGGAGATAGAGCTCGAGCGCGAAGGCACCAAGGTCAAGATCAAGAAGACCCAGGGCGATGTTCCGGAGATCGCCTCCCGCAGGGATCCTAACGGGCGCCGCCAACCGCCGGATTATTCCATCGAAACGCACGCTGTCGACCAATCCGGTTCCTCCGGAGAGAAAGCCGCAGGGACCTCCGGCCGCAAGGAGATCAAATCCCCGATGGTCGGAACATTTTACCGCTCACCCTCACCGGAAGCGCCCGTGTTCGTGGAGATCGGGCAGACCGTGGAGATCGGGCAGGTCGTGTGTATCGTGGAAGCCATGAAGCTGATGAACGAGATCAAATCGGAAGTGCGTGGTAAGATCGTCGAGATCCACATCGAGAGCGCCCAGGCGGTCGAATTCGGGCAAACATTATTTTCGGTAGAACCGCTATAGGCAAGAGCCCTCTGCTGTGTCAAGTAGCACTTAACACATGACACTCACATGTTTTCCAAAATTCTTATAGCCAATCGTGGTGAAATTGCTTTGCGCGTCATCCGCGCCTGCCGTGAAATGAACATCCAGACGGTGGCCGTCTATTCCGAAGCGGACAGCGATTCCCTTCACGTGCGCTTCGCCGATGAGGCGGTGTGCATCGGTCCGGCCGCGAGCCTGGACAGTTATCTGAACATCCCCGCCATCATTTCCGCCGCCGAGATCACCGATGTGGAAGCCATTCACCCTGGGTACGGTTTTCTCGCCGAAAACGCCCATTTCGCGGAGATCTGCGAATCGTGCAACATTACCTTCATCGGGCCTTCGCCACAGGCTATTCGCGCAATGGGGGACAAGGTCGTCGCCCGCGAATCGATGCGCAAGATTGGCGTCCCTTTAACGCCGGGAGGCAAAGGGGTCGTCACTACCAAAGAGGAAGCGATCGCCATTGCCAAGGCTATCAAATATCCGGTCATCATCAAGGCCGCGGCCGGCGGCGGGGGCAAAGGCATGCGGATATGCCATAATGACGTGGCGCTGGTCAGCTCTTTGACCGTCGCGCAAAGCGAGGCCGAGGCGAATTTCGGCAATGACACCGTTTATATCGAGAAATATATCCAGAACCCGCGGCATATCGAATTTCAGATCGTCGCCGATGGGCAGGGGCACACCATTCATTTAGGGGAACGCGATTGCAGCATTCAGCGCCGACACCAGAAACTGCTGGAGGAAGCCCCTTCACCGGCCCTCGATGAAGAATTGCGCCGGAAAATGGGGGAGATGGCGGTCAAGGCCGCGCAAAGCGTAGATTATAAAGGGGTGGGCACCATCGAGTTCCTGCTTGATGAGGGCGGCAATTTTTATTTTATGGAAATGAATACGCGCATTCAGGTGGAGCACCCGGTCACCGAAATGGTCACCGGCATCGATATTGTCAAGGAACAGATCAAGATCGCCGTGGGCGAGCCGCTGAAGCTTAAGCAGGAGGACGTCAAGATCCGCGGGGCTTCGATCGAATGCCGCATCAACGCGGAGGACCCGTATAATAATTTTATTCCTTCCCCGGGCAAGGTCGAGGAATTGAACTTGCCCGGTGGACCCGGCGTGCGCATCGATACCCACATTTATCAGGGCTACAAGATCAGCCCTCATTACGATTCGATGGTCGCCAAGCTGATCACGTTCGGCAGGACCCGTCAGGAGGCGATAGACATTATGCGCCGTGCTCTCGAGGAATTCTATGTCGCGCCGATCAAGACGACCATCCCGTTGCACAAGGAGATCGTCAGCCATCCATCGTTCCTGAAAGGCGATGTCACGACGCATTTTCTGGAGAAAATTTTGAAAACCGACGCGGAGGTCCACAAATGAAACAGCCCTATGAGATCGATCTGGGAGTCGTTCATATTCATAAAAATGTGGTGGCGGACATTGTCGCTTCCACCGTCGCGGACGTTGATGGCGTGAGCTTGATCCCGAAGAGTTTCGCGGAAAACTGCGGCGAACTTTTTGGACAAAAGGTTGTGCCGGGGGTCACGGTCAATGTCGATGAAAATAGCGATGTTAGCGTCGATATACAAGTGGTCGTCCGTTACGGGATGAACATCCCCGACATTGGACGGCATATTCAGGATGTGGTAAGATCAATTGTCCAGAAAACCGTGGATATCAGTCTTAAAGAGATCAACGTTAATATTCAGGGCATAGAGAGGGGGCAAAAATGAACCTGTTTACCCGCGCGGCCATACTGTTCTATGTGACGATCATCCTTTTTCTGGGATGTTTTGCCATCCTGTACGTGTTCAACGTGCTTTCCTATAAAGATATCGTGGATATGCTTTATATTACTTATCTGGACGATAACCTGCGTGTCGCCGTAGGGTGTATCGCGGCAGGATTATTATTCATCAATTTTATCCTGTATCGCCAGCTCGACGTCAACGCTCATAAAGAGAAGGTCATCGCTTTTGACAATCCTTCCGGCCGGTTCAGTGTCGCTTTGGTGGCACTGGAAGACCTGATCCGGCGCACTATTTCCCGCTTTCCTGAAGTCAAAGAGAGCAAAGTAGACATCCGGGCATTGAAGCGGGCGTTGAGCGTCAAGATCCGCTTGGTGCTGTGTTCCGAAGTCAATATCCCCGAGTTGACCTCCATCGTCCAGGAAACGGCAAAGCGAAAGATCCAGGACATTATCGGTCTGGACGAACCACTGAATATTTCCGTTTATATCAGCAAGATCCTCGGGGATGTCGTCAAAGACAAGAAATCCGGCAAGAAGGAAGATCCGGAAGAACGCCCCGGAGTTCAGGTGCCGTTCCAGGGCTATAGGGCTTAAAGATTATGCAAAAGATCGGTATTTTAACCGGTGGGGCCGATTGTCCTGGATTGAATTCCGTGATCCGGGCAGTGGTCCACAAGGCCATGCTCGAAGGGTACGTGGTCACCGGTATCAAGAATGGCTGGATGGGGCTCATTGGAAATGACATGCGCATTGTGGATTTGCGGTTGACCTCTGGGATTCTCGATCGCGGCGGGACGATCCTGGGGACGAGCCGTTTGATCCCTCCTTTGGATAAAGCCCAAACGGCGTTGATTTATGAGAATTTTAGGCGTAGCGGCATGGACGCCGTTATCGCCGTCGGCGGGGAGGACACGCTTAAGATCGGGTTGGAGTTGTATAAACAGCACGCGATCCCTGTCGTGGGCGTTCCAAAATCCATTGATAACGCGCTTTCCGGAACGGATTATGCTTTCGGTTTCGACACGGCGGTCAACGTGGCCACGGAATGTATTGATCGTTTGCATACGACCGCCGAAAGCCATCACCGCATCATGGTCATCGAGGTCATGGGCCGTTACACGGGCTGGATCGCCCTTGAGGCGGGGATCGCCGGCGGTGCGCACATTATTTGTGTTCCCGAACTTCCCGTTAAGATCAGCGATATCTGCGATTCGCTCAAAGCCCGTCATAAACGCGGCAAGACCTTCAGCATCGTGGTCGCTTCGGAAGGAGCGAAGATCCTGGGATATGAAACACCTTTTGAAGGCGAAGACCGCCGTAGCGGCCACCGGGTTGGACGTATCGGGGAGGTGCTGGCGAATCTGATCGATGAGAACACCGGCTACGAAACGCGCGTCAGTGTTTTAGGACACATCCAGCGCGGCGGTACGCCGACGGCATTCGACCGGATCATCGGCACACGGTTCGGATTTAAGGCCGTGGAAATGATCATGGCGAAGAAATTCGGGGAAATGGCAAGCCTGCGTGACAACAAAATGTGCTCGGTCAAGATCGAAGAGGCGGTGCGCCAGCATAAGACGATCGATGAAGACTTGTTCGCCCTTGCCAAAACGTTTTCCGTTTGAGCCTAAAAGGATTGTATGAAAAAAGATATCGAGCGGATTTTTCGCGAATCCATCCGCGTCAAAGAAGAAACCCTCAAAAACAATAGCGAAAGAATCGTTCAAGCCGTTGAATCCATCCGGGAACTTTTTAGTCGAAACGGCAAGATCTTTTTTTTCGGTAATGGCGGCTCGGCCGCTGACAGCCAGCATATCGCGGCGGAATTCATCNNGGTTCAAGAAAGAGCGGCGGGCTTTGCCGGCGATCGCCCTGACGACCGACACATCGATTTTGACCGCGCTGGGCAACGATTACGGGTTCGACGTTATTTTCGCCCGTCAGATCGAGGGGCTCGCTCAACACGGCGATCTGGCTTTCGGCATCTCCACGAGCGGCAACTCCAAGAACGTCATTGAAGGGATCAAGCAGGCGAAGAAAATTGGATTAAAGACGATCTCATTGACCGGGTGTAGCGGCGGGAAGCTGGCTCCACTCACGGATATCAGCATCATTGTTCCTTCTTCGGAAACAGCCAGGATCCAGGAATCGCATCTGTGCGTCGCCCACGCGATCTGTGAGCTGGTGGAAGAAAAAATTTAGGCACACGGGTGTGGATACGCATAAGAAAATTGTTGATTTAAAGACGCTGCAACGCATCCTTGCCCGGCTAAGACGTCAGGGCAGAACGATCGCTTTTACCAACGGTTGCTTCGATATTTTACATTTCGGCCACGTACAATATTTAGAGAAGGCCAAGGGCCATAACCGCGTCCTTATCATCGGACTTAATAGCGACCGGTCGGTGCGCAAGATCAAAGGCCCACAGCGGCCGATTGTAGCGCAAAACGCGCGGGCGGCCGTGTTGGCGGCGTTGGCCTGTGTCGATTACGTGACGATATTTAGCGAAGAAACTCCGCGGAAACTCATTGCCGCGCTCAAACCTGATGTCCTTGTCAAGGGTGCCGACTGGAAGGGCAAAGAGGTCGCCGGCAGTGATGTCGTTCGTCGCTACGGCGGTAGAGTGGAATATGCCCGCTACGTCCCGCGGTATTCATCGACGAACATTATTGACGCGGTCCTTCTTCGAAGAAGAAAGTGTCAATGCGCCGCATGAAGGACGAAAAATTCTATCGCGTGATGGACGCGAACCTCAATCGGGCCAAAGAGGGATTGCGGGTTTGCGAGGACATTTGCCGGTTCGTGTATGACCAGCGGCAATGGACCAATAGTTTTAAAACGATCCGCCATCAATTGACCGATGCGGCAGTCAGGATCGGGATCCTGAAGCTGGTGATTGCGCGTCATATCGAAGGCGATGTGGGTAAAGGGACGGTCAAAAGCGAACTCGCCCGCAAAAATGTCGACGATATTTTTTACGCCAACGCGCAGCGGGTCAAGGAATCGATCCGCGTGCTGGAAGAATGCGCGAAATTGAAGGATCGACGCGTCGCTGAAGATTTTAAGAAATTACGTTACCGCATGTATGCCATTGAAAAAAGAATCACTGCGCAAGGCTGAGTTGTATTTGATCCTGGACCGTCAGGTCAATGACGACGGTCGGCTTTTTGAGATAGCCCGGGAATCCATTCGCCACGGAGCGGATATTATCCAGTTGCGGGATAAGCTCGGGACCGCGCGGGACACCTTGAAGTGTTTTGAAGGGATCCTGCGCACGGTCAATGGCCGCGTGCCGGTCATTATGAACGATCGTGTTGACCTGGCGATCGCGGCGCGCGCCGCTGGTGTCCATCTCGGTCAGGACGATGTTCCTGTCAAGGATGCGCGGCGGATACTCGGGACTAAGGCCGTGATCGGTGTATCCTGTCAGAATTATGAACACGCCCGGCAAGCCCAGAACGAGGGAGCCGATTATATCGGATTCGGGTCGGTTTTTAAAACGCTCACAAAGCCCGCGCGCAACCCAATGAGCCTGGATTTGCTAAAAAAAATTGCCCGTGAGATTTCCATTCCCGTTTTTGCCATCGGTGGCATTACGCCGGAGAATATTCCCGCTTTACGAGCTATTGGAGTCAGGCATTTTGCCGTCTGCCGCGCGATCTGTATGGCACGCAGTATTAGAGAAGCGGTAAACGATATTAAGAGGGAAATTAGTGGTGAATTTGAATTGCGAGGGTAATTCAATGGTAGAATGTAAGCTTCCCAAGCTTGACACGCGGGTTCGATTCCCGTCCCTCGCTCCACTGCTTGTCATTGCCTTGGCGGTTTCCGGCTGCGCGACGGTCAAAACAAAGAAAGATTACATCGTTGGCGGATTCCCTGAGAAGGGCCGCCCTGGAGTATACCATAAGGTCAAAAAAGGTGAAACGCTCTGGAGCATCGCCAAGGCTTATGACGTTTCGATGAAGGAAGTCATCGATGCCAACCGTATCCCCAATGTCGCCCGCGTTGAAGAGAACCAGTTGGTCTTTATCCCGGGCGTTCACGCGAGCAAAGAAATTGCCGTCAACAAGGCCAAGGAGAACGGTTTTGCCTGGCCGGTGCGCGGGAAACTGATAGGCTATTTCCACGAACGTAAAGGGGCGTACTTCAACAAAGGGATTGACATCCAGGCCAGGGAAGGGGACACCGTCCGGGCGGCCCGGCGCGGACAGGTGGTCTTCGCGGATTATCTGATGGGCTACGGCTATACGGTCATTTTGAGTCATGCGGACGAGTTTTTTTCCATCTACGCGCGTAACGGCAAACTTCTTGTCGGGTTAAACGATTCCGTGCATCAGGGGCAGGAGATCTCGCGGGTCGGCCAGGGAGACAATCCGTCGCACGTGCATTTTGAGATCAGGAAACGATCGCTGGAAGACAATCCTCTTTATTACTTGCCATAAGAGAATAAGGCATATAAAATGACCTCTTTGCCGATGGATTTGATGGCCTAGAGACAAACAAAACAGGTTTAGGGTTATTGCTTTTTGTCCCGCGTATGAGCGTACAACGGAATTTTTTTGGCCGTACGGCCATCATGGAATTGTTGAAAAAAAGGGTCCTTGATCTCAAGGAGGGATACCGGCAGAACGTCGCCCTCTTCGGGAACCGTTATATCGGCAAGACCACCATTCTCCGGCAGTTCCTCGCCAACCTCGACGAAGAGATCACCGTGGTGTACATTGATGTGGAGAACAAGGATTTTCGTTCTTTCCTGGATCAGTTCGTCGGCAGCCTGTTGTGTAATTATTCCCGCAGCCGCAAACTTCCCCTTCATGAAGACGTCGCGCTTCTTTTGGAAAGCGTCCAGGAGAGCATTCCCCATACCGTTTCGGTCATCCGTAAGATCTATAAAGATTATCACGCCAAGAAATTGAGCACGTCATTTCACGGGCTTTTAGCCTTGCCGGAGATCTTTACCAACGAGACTGGCCGCGTCTGCGTTCTGGTTTTGGATGAGTTCCATCGCCTGGAAGAGGTCACCGTGCCCAACGCGTTCGCGCATCTGGGCAAAAAGATCATGACGCAAAAAAAGTGTCTTTACGTGGTGACGAGTTCTCATCCGCAGCAAGCCCAAAAGGTCCTTTTGGAGAAATTGTCGTTGCTTTTCGGTAATTTCGAGATGATTTCCGTGGGCCCGCTTGACCCGCAGACGAGCCGGCAGTTCATCGAAGAAACCTTGCCGGGCATCATCATTAAAGAACCGTTACGTGATTTCCTCGTTGATTTTACCGGAGGATATCCTCTTTATCTGCATCTGATTTGTAACGAGCTGGTAAGTTTAAGCGTTTTGCACGGTCAGGATGAGGTTTTCATCCCGGCGTTGGCCCAGGCGGTCGAGAATACCATCTTCAACCGCTGGGGGCTTATCAGCCGGCATTTTGAGCTGATGGTCCAGGACCTGGCCGCTGGAAAAGGCAACCAGATCATCCCCGCGCTTTTAATGAGCCTTGCCAACGATAAACATAAGGCGGATGATCTGTGCGCCGAACTGGGATTCAAGAAAAACCAGGTCACCGGGAAGATAAACCGTCTTAAAGAAGAAGGGGTCATTTTCAAAAACGGCAATTTTTATTATTTTCGGGACAAGCTTCTTAAATATTGGATCAAATATATCTTCCTGCCGCGGTTAAGGGATATGGGAGGCGATCCGCAGCAACGCCGGGAACGGTTCCACCAGGAGTTCCAGTCATGCGTAGAGAATTTCAACGCCACTTCCGCCAAAGGCCTGCCGCTACGCANNGCTACGCATCATGGAATTGCTGTATTGTTTCGACAATGAGGCCTTTGACCTCAACGGCCGCAAGTATAAGCTCCCGGTGTTTCGGGAAATCGTTCCCTGGAAGATCAGCAATGAGCAGGGACAGTCTTTGAACGTGATCAAGGCGTTGACCAATGAGGACGTATGGCTGATCGCGGTCAAGGGTGAGAACGTCAGCGAGGCGGAGGTCAGCGCGCTGTTGGAAGAATCCCGCAAGAACGCGCCAAAACCTCAGCGGCATCTGATCATTTCGCTTAAGACGCTCGATGAGAACACGCGTCTGAAGGCGTTGCAGGAACGTTGCTGGATATGGAACGAGGACGAGATCAACACCCTGTTGACCCTTTTTAATAAACCCTACATTTCGCGATGAAGATCGGCGTCGTTTCGGATACGCATTCTTTGTTGATTCCCCCGGAAGTGATCAATGGCTTGAACAAAACGGATATGGTCATCCACGCGGGGGATTTTTGCACCGTGAAAGATGTCGAAACCTTCAGCCGGCTCAAGGATTTTAAAGGGGTTTACGGGAACATGGACGGCGCGGATGTCCGCAAGATTTTATCGCGCCGCGAGATCTTCGAGATCGAAGGCGCGACGATCGGCATATTCCACGGAGAAGGACCGAGAGAGTCGATCTTGGACGCGGTCCATAACGCGTTCAAGGACCGGAAGCTCGACGTGGTCGTTTTCGGCCATTCGCACCAACCCTTTAACAAGCAGATCGGCGATACGTTATATTTTAATCCCGGAAGTCCCAATGATATGGTCTCTGCCCCGTATCGCTCCTATGGTATTTTGGAGATCAAATCCGGCACAGTCACGGGAAAGATCGTTAAGTTGAAAGGATGAAAGGATGATCATGGAAAGGCTTTGGGCCCCCTGGCGCGTCACCTATATCACGCAAATTGTCAAGAAGAGCAAAGGGTGCGTGTTCTGCAGCATTTTTAAGCAAAAAACGGACCTGAAGAATTACGTTCTGATGCGCACGGCCCACGCGTATTCCGTCCTGAACATTTATCCGTACAATAACGGTCATATGCTGATCGTGACCAATCGCCATGTAGACGATCTGGATAAACTGACGCGCGTTGAACGGGAAGACCTGTTCGATCTTTTACGGACGACCAAATCCTTGGTCCAGCGGGCGCTTAAGCCCAAAGGGTATAATATTGGGATTAATCTGGGCCGCGTCGCCGGGGCGGGGTTCCCCGGTCATGTGCATATCCATCTTGTCCCGCGATGGAAAGGCGATGTCAATTTTATGCCGGTGACCGCCCACACGAAAGTTCTCTCCCAGTCCCTTGAGGTCTTATATAAGGAATTGAGCCGTGCGCACAAGAGAAGACATTGAAGAGTTAGAGGAAAATATCCTTGCCCCGTACGCGATGAAGAGCAAAGATACGGACGGGAGGATGTATGATGAGCCGAAACACGATATCCGCACGTGTTATCAGCGCGACCGCGACCGCGTCGTCCACTGCGAGGCGTTCCGCAAGCTCGAATATAAAACGCAGGTCTTTGTCATTTTTGAGGGCGATTATTACCGCACGCGCTTGACCCACACCATCGAAGTCGCCCAGATCGCCCGAACGATCGGGCGGGCGTTGGCGCTCAACGAGGATCTCATCGAGGCCATCGCCCTGGCGCATGACCTGGGACATCCGCCCTTCGGGCACGCCGGGGAGGGCGCGCTTAATGAGATCATGAAATCCGCTAAAGTGCCCGGGTTCAATCATAACGTGCGCAGCTTTGAGATCGTCACAAAGTACGAAAAGCGTTATCCCGATTTTGACGGGCTCAATCTCACGGAAGAGGTTTTGGTCGGTATTTTGAAGCATCGTACCATCTATGATAAGCCCGGCATTACCGGGGAATACGCCAACAAGGGGCAGACCCTTGAGGCGCTCGTCGTTGACATCGCGGATTCCCTGGCGTATCTCTCGCACGATATCGACGACGGGATCACCTCCGGGTGCATCAGCGAAGACGACCTGGCCGACAGTCAGCTTTGGAGAAAAGCCTATCAGCGCGTCGACCCGAGCCTTAACTCCAAAGATAAACAGATGTTTAAATACCAGATCGTCAAGGCCCTCATCGATATCCAGATGAAAGATCTTCTGTTGACCTCCAGTCAGCGGCTGGAGCAGCTAAATTTGGAATCCTCCCGCGCGGTCAAAGATCATAATTTGAAAGATCCGGTGAATCCTGTTATTGATTTCAGCCCGGCGCTTAAAGAAGAGCGGGATTATTTGCAGACCGTGTTGAACAAAAAGCTTTATCATCATTACCGGGTGGTGCGGATGACGGACAAGGCCAACCGGATCATCCACGACCTCTTTGCGGTGTATAAGGAAAACCCCACGCAATTGCCGTATTCGGTCTATCAAAGGGACAAACGTTACAGTGATACCGAAAAATATGAGATCATCGGCAACTACATCGCGTCGATGACGGACAGGTTCGCGCTCGATGAGCACAAAAAACTTTTCGACCCTTACCAAAAAGTATAAGCTGATCCTTTCAGCCGTCCACATGATCTATAGGCTGGTGAATTCCACCTATAACGTGGAGGAATTGTCGCTGCGCCTGACGCGCCTGTTGTGCCAGTTCATCAAGGCCGGTTCGGCCAATATTTATCTATTGGACAGTTCCCGCAAGAAGATTGCCCTGGTTGCCCTTTTTGACAACAAGATCAATATCCTGCTCAATAAAAAGAAACAAATGCAGAAACTTTCGGAAAAAGAAAAGAGGGTGGCCAGAGGATACGCGGTTTTCGAGAAGCATTTGATCGGGCTTCCGCTGGTGGCTGATGAGAACGTCGGGGCCGTCATTGTCCGTCGGGAGAAAAACGAGCCGCCTTTCAGCGAGTTCGACAAAGAGATGCTCGCCATCGTGGCGGAACAATCCGTCACCGCCATCAAGAACATTCAGCTCTATCAAGACCAGCAGAAGATCATCCTGGGGAGCATCCGGTTCATCGGCGAATTGCTCAAGCGGCAGGGGCACGCGCCGCTTACTACGCATACTCCGGTATATTTTAAGATCGTCAAATCCCTGGCAGAGCAACTCGCCGTCAGCCAGGAAGAGATCGACAATCTGTATTATGCCAGCGTGTTGCGCGANNGTCCCGTACAATATCCTGGCCAAGACGAGCCAGTTGACGCCGGAAGAATTCAAGGTCATCCGCGAGCATCCCGCCCAAAGCGTCGAATTGATCCGGCCCGTCGATTTTCTCCGCCCGGTACTGCCGATCATCTTGTACCGACGAGAACATTATGACGGAACCGGATATCCGTCGGGCTTAAAACGCGAACAGATCCCCATCGGGGCGCGGATCATGGCGGTGGCCGATGCTTTCGAGGCCATGACGCGCGAGCGTCCGTACAAAATGAGGCTGTCGGTGGAGGAGGCGATCAAGGAACTACGGATGAACAGCGGCACGCAATTCGACCCAAGGGTCATTGACGCTTTTATCGTGTGCACGGGGCAGAAAAAGTTCAGAAATTACTTGAGTTCAGCGAAGGGATAAACGTATAATGGAACGCACGATGAGCACCGAACATACCCAGATCGAACTTTTCCCTTTCTTGGCCGGGCGCGCCCACAGTCGGATCGCCAGACCGCGCTACCTGTTAAAAGACTTGACACTTTCGGTGNNGGTGGAGAATACTATTGTTTTATGTATTGTTTTCGTCATGGCGGTGGTTTTATTTTTTTCCTTCGGAGTGGAGAGAGGGAAGCAGATCGTCAAGGGTGCCTTGGCGGAGCCGCTCGCGACCATAACGGTACTATCGACCCCCGAAGAACCATCCGTCAAAGTTGTCGAGCGTTCTCCTGCGCCAGCCGGAAGCACAAAAGCGCTGAAGAATACCGCACCCGCTCCGGCGGCCGGCTCGCAGCAACAAAAGCAAACGCCGGCGGCAACAAATGCCACTCCTTCTCTGGAGAAAATGGAAAAGGGGACATTTACGATCCAGGTCGCTTCTTTTAAAGAAAAGGGAAAGGCCCAGATGGAGGCGAAGCGTCTGCAGTCAAAAGGTTACGAAATATTCGTCCTTTCTAAGGGTAAGCACTCCATTGTTTGCATCGGAAAATTCGCGATCAAAGACGAGGCTACGGAATTCTCGAATAAATTAAAAAACACGTATAATGATTGTCTGGTAAGGAGATTATAAATATGTCGTTACATCCTTCTTTAAGAGTCGATTCTTCATCAACGCAGCAGCGCACCGTTTTGACGCGTATCGAGCGTATCAAGGACCTTATGAAAAAAGGCCTTTGGAATGAATCTCAGCCCGTGACCGCGTTACCGAAAACGAAGATCATCAAGATCAAGACGGCCAAGGCGAAGAAAAAAGAAGAAGGCGCAGAAGGTNNAACATATAATGCCGCGTACGTGTCGTTTCCTTAAAGTGAAACGAATTGTCGTGGTTCTTGCCGTTATCTTCCTGGTTCCTGTCCCGGCGTTTGCCGCGCCGGAATCCTTCCCATTTTTAGCCCAAGCGATCAACGAACGCGTCAATGTCCGCGCCGGACAAAGCCAGAATTTCGAAAAACTTTACCAATTAGAAAAAGGTGAAGAGGTTGTCGTCGTGGGCAAGGATTTCAGCTGGTATAAGGTCCAGATCCCGCCAAGCACTTATGTTTACATTAGCGACAAATATGTGCGTCTGGCCAACAGCATGGAGGGAGAGATCATCGGTGACCGCGTGAATGTCCGGTCTTCCGCGAAGGTCGAGTCGACTATTCTGGGCCAAGTGGAAAAAGGGTCCCGCGTTCGCGTTCGCGAGAAGATCCCGGGATGGTACAAGATCGCGCCGCCGGCACAGGTTTTCGGCTGGGTTGCCGACGGGCTGGTAAAATTTAAATCCAGGGACATCACGGCGTATCATCCTAAGGAGAGGCGGCAAGAAGGATCCCCGGCCGGCCCGCCAGGGCCAGGCAGCGAGGCAAGTGAAACAAGCCAAGCGCTGCAACCCGTGACGCCGGCGGTAGCATCCGCTAATTCCCAAAAGGTTTCGGTAACCGGCGTCCTGCGATTATTGCCGCCGCGCCAGGATAATATTGACGTGTCCTATGAACTGCTCATCCGCAACAAGCCCGCCTATTTTATTCAAGGTCCGCACGGCATGCTCGACGACTTTGCCCGCTACACGGTCACGGCCGAGGGGGTGGTAAACGCCGGTCTTGAAAAACAGTTTTTAAGGCCTGTCCTGAACGTTGCCCGGGTCCAATTGGTGTTATAAGACGTTTTTGTAAGAGGATATAGAGGGGCATTCCTTCGTGATTCTTGAGATCATTTCTATCGCAGTTATACTTTTTTTTGCCGTGGTGGTGCATGAATACGCCCACGGCTGGGCCGCGTATAAAT
>CXWL01107163.1_pt1 | contig 16453 bp, 16 predicted proteins | sample 590931 | NCBI WGS metagenome assembly CXWL01 (sample SAMEA3498368, study PRJEB10139) | groundwater metagenome | biome: water well; material: biofilm material | place: Germany | collected 2015-04-27 | reverse complement strand
CGGAGTCTCCTCCATGCGCATCGCGGCGCCGCGCAGGCTCGCTTCCGAGTCGATCAGGAACTGCCCGGAGACGACAACCTTCTGCCCCGCTTCCAGGCCCTTGCGGATTTCGGTCTGTCCGTTGCTTTCGGCGCCAGTCTCGACATCGACCGGCCTGAAGCTGCCCTCTCCCTGCGCGAGCATGACAACGCTGCGGGTACCAGTCTGGATCACCGCTTCGGCCGGGACGGTCAACACCTCGGCAGGACCGGACGGCGTGAGCCGCAGCGTCGCGAACATGCCCGGCACGAGCCGGTGTCCGGGGTTGGCCAGCTCCACCCGCGCTGTCAATGTTCGCGTCGCCGCGGCCACTTGCGGCAGGATCGCGCCGACCTTGCCCTTCAGGATGGTTCCCGGCGATGCAGCCGCCCGCGCTTCGACCGCATGGCCAGGGCGCACCTGCGCTGCCAGCGACTCCGGCAGCTCTGCGTTGACCCAGACCGTGTCGAGGCCGTTGATCCGGAACATCGGCGCGCCCGACAATACGGTCGTCCCTTCGCGCACATTCAGTTCGGCCACGATGCCACCGATGGGCGCACGCACCGTCAGGCGCGGATGCACTTTGCCGCTGGCATCGACCAACCGGACCTGGGCATCACTCATGCCGGACAGGCGCATCCGCTGGCGCGCCGCGTCCGCCAGCGATTCCATGCCAGCGCCCTGCATCCGTTTGACGGCCAGATAGTCTTCCTGCGCCGCCACCCAGTCAGGCACGTACAGCTCGGCCAGCGGCTGGCCTTTGCTGACCGGATCGAGCGGCGCCCGCACGAACAGCTTTTCGACGTAGCCATTGCTGCGCGCCTGGACGAGCGCGACATCGCGCTCGTTGTAGGCGACGCTGCCGACCGCTTCGATGGCGCGCGCGAGGGTAGCGCGGGTGACTTCGGCGGTGCGTATCCCGAGATTCTGTTGCACGCGCGGGCTGATCGAGACGCCACCGTCATCGGCGCCATGGTCGGCATACACCGGCACCAGCTGCATGTCCATGAATGGCGACTTGCCCGGTTTGTCGAACTTCTGGCCGGGAACCATCGGGTCATGCCAGTACAGCGCCTTCCTGTCGGTCGGAGCAGCGGCTGCGGCTTCGCCATTGCCTGCCATCCCCTGCTTCATTCCCAGCATGTACAGGCCGTAGCCGGCGCCGACCAGGCCAGCTGCCGCCAGCGCCAGGAGGATTCCTTTAATTTTCATTTCGCTGCCTCGCCCAGAGCACTGTGCTGCGGGAATAAGAAATTCAGTTTCGCCCATAGCTGGGCGGCGTCGGCCTCGAGCTGCAGCGCCTCAAGGCGCACGGACAACTCAGCGCTGCGGGCCGACAGGACGTCGCCAAGCGTCGCTTTGCCACCGCGGTACGCCGCCACCTGCGCCGCGGTCCGGGAAAGCGCCAGCGGAACCAGCTCACGCTCATAGCGGGCGTGCCGTTCGCGGCTGGTATGCCACGCATTCATCATCGCGCCTACTTCGGCCACATGGTCGAGCAAAGCGTCATCGCGTTCGGCTCTTACCTGTTCGACCTGCGCCAGCTTCGCCGACAGCTCACGGTCCTGGCGGCGCTTCTGGTCCCACTGCAGCGGGACCGACACCCCAATCGACACCATGTTCGAATATGCCGCGCCGCGCCGCTGGAACGCCACTTCAACGCTCCAGTCCGCTTGCTTGTCGGCCAGCGCCAGCTTCGCCTCGGTCGCCCCGATTGCTTCGCGGCTGTTAAGAACGGCAATGACCGGGTGATGGGCGAGCAAGCCCTCCAGCGCCTGCGGATCGAGCCCGATGGACGTGGTTGCAGGCATGCGGGCGAGCGGCCGTTGCGCGGCATCGCCAACCCGGCGCGCCAGGTTAATGTTGGCAATGGCCGCGCGGCGGCGAATGTCGCTGGCGCGGTCGTCGATCATCAGCAATGCACTGCGCGCAGTGTAGATGTCCGCTTGCGCTCCGCGCCCTGCCCGGTATGCAGCCTCCGCCGCCTGGACTTCGCGCCCGGCCTGCCCGGCCTGCTCGGCCACTACCGCGGCCATCGACTCCGCATACGAGCGGTCCAGCCACGCCAGCGCCGTATCGCGCTCGATCTCCGCCGACGCCGCCGCCTTCTCCGCCGACGACTTGTCCGCTTCCCGCTCGTAACGTTCGGCCCGCAGGCGCCGCTTGCCGGAATCGGTCAGGTCCTGCATGACGCCGATACGCCGCTGGGTCATGAAGTCGTGCGTGGTACTGAACCGCCCGGGTCCGTCGATGGGCACGCTGTCGAGGCCGATCTTCAGCACCGGGTCGGGTAAGCGGCCGGCGGCGACCGCCATTTCACGCGACGCGTGGGCCGCGAAATCCTTTGCGGCAAGCAGGCGCGAGCGCTCGACGGCAAGCCGCGTTGCTTCCTGCAGCGTGAGCGGGGCCTCGACGGCACCGGCGGCGCTGCACAGCGCGCACAGCAAGATGGACACACAAAGTCGGCTGGACGCGCCGATGGCCGGCCGCTGCGGCCAGCCGGCCGAACGAGTGAAAACGGATGACATGAAACCTCCGGAATGCATTGAACACATCGCCAGCGCACAAGCGCGGCGACAAGGAAGCAAAGCAAGCGGGAGGATTAAATGCGGAAACAGCAGTTGCGAATGGCGGCCGGGGGCGCCGTCGCGTGGGTCAGGAAGGTACTGTGCGGAAGTGCGANNGCCAGGAACGGTTGCAACGGCGGGACTGCCGGCTTGTCGAGCGACTGGTCGCCCGACTGCCCATACGCATGACACAGGCTGGGCTGTACAGGATCCATGTCCTTGCAGCCCGGCATCTCATCCGCCATCGCCTGCTTCACCTGGTCGGCGCCCAACGACGGGCATGCGTACGACGCGACAGCAAGCTGCATGAACAGTATGCTGAACAACGCGATGACCGCTGCAAGCATGCGCGATGGGCGGGATATTTTCATAGTCAGCGGCGATGCTACAAGGGGGGCCGGCTGCTGTCAACCGCGCGGGAAAGGCGATCGGCTGGCGACGACCCGGGCCGTGCCGGTAGAAACCCCGGGAATCGCCAACCGACATCGTCGCCGCGTGGCTCAGCCGCGCTTTGGCGCACCACCGGCAAACTCTTCGATTTTCTTGGTGGGACCAGACACGATCAACAGGTCGGCCGGCAGGATACTCGTTTCGGGCAGCGCATGCTCGAAATCCTGGTTGATACGCTTCACCCCGACAATGGTGACGCCGAAGCGCGAGCGCACGTGCGACTCGGCCAATGTCTGGTGGTGGGTATAGGCAGGCGCACGGATTTTCGCGATCGCGAACCCGTCCTCGAATTCGATAAAATCGATCATGCTGCCGGTGATCAGGTGCGCCACGCGGGCGCCCATGTCCGCTTCGGGATAGACGACGTGATGGGCCCCAATGCGCTGCGCAATCTGGCCGTGTTCCGGCGTCATGGCTTTCACCCAGATATCCTTGATGCCGAGTTCGGTGAGCACCATCAAGGTCATCAGGCTGGCGGCAAGATCCGAACCGATCGCGACAATTGCATGGGAGAAATCGGCCACGCCCAGCTGCAGCATGACGTTTTCGTTCGTCGAGTCCGCTTGCACCGCGTGGGTCAGCCGGTCACCCCAGGCCTGCACCAGATCCTCCCTCGTGTCGATACCCATCACGTCGCTTCCCAGCCGCATCAGCGACTGGGCAACGGCGCCACCAAAGCGACCCAAACCGATGACGACAACACTGTCGCCCGCCGAGAACGCGAACTGCTCTGTGAAAATTCTACCCAACAATTGGATGCTCCTCCGGATAGCGGTAAGGCATGCGGCGCGCCCCAAGGACAAGCGACGTCGCAAGGGTAATCGTACCCACCCTACCAAAAAACATTAAAAGCGCGAGCGCCATTTGCCCCGATACGGGAAGCTGCGCGGTGATGCCGGTCGAAAGGCCAACCGTGCCGAAGGCGGAAATCACTTCGAAGATGATCTGGTCGGTTGGGAAATCCGTTATCCGCAGCAGGAACAGTGTGCCGGATACCACCAGAATGCTGCCGAGCACGAGCACGGTGATGGCCTGGCGCTGTGCCGACGCGCCGACCCTGCGCCCGAACGCTTCGGTATCGCTATGGCCCTTCGTCTCTGCAAGCACGAGCAAGAACAGCACCGCCACGGTGGCGACCTTGACCCCGCCGGCTGTCCCGGCGCTGCCGCCGCCGATAAACATCAGCAGGTAGTGCAAGGCCCAGCTTTCGCGCGTCAACGCCCCGATGTCGACCGCATTGAAGCCAGCGGTTCGTGCCGACACGGACATGAACAGGCTGTTCAGGACTTTTTCGCCGACGCTGAACGGGCCGAGCGTACGGGCGTTGTCCCATTCGAACAGGAGCACCCCGCAGAAACCGCCGAGCAGCAGGACGAATGTACCTGCAAGCGTGAGTTTGGTGTGCAGCGACCAGTGGCGCGGGTCGCGCAGGCGCATCCTGAGGTCGTGCAGCACGGGGAAACCGATGCCGCCGACGACAATGGCCAGCATGACAGGCGCCAGGATCAGTGCGTCGCTGGCGTAGCGCATCAGGCCGTCGGCGTGGATCGAGAAGCCCGCGTTGTTGAAGGCCGAGGTGGCATGGAACACCCCCGACCATAGAGCGTCGAGCCAACCCAGCCCATGCCCGAAATGCAGCCTTAGCATCAGCACGGCGGCAATGACGGACTGGCACAGGACCGTCACCACCAGCACGATCCGGGCAACGTTGGAGACGTCGCCGAGCCCGAGGGACCGGGTTTCGGTCTGCGTCATCAGCCGTGTGCGCAGGCGCGGCGAGCGGTTCACCATCAGTCCGAGCAGGGTGGCCGCGGTCATCATGCCGAAGCCTCCCAACTGGAACAGCAGCATGATCGTCACCTGGCCGAAAGCCGACCAGTAGGTGCCCGTATCGACCGTCACCAGGCCGGTGACGCACACCGCCGATACCGAGGTGAACAGCGCCACGCTCAGTGGCGCTGCCCCCTCCCCGGTACGGGCGGCGGGCAGCATCAGCAGGGCCGTCCCCACCATAATTGTAATCAGGAACGCCAGGGCCACGGCCCTGGCCGGGTGAATGATCGCTTTCATCTGGCCGCTTGTTTCCCCACCATCAATGGCGCTGCCTCGTCGTCGAAGTCCATGGTATCTGGATCGGGATCGGATGCGAGCGGCGCGCCCATCAACTTCAACCAGGCGAAGCCGATCAGTCCTGCGCTGAGCGATGCGACGACGATCGCCATTTTCGACGCATTGATGACATCTCCCTGGCCCGTGTACGCCAGGTTGGTAATGAAGATGGACATGGTGAAGCCGATACCGCCGAGGAGGCCCGCGCCGAGCACATGGCGCCACGCGAGGTCGAGCGGCAGCCGGGAGAGCCCAAGCGTGACCGCGGCAAAACTGAACAGGACGATGCCAAGCGGCTTACCCACGAGCAGCCCGAGCAGAATGCCAAGACTGTTGGCCGACAACAGTTCCTGGGCCCAGCCGGTGCCGATCAGCACCCCGGTGTTGGCCAGGGCAAAAATAGGCAGGATGAGGAACGCGGCCGGCTTGTGCAGCACGTGCTCGAGCCGGTGCGAGGGTGACTTGGCATCGTCCTGCACGGCCGAGTAGGGAATCGCGAAGGCCAGCAGCACCCCGGCAATNNCAATGATAGCTCTGCCGTGTAGAACACGGCGATGACAATGATCGCGCCAAGGTCGTCCATGACAGCGAGCGCGGTCAGGAAGATCTTGAGCGATGCGGGCACCCTGCTGCCGAGCAGGGCCAGCACGCCAAGCGCAAAGGCGATGTCGGTGGCCATCGGTATGCCGATCCCAGCCTGTGTGGCGGACCCGCCGTTCAGGACGAAATGGATCAGTGCGGGCACCGCGATGCCGCCGGCCGCCGCCAGTATCGGCAGCAGCGCGTTGCGCAGGTCGGAAAGCTCGCCGTTATATAACTCGCGCTCGAGTTCCAGGCCGATGAGCAGGAAGAACACCGCCATCAGGGCATCGTTGACCCAGTGCTCGATACTCATCCCTGCGACGTTCATGCGCCAGAATCCGAGGTAGCCCTCGCCCAGCGGGGAATTGGCAAGGGCCATTGACAGCAGTGCGCACAGCATGAGGACGATTCCTCCCGCCTTGCTCGACTGGGTAAATTCCTTGAACGTTCTCGACAGCCGCTTTTCAATCCGCATTTTGTCCTCCGGCAGCGTGCCAGCCTGCTGGCGAACGATGCGGCATTACTGCGCAGAAACGCAGAACCGGGTAGACGGGGGCATATTTCGGAATGGGAACGGTGGCGTGGTGTGGATGCAGCGAAAGGGAAAATGACATAGGCAATGGACGCAATGAACCCGCGTGGCGGCCCGACCAGCGCGCATCCTGACATACAGGTCCAGTATGGTCACCCTTGCCGGATTATACCGCAGTCTATTGTCATTAAACCAAAGACGCCGTGCGCTCCGGGACGGCGGGCGCCGGGGACCGCGGTCCTTCAGGATCAATTTCCTGCTTGACCTTGCCATCGTTGGAATGTCTACAGTGACTTCTCTACTTCCTGGAGGGCGCTTATGTTTGAGCCTAAATCTGGCCGCACCGACCCACACACCTTCGCCGCGGCCGCGAGTATTACACACAGTTCCGGGAGTCCGGCAGCTGCGCCGGGAGATCCGCCGGCCGGCCTGGGCGAAACCACGGGCGCAGTGCCTGGCGCAACGGTCGGGCGGGAAACGCATCGCACGGGAATCACGAAGTGCCTGTTCTGTCGGTATCGAAAGCCGGCTGCGCGTAGCGGGGAGAGTGCACATGGCTAGGGTCACGATATTGCCCCACCTAGAACTTGCGCCTGCCGGGGCTGAAATGAACATCGCCACCGGGACAAGCATCTGCGATGCGTTACTGGACAACAAGATCGACATCGAGCACGCCTGTGGAAAGGTAGGGGCTTGCACCACATGCCATGTGATCGTCAGACGCGGATTCTCATCCCTCGCAGACGCAAGCGAGGACGAGGAAGATGTGCTTGACCGCGCATGGGGTGTGGAAGCGCACTCGCGGCTGTCATGCCAGGCAATCGTCGGCGATGTTGACATGACGGTCGAAATCCCGCGTTATTCGATCAATCATGCAAAGGAAAACGGCTAGGTCACCGTTAATTGTGGGAGTCAACACGTCGTGCCCGCGAAAGAGGCTGTCGCAAACCGCAAAAATCATTGCCATCAATAACTGAAGAACCGTCATTCTCGCGTANNGGTATGGATTCCGCGGGGCCGCCGAGGCCTACGCGGCAATGACGATGGTAGATTTGACTCTTCGGACCTTTCGCAACAACCTCGAAAGCGGGAATCCATCCTGAAGATGATCAGTAGTAAAGCTGGTTCACTCCCAGCGCAAACTCGGCATGGGTTCGCGCTTTCGCGGAAGACGTCCACACTGAACGGTGACATAGCCAAGGAAACGGCTAGCATCACAAACAGCGTGGCATCATGACGCAGTCACACTGGCAAGCCGATTCGATGCATCAGCCTGGTCGTGCGATTGATGCTGCCCCCACTAAGGATAAGCAAATGAAAGCTGATCACCATCACCACAATGCCCCGGATAATGGCGTGATAACGGCGGAAGATCCAGCCAAACCATTTACCGATCCGGTATGCGGCATGCGCGTTGCAGCGGCCCCGGAGAAGCAGATCACGCACGCGGGCCAGGACTACCATTTTTGCAGCAGGCGCTGCATGGACAAGTTCCGTGCCGATCCGTCACGCTATCTCAAGCCTGCAGCCGGGCAGCCGCTGCCCGCGCAGGAGCCAGCTGCCGGAACGATTTATACCTGCCCGATGCATCCCGAGATCCGCCAGCCGCAGCCGGGCAATTGCCCGATCTGCGGCATGACGCTCGAGCCGGTCATACCGGAACTGGACGAGGAAGAGAACCCCGAACTCATGGACTTTCGCCACCGTTTCTGGTGGACGCTCCCTTTGACGGTCATCGTCACGGCCATGGCGATGCTGGCGCACCGCTTCTACCATGGCGGGATCCCGTACCAGAACTGGATTGAACTGGCGCTGAGCGCCCCGGTGGTCCTCTGGGCCGGCTGGCCGTTCTTTTCCAGAGGGGCGCAATCGGTCATCAACCGCAGCCCCAACATGTGGACCCTGATTGGGCTGGGGGTCTCCGCCGCTTTTTTCTATAGCGTCGTGGCCACTGTCGCCCCTGAACTGTTCCCTGCGACGTTCAGGCAGGACGGCCGCGTCGGCGTTTATTTCGAAGCTGCGGCGGTCATCGTTTCGCTGACCTTGCTCGGCCAAATCCTGGAACTGCGGGCGCGGTCGCAAACATCGNNNNGCGCAGGCGACCAGGTCATCGGCGCCACGCTCAATACCAGCGGCAGCCTGGTAATGCGCGCGGAAGTTGTCGGCTCGCACACCATGCTGTCGCAGATCGTGCAAATGGTCGCCCAGGCCCAGCGCTCGCGCGCCCCCATGCAACGCCTGGCGGACGTTGTCGCCGGCTATTTCGTCGTCGTCGTCGCCATCATTGCATTGCTCACCTTCGTGGTCTGGGGGCTTATCGGGCCAGCGCCGAGCTGGGTATTTGGTTTCGTCAATGCTGTCGCGGTCCTCATCATTGCATGCCCATGTGCGCTCGGCCTGGCCACGCCGATGTCGATCATGGCCGCGACCGGGCGCGCCGCGACCGAGGGGGTCCTGTTCCGTGACGCCGCCGCCATCGAAGGGTTCAAGAAGGTCGATACGCTGATTGTCGACAAGACCGGCACCCTGACCGAAGGCAAACCGTCGTTCGACCGCGCCATCGCGGCGCCCGGGTTTACCGAAACTGATGTGCTGCTGGCCGCCGCCAGCATCGACCAGGGCAGCGAACACCCTCTTGCGCACGCCATCGTCGCCGAGGCGCGCCGGCGCGGCCTCGTACTGAACAAGCCGGAATCGTTCGAATCCTCCAGCGGCATCGGCGTACGCGGGGTAGTGGCGGGCCAACGTCTTGCACTGGGCAACACCAAGCTCATGGATGAGGAAAAAGTCGACTGGCGCGCCCTGTCGGCCGCTGCGGAAAGCTTGCGCGGCGAAGGCGCATCGGTCATGTACCTGGCCGCGGACGGACAACTGCTCGGGCTGGTGGCTGTTTCCGACCCGGTCAAGGCGACCACGCCGGAAGCGCTGGAGCTGCTGACACGTACGGGCCTGACGGTCATCATGGCAACCGGCGACGGCCTCACGACCGCCAGATCGGTCGCAAGCAGGTTGGGCATTGCCGAGGTGTATGGCGAGGTGAAGCCGCAAGACAAACTCGCCCTGGTGGAACGCCTGCAAGCGGAAGGCAAGGTTGTGGCCATGGCAGGCGACGGCATCAACGATGCCCCTGCCCTCGCCAAGGCCAATGTCGGTATCGCCATGGGCACGGGCACGGACGTGGCGATGAACAGTGCCCATGTCACCCTCGTCAAGGGCGATTTGCGCGGTATCGCGCGGGCGCGGGAGCTATCGGTAGCTACCGTGCGCAACATGCGCCAGAACCTGGCCTTTGCGTTCGTATACAACTCGCTCGGCATCCCGCTGGCTGCTGGATTGCTCTATCCATTCACCGGGCAGTTGCTTTCGCCAATCATTGCGGCACTGGCCATGAGCCTGAGTTCGGTTTCGGTGATTACCAATGCGCTGCGCCTTCGGCATCAATAAGGCCCCGGCAAAGAACTCGAAAAACATGGACGGATGAATCGAACATGTATGGACGCATGATGGATTTCGGATCACCATAGGCGCGTAGCGGCGCCATTGAAACGTCCAGCTCGCGCGGCACTAACCCAAAAGGAGTTCCATCATGCTTCTCACTACCAAAGCACTTCCCCGCATTCTGGCCGCGCTTGTCGCTGCAGTGGCACTTGGCGCCTGCGCGACGCCCGAGGGCAGCACGGACAATGTCGTCCATCATGCTGACCAGGGGGCGCGTTGCGCAGTGGCGGGTCCGGCGCCATCGGGTTGCGCGATGATGGGTAGTGGAATGATGGGTGGTACGGGGTCTGGCGGTCCCATGATGGCTGGGAAGATGGACAAGAACGCGATGTGCGCAATGTACCGCGAGATGCATAATGCCACCCCGCAACAGCGCCAGTCCATGATGGACCAACAAATGAAAGGCATGTCTCCGGAAATGCGCCAGCAACACATGGAGATGATGCGGCAACAATGTCAGTGACAGCGCGTCACCGGGCCCGGCAAAAGTTTCGAACCGCTGCACTTTTGCGCGTCGTAGCTTGGTCGTGCGTGCACGCGACCGACCATCAACGCCTCTGGCGAAATCGGTGACCGTTGCCGGCCTACGTAGCGAAGGCCGCACACAAGCTCAACTGCCGGACGGAGTCTTGTTGATCGGTCGAAGACTCTACCAGCATGATGTCTAGCCCATGCGTCGTCCAGCCTGGATGCGCGCCGCGTCGCGGGCGGGCGGCAGCCCGAAGGCCCGGGCATATTCGCGCGAGAACTGCGTCGCGCTTTCATAGCCCACCTCCAGCGCTGCAGATGTCACGCTCTGGCAGCCGGTCACCAGCATGGTGCGCGCATGGAGCAGCCGGATCCTCTTCTGGTATTGCAGCGGGCTGAACGCGGTGACCGACTTGAAGCGCCGGTGAAATGCCGAAGGACTCATGGCCGCCATCTCCGCCAACGCATGGACGCGCAGCGGCTCAGCGAAATCTCTGCGGATACACTGGATAACGTTGTTTAACCGCGCCAACGCGGTATCCGGAGTGGCAATGTCGCGCAGCATTCGCCCGTGCACACCCTGCAACAGGCGATAAAGGATCTCCCGCTCATAGGCCGGTGCCAGCGCGGGGATATCGGCTGGATGCTCGAGTAACCTGAGCATGCGCACCCACGCGTCCATCAGTTCGGCAGTCACAGCCGCCACTGAAAAACCATAGTCGCGGGATAGATTCGGCTCCGGTTGCGGTGCAGGATCAGGCAGGTCGTTGAGCAGCCCTGCGACGATCGCAGGGTCCAGGGTCAGACTGACGGCCAGGTAAGGGGTGCCATCCTGAGCCGGATGCACCGCGCCTACCGCCGGAAGGTCGACCGACATCAAAAAATAAGTGGCGGGATCGTAGTGCATGGTCCGGTCACCGACGGTCATCGTCTTGCTTCCAGTGAGAATCAGGTTAACCATCGGCTCGTAGACCGCTGCAAGGTCGTGCTCTGGAATCTTGCCCTGCACCATTGCTACCCGTGGAATTCCCGTCTCGGTACGGCGGTTCTCTGCGCGCGCCGCCAATCTCCGGAGTTCGCCTAGCTGGATTTTCATTGTCATCGTGAGTCGATTAGACACCAGAATCCGCAGGCAACACAAGCGGAAAGCAGGAATAGGCAATAACCGGGCAGGAAGAGGCATGCCATCGGGACAACGCGAGCGTAGAGTAACTCCATTCACAACAAGGGAGAAACGTATGCGTATTGTCGTCGTCACAGGTGGAAGCCGCGGTATCGGGGCCAGCGCTGCAGTCCAGTCAGCGCGCCGGGGAATGGGCGTCATCCTCACTTACAAGGGGAACGTGGACGCTGCGTCCGAAACAGTTCGGCGCATCGAAGACGATGGCGGAAAGGCGGCCGCCCTGCCCCTCGATGTCAGCGACATTGGTAGCTTCGCAGCCTTCCGCGAGGCGGTGCAGCGAACGCTTTCCACGTGGGGCAGTGTCCACCTTGGCGGCCTGGTCAACAACGCTGGTTTCGGGCTGTTCAATCCGATTGCGTCGGTCACGGAAGAACAGTTTGACGGGCTGATGAGCGTGCATCTGAAAGGGCCATTTTTCCTCACCCAAGCCCTGCTCCCGCTCTTCGGCGAGGGCGCCGCCATCGTGAATATCACCAGCGCGACAACCCGCGTCGCTACGGCCGGCGTCGCGCCCTACGCCGCTTTCAAAGGCGGACTGGAGGTGCTGACACGCTACATGGCCAAGGAGTTCGGGGAGCGACGCATTCGTGTCAACGCAGTCTCTCCGGGCGCTATCCGTACCGAGCTCGGTGGCGGGCTGAATCAGGACTTCGAGGCATTGCTGGCATCGCAGACGGCACTCGGCCGCGTCGGCGAGCCAGATGACGTCGGCCGCGTGATCGCCACGTTGCTGTCCGAAGACAGCGAGTGGATCAATGCCCAGTCCGTCGAAGTCGGCGGCGGCTACAACATCTGAATCAGAAATACTGTAACAAGGACAGGCTATCAACAATGACTAAACTTATGATCTATGGAGCGGCCGGTTATACAGGCCGCATGGCTGCCGCCTACGCCAAGGCGGCTGGATTACACGTCATTATCGCGGGCCGGGATCCGGCACCGCTTGCAAACCTGGCGTCAGTGCTTGATGTCGACTACCGCGTATTTTCTCTCGACGATGCGGGAGGGATTATCGAAGCCATGGCAGGTGTGGCAGTCCTTCTTAATTGTGCCGGACCATTTTTGCGCACCGCCGAACCGCTCATGAAAGCGTGCATTGAGCGTGGCGCCCATTACCTGGACATCGCTGCCGAACTTGACAGTTACCGTCTGGCAGAAAACCTGGACGCGCAGGCAAGGACCGCTGGCGTCATGCTCCTGCCTGGCAGTGGCGGCAGCGTGGCGATGTTAGGATGCCTGGCACAACACGTCGTAAAACGCGTTTCAGAACCGCGATCGATCAGCATTGCGCTCCACGTCTCGGGCGCGATGTCGCGCGGTTCGGCGCTCAGTGCTGCGGAGAACATGACGGATTGCCTCGCCCGGGTTGCCGGACAACTTGTGCCACGGAGCCCCAGCGATACCCGTGAGTTCGATTTCGGACGCGGCGCAGTGTCCTGTTTCCCGGTCACCCTCCCCGACCTGGTCACCATATGGAAGGATACCGGCGTCCCGAATATCGGGACCTTCGTGCACGTTTCCGGAGACGCTTTTCCCGAGGGGGATCTCGCGGCATTGGCCGACGGTCCGAGCGTCGAGCAGCGGGAACAGAATCGCTACCAGGTAGCTGTTGAAGTGATCGGCAGGGACGGCACGGTAGCGCGTGCGGTACTTGATACGGTCAACGGCTACACCTTTACCCCGATGGCCGCAGCGATGGCGGCACGGCGGGTACTGGCGGGCGAAGTACGGGCTGGCTTCCAGACTCCTGCTGGCCTCTTTGGCGAGGACTTTGCGACAAGCATTGCCGATACCACCATCGTCGACCTGCCGTTAAACAAATGGAGCCCCCTATGTTAGATCACGTCTTTCTGTCGGTTAGTAACGTACCGGCATCGATCAGCTTTTACGAACAGGCGCTCGCGCCGCTTGGCATCGGCCGGCGCGTCGATTATGACGGCGCCGATGGGCCAAAAGGTCATCCAGACCTGAAAGGGTTCGGCAGTGACGGGCGGGTCTATTTCTGGCTGCGCAGTGGTGACGCCGATGCGCGTGCCATCCATATCGGTTTCGTCGCCAAAAGCCAGGCCGAAGTCGACGCGGCCTACGCGGCCGCGATCGCAGCCGGTGCGACCGACAACGGCCCGCCCGGCGCGCGGCTGCACTACGATCCGCGCTATTACGCCGCCAACTTCTTCGACCCGGATGGCTACAGCATCGAGGTGGTGTACAAGAGCTGGCAGCACCCGCTGGTTTGATATAAGCGCACGGAAGATATTCAGCGAGGAGTGCTGATGCACGCTCCCCCCGTCAGCTGTTTTTGTCAAAACGCCCCACGTTTGGTGCAGCCGACTAGTCGCCTAAAGGATCCTTCCCGCTCGTTCCCGGTTCAGCCACCAGGTAACGCTCGCTCCAGGCTGCGATCACGTTAGCGATGTACACCGCATCAGCTTTGTCGCTGATCAGATGGTCGGCCGTATCGAGTGATACGAAGCTTTTTGGATGCTTGGCACGGCTGAAGATATCAAGAGCATTGCTGATGTCGACTGTCAGATCGCGAGGCGAATGCATGACCAGCAGTGCTTTGCTCAGCCGTGCAATCGTGGCGCCGAGCTGATGTTGGGCGGCATCGTGCAGGAACTGGCGTTTGATGCGGAACGAGCGCCCGGCCAGCATTACCTCCGCTTCGCCGTGTGCTTCGATCTGGCCCAACTGATCACCGAACAGCCCCGCCACATGCGACGGATCGCTGGGCGCGGCAATCGTCACGACGGCGCGCGCTTCAGGCACGTGTACGGCAGCGGCGAGGACGGCGGCACCGCCCAGGCTGTGCCCGATGAGCACGGCCGGCGCCCGATGATCCTGCCGCAAATAGTTCGCCGCGGCGACGAGATCGGCGACATTCGACGAGAAATTCGTATTGGCAAATTCGCCGTCGCTCGCACCAAGCCCGGTAAAGTCAAAGCGCAGGACGGCGACACCATGCTCGGTGAGCGCGCGCGAAATGCGGCTTGCCGCAAATACGTCCTTGCCACAGGTGAAGCAATGGGCGAACAGTGCATAGGCGCGGATTGGCCCGCCGGGAACGTCGAGGCGACCAGAGAGCTTGGCGCCATGTGCACCGCGAAATTCGATACGCTGCTGAGTCATATCATTCTCCAGGCCAGATAAGCAGGCGACCGTTGCCTTGGCGCCGTCAAGATGCTCATGGTCCTTAACTTTACACCTGCTCGGCTGATCTGTCGGTACCAGACGGATGCGGGGTGATCCGGGAATGCCCCCGCCAGCGGATCGGTTCTGATCTGCCCCCTTACCTAAGAAATTCAACCAGCTTCGGAATAACCACCGGCCCTGCCTCTTCCAGCAGCCAGTGGCCCGCATTGGGCACGATCACGCCTTCGACGTTCGTTGCGACCAGCCTGGCCTGCTCGATCAGGACCGGGCCGGACGCTTTCTCCCCGGTCAGCACCAGCATCGGCATTGCCAGCGGTACCTTGGCGAATTTGGCGAAGTCGGCCGCGTCCTGTTCGAATGCGCCGAACACTTCGAAACCCGCGCGCATGCGGCCGGGCTGTGCGTAGGCCGCCGCGTAGAATTTGCGGTCCCCCTCCGAAATCGAGCGCGTTTTGTCGGCGGCAAAGTCATTCCAGAAGTGTTCGAAGTAGGTGCGCTCGCGCCCCTTGACCAGCGCCAGCGGGGTCGTTCCGTAAAAATGGAAGTGCCACAAATCGCGCAGCAGCCAGACATCCTTCCAGTTGCCGACGCCGGGCAGGAAGGCATCCATCAGCGCGATTTTCCGCACGTCGGCCGGATATTGCGCGGCATAGGCATACGCCACCATCAGGCCGATGTCATGGCCGACCACTTTTACCTCGCGCAGGCCCAGGCTCGCCACCAGCGCATGCACATCGCGCGCCATCTCGGCCTTGGTAAATCCCTTCTCGGGAATCGACGTTGAACCGATGCCGCGCAGGTCCGGCGCAATGACCAGGTGATCGGGGGCAAGTCTGCGCATCAGCGGGATCCACATCCGGCTGGTCTGGGTATACCCATGCAACAGGATGACGGGGTCGCCTTTGCCGGCGACAAGGTAATGGATTCTCTGTCCGCCGACCTCGGCGAACTTGCTTTGCGGCGCCTGCGCGTTTGCGGCGGGCACGATGGCAAGTGCCATCAGCAGGCCGGCGAACGCGGAAGCGCGCGCCAGGTATCGTTGGAAGGAAAAGGCAAATATGCGCGTCATGGCTGGCTCCTGATCTGACGGTGGGGAAATGCGGCGCGCCTGGAAGGCACGCCGCGGCGTGTTACAGCTGGCTCATGCCGCCATCGACTATCAGTTCGGTACCGACGATGAACGACGAATCCGACGACGACAGGTAAAGCACTGCAGTGGCCAGCTCTTCCGGGGTGCCGAAGCGCTTGAGCGGAATCTGGTCCTGGATCGCCTGTGCCATCTGATCGAGGTGCGCCGCTTCCATCCCGAGGCGGCCGTAGAGCGGTGTGGCGATCGGCCCCGGACTGACCACGTTGACTCTTACGCCGAGCGGCAGCAATTCTGACGACAAGGTCTTGGCAAACGAAATCAGCGCGGCCTTGGTGGCGGCATAGACCGACGAAGACGGCATCCCGATGTGCGCATTGATCGAACCGTTGAGCACGATGGCAGCACCACGGTTCAGCAGCGGGGTCAGGGCCTGGATGGTGAAGTAGGCGCCTTTCACGTTGACGTCGAAAGACTGGTCCCACAGCGCTTCGTCGACATCGAGGAAAGGCGCAAACTTCGCGATGCCTGCGTTCAAGAAAATGGCGTCCAGGGTAACGCCCTGTCCGCCCAATACCCTTGCCAGCTCGCTGGCGGCCTTGATGTCGCCCTGGTCGTTTCTCAGCGCGATGGTGCCAGCGCCGATCTGTTCTTTGGCCAGGTCCAGCGTCGCCTGGTCCCGGCCAGTGATCACGACGCGCGCACCTTCTTTTGCGTATTGAATGGCAGTGGCCAGGCCAATGCCGCTATTGCCCCCGGTGACGAGTACGGTTTTGTTTGAAAAGCGGTTCATGAAATTTCCTATC
>CXWL01015884.1_pt1 | contig 16457 bp, 14 predicted proteins | sample 590931 | NCBI WGS metagenome assembly CXWL01 (sample SAMEA3498368, study PRJEB10139) | groundwater metagenome | biome: water well; material: biofilm material | place: Germany | collected 2015-04-27 | reverse complement strand
TTCATCGCCCAGAAAATAGTGCCTGGATTGCCAGCCATCGTTTCGGCTGCACAGCTCTACATCGACAAAATCCTGTTCTATCAGCATATATTCCTGTAACGATGGAATGGACTGGTAGGCTATTTTTTTAGTCGTCTCGTCCATACGCCGTGTCGAGCCCGATAAAACCTCTACTATCAGCGTCGGGGATTCCGTGTAGTATTCGTTCCCGGTTTTATCCTCGCAAACCACCATGACATCAGGATAAAAAAAGTCATTTCCCACTTTGACTTTCAAATCCGACGTGAAAGGTTCGCAAGGCGAATTTTGTAAATATCCATGTAACTTGGAGGCGATATTTACAGCAATTCTTTCGTGATTTTTACTGGCGCCTGCCATTGCATAAACTTCGCCATCGATAAGCTCATGTTTCACTTCGGCCAAAATCTCCCCTTGCAGGTAATCTTCCACAGTAATTTTATTAGGTGCGTATTTTAAAGACATCATTTTTACCTGAACATGCAAAACTATTTTAGATTATAGACAATTAGCTCAAGCCATTAACCGTTTCCATCAACAATGATGGAACATCAACTATTTCCTGAGTGGACCAGAATGGACTTCCGGCAACCGTCTTTATCGACGCCGTCTGATTTTTGCTGTGTTGCGTATCAATAAATTTGGCATTAAGCCGAGAAACCGCCTTATCTTCAGCCGCTACCACTTCATACAGTACCAGGTTGTTCACTGAAGGCAAATCCAGCGCTTCGGCGCGCAATGCCAGAACAGGATTGATTAAATCAGGATTGAGCAGATAACCGGCGACCTCAATCGCTTTTCCATCCGCTAACTGCTGCTTGAGTTCTGACGTCTTTTCCTGTGGTGCATTTCTATCCATAACCGACGCCGCAACGCGCAAGCGCAAAAACTGCATAACAAAGGTTTCGCCGTTCAACACCGGCTGCCAGCAAATTAAATGATCAATTTTAAGATTCGTTGCAGCAGCAAAATCCATTGCCAATAACGCCCCTAATCGTAAACCCCATAAACTGATGGAATCAGCACCCCGCTCAACCAGCCAGTTGATGGCATCGGTAATGTCCTGCCGCCATTTGATCCAGGTCGCATCGGAAAAACCACCGCAACTGTCTCCCGTGCCATACAAATCCAGTATCAGCACGCCATAACCCTGCCGGGCAAACTCTCTGGCCTGCAGGGAAACCATCCGCCTGGATTTATTCATTTCTTCGGCAAAGGCAGGAATATGTAAAATAACCTTTCCGGTCTTGCCACCGGCTGCTGCAGGATAATACAAGCCAAATAAATCGCCGGATTGAGCGGAAATAAAATTTGGCATCACGGTAGACGTCAAGCCTGACTGATTGCCCATAAAACGGGTTAAGCCTTATTCAATTTTTGCTCAACGAATGTGACTAACGAGCCCACTGTCTCAAAAACCTCCGCATCAATTTCATCATCATCGATAAAAAAACCATAGTAATCTTCAAGTGCCGTCAACACAGAAACGACAGCCATTGAATCAAATTCCGGCATGGCGCCCAACAAAGGAGACGCCATTGTCAGCGGTTTACCCGAATCGGGAAGCTGAAGGACGGAATATAAAACGTTGTTAACCTCATCAAACACAGACATATATACCCTAAAAAAGTGTCTTTGTATTAAACTATAACCGCTATTTTAGATTATTAAAATTTAATCGTCGTACACTATTAACCTGTTGTAATTATTATTTTGAGCAATTCTTACCCAAAGCCCTTAGTCCCCTTAACGCCATTGTTGGGAGCCAACCTTCCCGCTAACGACAAACATCCATCAATCCCATCAGTTTTAGATATTAAATATGTATGCATGACAACCAGCGGGCGTTATGCTATTGCCTTAGCACTGGAACATGCCGGAATTAAACCTGATGATGTTGTCCTGATCCCGGCTTATCACTGTGAAGCCATGGTGGCGCCGGTTAAGTGGATCAAGGCCAGACCGGCATTTTATAGCATAAATGCCGATACATCGATTAATCTTGATGACATCAACAAGAAAATAACTCCGAAAGTTAAAATAATTATAGTGACTCACTATTTTGGTTTTCTTCAGGATTTAACAGCAATTCGCGCTTTGTGTGATCAACAGGACATCCTGCTGATTGAAGATTGTGCGCATGCTTTCTTTGGCAGCAATAATCATCATCAGTCTGTCGGCAAAGCCGGGGATTATACGATTGCCAGCAGCATGAAATTTCTCCCCCTCTATGAAGGCGGTATTTTATGCTCGGAAACCATTGATTTAAAAGACATCAAAGTCACTTCACCGTCCCTTGGCTTTCAACTTAAATCGCTTATCAACACGCTGGAAAGATCGCTTTCCTATAACCGTCTAGGCACTACCGGAAAGCTGTTAAATGCGTTGCTTACGCTGAAAAACGCGTTATGGACAAGCCTTAAAAAATTAAAATCCTCATCACATCAGGCTTCATCAGGTCCCTCATCCTCTGACGGCGGCTACGGTCTTGATGCTGAATGGGTGCATAAAACTCTATCCTTACCTTCCCGGCTCATCATAAAGCTGGCCGATTTAAATAATTCCGCGCATCGGCGGCAGGAAAACTATCGAAAACTGCATGCCGCACTCGCAAAAATCCCGAACAGCCGGCCTCTGTTCGAAACGTTGCCGCTGAATGTAGTGCCTTGGGTTTATCCTTTGTATGTCAATAAGCCTGACCTGTATTTCAGCAAGCTTAAAATACAGGGTGTGCCCATCTGGCGCTTCGGCGAATTTTTAGACGTGGAAGTCGATGAAAAACTTTGCCCGGTCAGTGTAGAATACAGCAAACACATTTTTCAATTTCCCTGCCATCAATCAATATCGGATCAGGATATCGACTGGATGATAAACCGGATAACCCAAACACTGACGGAAGCCTAATGGACTGGAAATTTTACCCCGTGGCAGACTTTATTCAGCATCAGGTCAATTGGGACAATCTCAATCGGGAATCTGCAAACACACCGCTGCTCAGCACTGATTTTATCAAGCCTTTACTGGACCACTTTTCAGGCAGCAAGGATCGTCTCGCCATTTGCGGCCATAGTGATAACCCGGACGCCATGGCGATTGTCACGCAGCGTAAATTCGGCGTATGGGAAACCCTGCAACCGTCGCAGGCGCCGCTGGGCTTATGGCTGCAACGCAAAGGCGCATCAACCGCTCTGCTAATGGCGCAGTTACGTAAAACACTGCCTTTTCCGGCATTGCTGTTCGGCATTACCCAACAAGATCCTGATTTGTTACCCAGATCGGAAAATCAAAAAAACCTGAGCACACTCGACTACATTGAAACCGCCCGTGTTACGATCCAGGGCAGTTTTGAAGACTATTGGGCGCAGCGAGGCAAAAATCTGCGCCAGAATTTAAAACGACAACGCAATCGCCTGGAACGAGAAGGCGTAGACGTAAAGTTAAAGATAATCACATCGGCCGATGACATAGCGCAAGCCATCATCGATTATGGCAATCTGGAATCGGCGGGCTGGAAGAATTCCGGCGGTACGGCCATTCATATCGACAACCAGCAGGGACAGTTTTACCGCGATATGCTGATCAATTTTTGCCGGCATCAAGATACGCTGGTGTTTCAATATTATTATGACAATGTGCTGGTCGCTACCGATTTGTGCATCAAGGACGCGCAGAGTCTGATTATCCTGAAAACCACGTATGATGAAACAATAACGACTTCATCACCCGCCATGCTGATGCGGCAAGATGCGTTCGACCATATATTCACTAACCATCTGGCTGAAAAAATTGAGTTTTATGGCAAAGTTATGGACTGGCATACCAAGTGGAGTGATGAAACCAGATCTTTATATCATATAAACTCTAATTCAATCATATTCAGTATTTTAAATAATCATCTATTGAAAAAGTAAGTTAAAGTCGATTTATATCCTTTTGAAAATGAGCTTCTATGCTCTTTGCCGAAAAAAATAAATAATAAAAAATTTCACATTTCCAAATAAACAATAATTTCAAATTGAATTATGTATAAAGCCGAGAGATTGATTTCCCCAAGATTTTCGAGGGAAACACCACGCCTCCTTAATCTTAGCGCCCAGGCTGAATTTGAACTTTCTTCGGTAATCGAAAAAATTTCGGGGGGCGCCTATGTCTTTGAGGATCGAGAGTGCCAAATTTGCAATGGGAATCGATTTGACATTCTTGCAGAACATGATCGATATGGAATACCAATCCAGACAACTATTTGTTGCGAATGCGGGCTGATGCAAACAAATCCGGACATGAGAGAAATTGATTATAAAGACTTCTACACGCAACACTATCGCAAACTCTACATCGCCGAACTAGTTGGTCAACCAGAGGAATTCTTCCGTGAAGAGTATTGGCGAGGACAGAGAATTGTCGACTACGTCTTGCGATATGTAAAAATCCCTAAGAACGCATTAATCCTAGAAATAGGCTGTGGCGCTGGAGGCATTCTTTATGCCTTCAAACAACGCGGATATCGAGTAGTAGGGACTGATTTGGGGGTAGATAACATGTCACATGGTCGGAGTATGGGACTTGATCTCAGGAATGGAGATTTATTCGACTTGGAGCTTCATGAGAATCCAGCGCTTATTATCTATTCACACGTTTTGGAGCACATTTGTAACCCAGGAAAAACCTTACAAAAGGTTCGTGAACTTCTTGGAGCGAGTGGCCATCTCTATATTGAGGTACCCGGAGTCAAGGATGTGCATCGCAACCTATTTCAAGGGGACTTTCTACGAACGTTTCACTTAGCTCACATCTATAATTTCTCTCTAAGAACCTTGACAAATCTGCTGAAAAAAAATGGATTCGAGCGGTTGGCGGGAGACGAAACTATACGCTCAATATTTCGCCCTGGCAAAACACAGGTTACATTTGAAACCGACTACCATGACGCCTGTAATTACATTATCCACACAGAAAATTGGCGTGGTTTCTATGGCTGGGCGTTTAGGCGCAAGAACGCAGTTAGAAACTTATTCTATCGGATACGCAGCGTTTTGATAAACATGCTAAAGCGCACGGGCTTGTATAGTTTGACCAAACGCCTGCTCAGCTAAACCAATGTTTTAGGGCTACCTGAATCGACTTATCTTTTTTTCTGGATATACCATCGATACAATTTGGAACCCTTATAGAACATCCTGAAAAAAGGCATTATACAGAATAGTGAAATCATCGGACTCCACGATTTAATTTGTGCAGGATTCAGGATTATATTTCCGGCAATAATTCGCTGATGCGATCAAGAATCCTTTCCGACGCCCCCATTTGCTCACGGATCACCTGCGAATAACGCTGGATGAAAGCCTCTGCATGCTGAGGATTTTTCAATAGCATGGCAAAGCATTCATCAAGTTTTTCGTAGTCTGTGCATTCAATCAAGGCATCTCTGCTCAGAAAATGGGCAAACAGATGATAGGCTGTTGAACCGACTTTCTCCCAGGCCGTATGAGGACCAATAACAACCGGTTTTGAATATTTCATCGGTTCCAGCACGCCATGACCTCTGCCTGCAAAGGCAATTTCCGCAGTCTGATAAAAGTAAGGCAACTCACCAAACACATCAACGACCAGCAATTTATCCGGAGTTGCTTCCTTCAGTTCATCACTGCGTTTTGCATAAGGGATATTGTTTTCGTTCATAAACTGGTAAAGCCTGCCCATCATTACCTGATCGTTGATGTAACGGGGAACAAGAATCAAAACCACGTTTGGAAAATCTATCTTTAACTTTACCCACGCTTTGATCAAGGCTATCTGCTCGTCATATTCGTTTACTGATCCGGCAACGATCAATCGGCACTTTTTTTCTTCATAACGAGCCAGCAATTCAGCCAGACCGTCAGGCATGGGCGGCAGCGCTTCGGAAAATACATTATCCAGTTTGATATCACCCGTCACCAGCAATTTTTGCTTTGGGACATTCCGGCTAATAAAATCTTGTTCGATTTGTTCATTGGGTAAAAACCAGCCACTAATGGCTTCGGGCAAGAGTTCGCCGAAAAGCCGGTGTTCAATCTGTTCAAACCGGCTGCCGATTTCCAACTTATAAATACACGCATTTATTACAAACAACCGGATCTTGTAGCGCAAACAGCCCGCAGCCAGAGAAAGGTCCTGCCTTATTGGAAAATAGCCATGTAAACTTGGCCCTTCGATAAAAATGCACGCCTTGACTCGCATAGTGTTAAAAAATTGATCAATAACGGATGGATGGGATGGAAATTCCTTCATAATCACGGCAAACGGATAGATTTTGGCGTAAACTTCTATGTATTGAGTCTGACCCGGCACCAACACGAGCAAACACTCAGGAAAATTTTGATGTAACGTTGCTATGAATTGACTTGCAGCCCTCAATTCGCCTATTGTGGCGGCATATAAAACGATGCTTGAAGAAGAGACCAATTGATCGCTTCCAACGGCTATATAGTGTTTTAACTCTTTTAAACGCTTTTTTTCAGTCGAAGGCAAATCGGCATTATTGTAATTAAAATAAGCTAAGGCAAAAAAACGCTGCAATAATTTTTTAAATTTTAAAGCGATGGATAATTTATTCATCTATAGTTTGTAATGTGTTGATATATTAAATGTTATGTATATTATTATAGTTCTATTCAGTCTTATAGCTTTTCCGGCTCAGGCAAAAAACACCATTCTGGCCCCCTGGGTGGGAAATGATTTGAAGGGACTCGGATGTGTGCACACTCAAGGATATGGGCCTTTTGATTATACGAAACGGCATTCGATAAGTCCGGAGCATCTGGAACTGGTCGAAGGGGCGCATTTTAAACCGGATGTCGAAAATCTGATTGAAGGCCCTCATAGATCAAGCGATAGTCCGTGGCCAGACTTAGACTATACTTTGCGGGCATGGCCAAATCATCCCCGCGCGCTATTAACCATGATCCGATTCCAGGAACAGGTTAACCGTAAAATCACAAAACATAAAGCGCCAGTTCCAGCCGAATGCTATCTGCAAAGAGCGATTCATTTCAGCCCTGAAGATCCTGTGCCCTATGCATTATATGGCTACTATCTGCGCAAACTCGGCCGCCTGGAAGATGCCAACAAGTATTTTCTAAAAGCCACAGAGCTAGCCCCGGAGGATGCCAAACTGGCTTATTCGTACAGTCTTTTACTGATTGACATGAAAAAGTATGACGACGCTTTAAAATACGGCCAATTGGCCTACAAACTGGGTAATCCGCCAGTAAGCTTAAAAAACAAACTTATAAAGCTGGGAGTTTGGAAATAATTATCGCGATAAATAACAACCTATCGAAGAAACCTATCTTCCTGCCCGCATTGATTCTGTTATAGGCAGAGCCTCTTGTCTGATTACCCAACACTATCTGACTGGTACTTCATCCCGGCTATATCGCTCGCGATCTCGTTAGTGAAGTAATGGACCATGCATTTCTGCACTAAGCCTCAGAACCACCTCGCCTGCCTGGCAATAAGAAACATGAGCCGAAAGCCGGCTTCAATAACACCTATTTATTCAATTGTGCCAACGCACCTGACAATTTTTTAATGAGATTTTACCCAATATGGCGAATCAACCCGAATCAATAGGCAATAAAGTCATACGAGGCACTTTCTGGACCGTCGGCATGCGCTGGATATCAAGAGTAATGGGCCTTGCCTCCATGCTGATCATCGCCCGGCTGTTAACGCCGGAAGATTTTGGCATCATTGGCGTAGCCACCGCAATTGTCGGACTCATGGAAACGTTTACTGATCTGGGTGTCGACACGGCTTTAATTCGCCACCCGGACCCTCAACGCAAGCATTACGATACCGCCTGGACATTCCAGATACTGATTCACATTTTCTCAGCGGCACTGATCGCTTTAGCCGGCTTTTTTTCTTCCTATTTTTATAGTGACCCTCGCTATCAGTCCGTCTTATACGTGTTGAGCGTATCCATGTTTCTGAATGCTTTTACGAATATGGGCTTCACCGAATTTCGCCGAAACCTTAACTTCCACAAAGACTTTCAGATTAACGTAACCGTCCAGTTAATGGGAATCTTTACTACGATTGGCTTCGGGTTTTGGTTACACTCTTACTGGGCCCTGGTTTTCGGAACTTTAGCTCGCTCGATCACCCGCTTGCTGTTGACTTATGTGATGCATCCTTATCGTCCACGCCTGTCATTGGCGGCTTCCAATGAAATGGTCAGTTTTTCATTCTGGATGATAGTCCGGTCAATCGCATTATTTCTTACCACTAAAGCCGACCGTTTAATACTGGCTGCCTATTTTACGCCTGCCATTTTAGGCTTGTACGCTATAGCCGGCGAACTGACCTCAATGGCCATTTATGAGCTGCTAAATCCCCTGGGCCGCGTATTATTGCCAGCGCTAGCATCCAAACAAAATGATCCTGGCTGGCTTGAAGACAACATAAAAAAAATATTCAATGTTACGGCCACCATTGCAATGGCGACTGGCGCAGGCATAGCGGCCATAGCCGAACCGGTATTGGCGCTTATTTACGGCCCTCAATATATCCAGGCTGCCCCGATGATGCTTTTGCTAGCCCTGTTAAATATTATCGGCGGATTCAATCAGCCTGTTGGGCAAATTCTATTACTGATGAATAAAACCCGGGATTTTGCCATTATTTTCATTCTGGAAGGTATCGCCACCGTGGTGGTGGTTTATAGTCTTTCCATATACCACTACGACTTCCAGACAATCTTATATGGCCGCCTTTGTGTCACTTCATTGACCTTTATACGGCTATTTTATCTGTTACGTTCATTGAAAACGATAGGTATCTTATCCGTACTCTCAGCCTGGTTTCGCCCGGTAACGGCCGGTGTTGCGATGTTTTATGCCTTACATTTTTTTCAAGGAATAACCCCTGCCCTGAGGCCGGAAATAACCATACTGTTATCCATTCTGATAGGCGCTGCAACCTTTACAGCTGTGCTTGTGATTCTATGGTATTTGATGAAGAAACCCGATAGCATAGAATATGCGATTATCTCCCGGCTGAAATAGCTACATTTTTTGGAATACATAAATGCCCTCTATGGATAACGAAGCAATTATTATTTTAGGCATGCACCGGAGCGGCACCTCTGCAACGACAGGGATGCTGAACTGTTTGGGAGTCACCCTTGGCAAAAACCTGTATGCCGGCCATGAAAATATCAATGCAAAAGGCTATTTCGAGCATAGCGGCCTTGCCAATAACAATGAAGAAGCCTTGTTAGCCATAAATTCAGCCTGGGATGATATTCTGCCTAAAGATCCTGACTGGTGGAAAAACGAAGAGCTAGCGCATTACGCCCAAAAGATTGAACATTATTTTCAAACTGATTTCTCAAAAGCAACTGTCTGGGCAATTAAAGACCCCCGATTTTGCCGTTTATTACCGTGGTGGCTCGAGATACTGAACACACATCGAATAAATTCCAAGTTTGTAATAGTTATTCGGCCGCCGCACGAAGTTTATCTTTCTTTAAAAAAAAGGGATGGATTCTCCCTTGAAAAATCCTATTTGCTATGGCTTTTGCATTATCTTGATGCCGAATACTGGACACGAGGTATGCCAAGAGCCTTCGTAACCTTTGAAAGTCTGGTGAATAATCCTGTCGCAACCTTTAGCAATATTGAGCAAAGTCTGGATTTACGTTTTCCAATATCGCCAGAACAAGCGTCAGAAAGCCTGTCTCAATTTATTTCAAAAGATTTGATCCACCATAGCGAACAATTGCCAGATAATTCTAATCCGATTAAATTGGTTGAACTCGCTTTAGATTTGCATACACGATTGTCTACCGTAGCAGAGAATAGCCAAATACATCCCGGCTTCGAGCAGATGGATGCCATTCGCATGCAAGTCAACGATATACAACAATCCTTTTGCCCCCTTTTGATTGAGCATATAAGACAGACAAACAAAATACGTTCCTCTTTACAATTAACGATGAATAAAGTTCTTCGCTCTAAATCATGGGTATTTTATAAGCCGCTACGTTTTTTGGAACGCAGGATAATTGGCAGGGATGTCTAGCATGCAGCCTGTAGTCTCTGTCATTATTCCTTCTTACAACTGCGAAAGATATATTGCTGAAACCATAGACAGCGTTTTAGCACAAGATTACCCGGCTATTGAATTACTCATCGTCGATGACGGATCAACCGATAGTACCCGGGCTATTGTTCGATCGTACGATGCTAAAGTCAGATTAATCACCCAAGACAATGCGGGCGTCTGCGTTGCCCGTAACAGAGGCATCCAGGAGGCCAAGGGGCAGTTTATTTGCCTAATGGATCACGACGATTATTGGTGTCCTGGCAAAATTTCACGGCAAATCAGAGCATTCGAAGAATATCCGGATACCGGTATTGTCTATAGCGAATTCATCGTGTGGAATCCCGACCCGGAAGGTATTTTCCCTGCACCAGCGTGTATCAATAAGACATTGGCAGAAAATGACGGTATTGATAACGAATTATCCGGCTGGATTTACCATCAGCTGCTGTTGGATTGCTGGGTTTTAACCAGTACTGCGATGCTTCGTTCGGAGGTGTTCAGCCAATGCGGTGTTTTTGATGAAAAATTGCCTTACAGTGAAGACTGGGAGTTATGGCTGCGCCTATCAAGAAACTACCGCTTTGTAAAAATTAAGAAGCCCACCACGCTTTATCGCCAACATCCGAATCAAGGCAACAAAAAAGTAAGGCCTATCGATTACAGAACGCAATTGCTGGAAAATTCGGTACAGAAATGGGGACTTGCCAGTCAGGATGGACGGCATTTAACAACGTCACAGTTTAATCGGCAGTTAGCCGAATACCATGCCGCCTTCGGTTTGCATCACTTGATGGCAGGAAACAAGAAAATCGCTACCCAATCGTTATTTAAGGCATGGACCTGTTTCCCGTCCAGGCTGAAATACATTGCCTACATAGCATTCGGCCTGTTGGGCTGGAAGCCCAACTGGTAAAGGTTATATTGGTCGATTCTGAATATTTACACTTAATCCATTATTAGAGCTTTTAAAGGGCCAGAATAATCAGGCCCGCTCATCACTGAAACAATTAAAATATCGGGCATCACGTAAAAATGCTTGCCCAATAATTAAGACTTTTGAGTTCGTATTCTTGCTGCCCGATTGACAGGCTTACGAGCCATCCAGGCTGATTTAACTTCTTTCCGGCCCGTCTTATTAGTCAATGTATTGAATTTGCTCGCCAAAATGACAGAAAGAATGATTACAAAACTGACCAAGTGCCAGGGCAAGTCAAAATAGGACAAGCTTAGGAAGGCTCCACCAGTAAAATAGGCTAAAAAACCGACCTGCAACATTTTTGCAAGCCTGTTAATTTGTTTTAAGTCCTCATTTTTCGACGTTTGTTTGATTATTTTTGACAGCTTTCGCCAGGTCAGAAAATAAATAAGCAAATACAGAGATAAACCGATCCAGCCGTGGTCACCCAAAACGGTAAAGTAAATACTATGCGCCGCGTGCACATCAAGCGGGTTTGGCGCGTATTTCGCAAACGTTTCCGGCGCCCAAGATTCAAAACCCATGCCCAGCACGTTATCATTAGCCGCATTATAGGCATATTTCCAGGCATTGATTCGCCCCATTGCCGAACCATCTTGCTCGTAAGTATTGATGGTGTCCATTCGTCTATACCAGGACTCTGGCATAAAAGTCAGAATCAAAAAGGCTAATATCGCTATAAAAGCGCCTGACAATACTTTGCTTTGACTTTTGGTCCAGTAAAAAATACCGACCGCAGTAATTGCTAACAAGGCTCCTCTCGATTGACTGCCCACCACGGTAAACAGACTGAAAACGATGGCTGCCAGTAAACCCTGCTTTATCCATTTCTTGTCATTGATCTGATACAGATACACCATCAGCGGTATGACCATCAACACAGCGACCGCCAGTCCATTATTATCTTCAATATAACTTCCTCCGGGCCCCCAAACAGTAAAGCTGCCCCCGGTCATCAACGTAAATATTCCGCCTTTCACACTGTAAAAACCAATCGACAACACAATAACCCAGATTAACTTGTTCAGCTTATCCATATCGGTAATCAGCATCATGGTTAAAAATACAATTAACTGGATTTTGATGACCTGTTTATATTGATAAGCCGCCTCAGCCGGAAAATAGGCAAAGTAGGTGGTGACCCCCATAAACAAAATAAAAACAATCCACAGGAAGGTAATGCCGTTCCAAGGAAAACTTTTGGTTTCCTTGGATAACAGCATTGAACCCATTAACACAATAGCGGTAATTTGCGCCAAGGGGGCATTCAGAGCAAATCCATAACACAAACGATGAGGATTCATATAACTCAGCCACGACCAAAGCAAAATGCCGATATAGGGCCTTTTAAGGGTATAAATCCACCCGATGATACAAATTAGTGTTACTGCTATATCACGCATTATTTAAACTATCTAACCATATTGTGAAATGCTGAAAAATTCGAGCTCATTACAAATGACTTACTCGATTACTAAAGAGGTGCTGAATAAAGCGATACTCGAAACGCCAAAGAACACTGATTAGTTACCTTTATTAATGTTAAAGCACAAGGGATTTCACATTATTTTTTAACATAAACTTTATATTCATTTTTGCCTTCTTTATATGTTGAAATAAAAATATAATTAGATTTAAGCCATCCATTTAATAGTGGTATTTTATCCGGGGCAAAACTTCCCATCCCAAAAAGATCGTTTAAAGAAGCATCTACGAAGACTTTTGGTGGTTTTTTTTCAACATCCATAAGAAATTTGCTCATCCCCCCGAGCTCAGCTAAAGAAAGCCGCTCCCTGATATCTATTTTCTTGGCACCTTCTCCAAAAAACCCGACAAGCACGTCTGATAAAACATATCTAGAAGCCGGAATTCGGTTTGAAAGCACATATAAATCTGGACTATAGCCCCAAACATAAATTCTTTCATTATTTTCAGTCAGTTCTTTTAATTTCAGAATAAGTTCTCGACTTTTCCCGACATTACTATCCATAATTAACTTAGTTGGCTCTTTAGCGGCTAAAATACCGGTTCCCAAAATACTTACCATATTACAAATGACAATTGAATTAAATAATGGCAAATTTTTTGAACATGTTTTGAATACTTCATAAAGAAAAATCGATGAAAATACAACAAATCCGGGTAAAGACATCACAAAATAATTTAAATATAAATCACTCCCCGCCAGTGAGGCTATAAAGCCAAGTGTCGCAAAAATACTAACAACAAGTTGAAGCCGATTAGTCAAATCTAAGCTAGACCCACTTAGTATCTTCCTTAATATTTCTGTAAAGGCAATACCGAAAGCACCAACCACTGAAGCTGATAACAAAGGAAAAATTCTTGAATACTCTTCGGTATAAGTAAATATCCGAATTATCCTTCTTAGCAATGTAATTCGATCTATAAGAGCGTATTTAATAGGCAAATCCCACATTTGCCATTTAAATTCTGCAAATCCATTATTTACATAATAAATCAATATCACTATAAGTATAACCAGAGCTCCTCCAGAAACTACCAGTAATGCGGCCTGAAATTTTTTTTTAGGTCGGATAATGGCGGAAACCAAACCCGCAAAAATAAAAATTAATGTTGGCTGCTTACAAAGCACAGCAACCCCAATCGCGACACCAAAACCTAAAAAATAGATCGATCTTTCAAATTTTTGTTGGCAAATTAAAAGCCAAATGGCGATACAAAGAGGCAAAACAGAGAGCACTTCTGTTTTTGCAGCAATAATTGACTTATCTATACTTAAACTAAGCAATAAAACAGAAATACAACCAAATATAGGCTTTGTAATTTTTGAACTCGCTTGATATACAAAAAAAGCGCTTATTAAACCTACTTTGTCAGATTACATTTCTATATTTTCCAAACTCGTCATTCCGGCATGGATTGCCGGAATCCAGGCTCCATGGATGGATTTGAGCTTGCCATCCATGGCACTGGATACCCGCTTCCAGGCGGGTATGACGAGCTTGTACATAATCTGACAAAGTAGAATTAAGCATAAAAATGCTTGGCTCCATCGAACCCAACTAAGCTCAAAAATACCAAATACCCTAAAACAAAGCTCATAAAACCAAAAGATACCTGGAGGTTTGTTATCTCTACATCCAATAAGCGGCATTTCATTGTTATCAATAATTCTAGCGGCACAGGCAGCAAAATGAGCTTCATCGATGTTCAATAGCGGAGTATTCTGATATCCCCATCGGACATATAAGAAAACAAACAAAGAAACTACAACTGATAAACCAGTCATTATTAACAATGTAATTGATTTAATATTCATTCTATTCACTGTTTTCATCAGGTAAGGCAATATTACAGTTAGATGTAAAGTCTATTTTCGATTAGAATAAAGCTTCAAAGAAGTGTGTCTCCAGTAGCGAGCGTTTGTGCTATAAGAAGATGGGAGCTTGTAAGCGTATAAGCTATCCAAATTAATGTTGCGTTAATGCTTAGTGCTTAAAGCACCACAACCCTAAGCCTAGATACAGTGTGCATAGTTTAGCCCTTGAGGGAGAAGTCTGGGATGAGGGGAATATAAATAGTTGATTTTATTCTCCTCTCCCCAACCCTCTCCATCAGGAGAGGGAGTTTGGCGCTTTTGCAACCCATTGTTTTTATTGCACTGAAAAGTTGTGTAGATACCTATGCCCCCACTGGGAGTGGCATTTTTAGAGGTTCCCTCAAACATAAAAACCGTTTCATTTTGTTTTTCATCCGTTTTATTCGCAGAATGGTAGCAAGCCGTTAACACACATAGCACCCACAACACGGGCATATGATATTTACCCGCACTTTCAAAAACACTATGCATAACAAACAAATACAACCATAGCCAAAAAGGAACAAAAGCAAATGCAGGGATTGTTTTTCTCTCACGTTGAGAATCCAATACCAACGAAGCTAAAACCATCCACATCATCATCCACCATAAGTTCGCAAAACCCTTGAAAAATGCATAAATTTTGGTGTTGTTAGAGGCCTTACCAACTTTGAGCGTACCATAAACACCTCCTGCATCGTCTCCCATAAAACGAATTTGTTTCTCGAAAGAAAGTGTAATGAAGTTAATAGGATGACTAACAATCCAATCAATAGCCAACTCTTTGGCTATATTATTCCGATTGATTTCATCCATATCGTCAAGATCAATTTCACCTTTCGGCGTATAACCTCCGGTTGCCAGCGAATTATTAGCACGATAGAAATTATCACCGCCATTCGTGGATACCAGTACAAAATGATCGAATTGTTGATAATTACGTACAGTCCACGGAGCAATTACTAATGCAGCGCCTCCGCAAAGAAACAACACTTTTATAAAGCTTGATCGGCTAAAACCTAAAACTACGAGAAGTAAAATACTAAAAACAAGAGGTAAAAATTGCAGTGACGGTTGCACTAACGTTGAAAATCCTAACAGTAAACCGGCTATAAAAGTCGATCTATATTGAGCGCTCACACAAGCTTTTATAATGAAGAATGTCCCCCACGGCAGCAATGCTAAAATTAACATTTCTTTTTCTGGCGTTGCGGTATTGAAGATCAGATTAGGCCATAACGCAAAAAGAAATGCGGCTAACTTCCCTCCCCCGCCTCTCGTCAAATTGTTTGTCAGCTTTATAACTCCAGAAATCGCAAATAAATAAACAAATAAATTTGATAATAAATAAGCAATTTGACGATCTTCAACCAGATGTAGCCATGCCGATAAAAAAAGCGGATAACCTACTGGCCAATATGCTCGAGTCCCCGCTATTTCATAAACTCCACCATTTTTTAAAACTTCGGCAAGTTTTAAATAAACTCCCCCATCCGAACCCGGTTGAGCAGGAAAAGAAAAAACCCAAAGCAACCTGAACCCTAAACCCAACGCAACGATATTCCAAATCGAAATTTTCTCGACCTGCCGAGACACCGCTAATACAAACCAACTAATTTTCGAAAACTTTAGACTAATAAGCACAGCCGATGCCGTTGCCACTCCTACCGAGACCCCAAAAAGACTGGGACTCGTCCATAATGTGACCAATCTAAGTACTTGTAGCGATGTTGAAAAAAAAGCATAAACCGCTAAAAACAATACGATCTTATTAAGCCAATTTCCAAATAAAAGGTTTACAAAAAAAGCTTGGTAGGATCGCATAGTATATTTGTGTATGTGCAAATAAGGGACCGCTTACTCTTGGTTCTTGTTTGAATATACCCTGGAGTAGATTTGAAGAAGCAGCAAGATGGTTTATTAAGCCAAGTATACATTTAAAATTGCGCTTGTACCTTGGAAATGACTTGCCTGGTTTTACCCGATGCTTCCGGCGGAATTTGATCGACCAGCTGAATATGGGCCTGGCAC
>CXWL01115468.1_pt1 | contig 16460 bp, 11 predicted proteins | sample 590931 | NCBI WGS metagenome assembly CXWL01 (sample SAMEA3498368, study PRJEB10139) | groundwater metagenome | biome: water well; material: biofilm material | place: Germany | collected 2015-04-27 | reverse complement strand
AAATAATCATGGCAAAGAGCAAATTTGAGCGGACCAAGCCGCACGTAAACGTTGGGACGATCGGGCACGTTGACCACGGCAAGACCACCCTGACGGCGGCGATCACGACCGTGCTGTCGAAGAAATTTGGCGGTGAAGCCAAGGCTTACGACCAGATCGACGCGGCGCCGGAAGAAAAGGCGCGCGGCATCACCATCAACACCGCGCACGTCGAATACGAGACGGCGAACCGGCACTATGCCCATGTGGACTGCCCCGGGCACGCCGACTACATCAAGAACATGATCACCGGCGCGGCGCAAATGGACGGCGCGATACTCGTGGTATCCGCCGCCGACGGCCCCATGCCGCAGACGCGCGAACACATCCTGCTGGCGCGCCAGGTTGGCGTACCCTACATCGTCGTCTACATGAACAAGGCCGACATGGTGGACGACGCCGAACTGCTGGAGTTGGTCGAAATGGAAGTGCGCGAACTGCTCTCCAAATACGAGTTTCCGGGAGACGACACCCCCATCGTCATCGGCAGCGCCCTCAAAGCATTGCAGGGCGACCAGGGCGAACTGGGCGAACCCTCCATCTTCCGCCTGGCCGAAGCGCTGGACACCTACATCCCCGAGCCCAAGCGCGCATTGGACGGCGCCTTCCTGATGCCCGTCGAAGACGTGTTCTCCATATCCGGTCGCGGCACCGTTGTAACCGGGCGCGTCGAGCGCGGCATCGTCAAAGTGGGTGAGGAAATCGAAATCGTGGGCCTCAAGCCCACCATCAAGACCACCTGCACTGGCGTCGAAATGTTCAGGAAACTGCTGGATCAGGGCCAGGCGGGCGACAACGTTGGCGTGCTGCTGCGCGGCACCAAGCGCGAAGAAGTCGAGCGCGGCCAGGTGCTGGCCAAGCCCGGCTCCATCACCCCGCACACCAAATTCACCGCCGAGATCTACGTTCTGTCCAAGGACGAAGGCGGTCGCCACACCCCGTTCTTCCAGGGCTANNTCGCGATCCGCGAAGGCGGTCGCACCGTCGGCGCCGGCGTGGTGGCGAAGATCATCGAGTAACCAGTCGTCAGCCATCAGACGTTAGTCGTTAGTTGGTGTTGTCCGCTGTGCGGGCTTTATAACTAATGACTAGCGACTAATAACTAACGACTGCATTTAGGCCAGTAGCTCAATTGGTAGAGTATCGGTCTCCAAAACCGAGGGTTGGGGGTTCGAGACCCTCCTGGCCTGCCAGGCAAATGTAATATAAACAAGTAGAAATCGCATGGCGGACAAGATTAAGTTAAGTGTGGCATTCCTGCTGGTTGCGGCTGGTATAGCGGGGTTCTACGCGCTGCACGAAAGCCCGGCAGTAGTGAAGGTCGGCTTGGTGTTGCTGGGCTTGTTGCTCGCTGCAGGGGTGGCTTGGACGACCGCACCAGGCAAGCAATTTGTTGTTTTTGGCAAGGAGTCGGTTACCGAAGCCAAGCGGGTGGTGTGGCCTACGCGCAAGGAAACCGTGCAGACGACCGGCGTAGTGATCCTGTTTGCGGTGGTCATGGCCTTGTTCCTGTGGGCCGTGGATGCCAGCCTGATGTTGCTGGTTAATAAATTGATGGGGCGGAGCGAATAATGTCCAAGCGTTGGTATGTTGTTCACACCTACTCGCAATTCGAGAAAAGTGTGCAGCGCGCCCTGCTGGAGCGCATTGCGCGCGCCGGCATGGAAGATCAGTTTGGGCAGATACTGGTGCCGGTTGAGGAAGTGGTAGAGCTGAAATCCGGCCAGAAAAACATCAGCGAGCGCAAGTTTTTCCCGGGTTATGTGCTGGTTGAAATGGATATGACCGACGAAAGCTGGCACTTGGTCAAGAGCACGCCCAAGGTCACCGGCTTTCTGGGCGGTTCGGCGATGAAGCCGACACCCATCAGCGAAAAGGAAGTGCAGAACATCATGCAGCAGATGCAGGCCGGGGTAGAGAAACCCAGGCCCAAGGTGCTGTTTGAAGTGGGTGAAGCGGTGCGCGTCAAGGACGGCCCGTTCACCGACTTCAACGGGACGGTGGAAGGCGTGAATTACGATAAGAACAAGCTGAAAGTCGCGGTGACCATTTTCGGGCGCTCGACGCCAGTGGAGTTGGATTTCGGCCAAGTCGAAAAAGCGTGAAACGTGAAAAGTGAAATGTGAAACGTAGAAGCAGTTCCTTCTTTTCACTTTTCACGTTTCACCTTTCACATTGTTTTAATAGGGGAGCGTGCCGGAGCAACTGCGGTATGCGTTTAACCCACTGAAGAGGAGTCGTAACGTGGCAAAGAAAATAATCGGCTATATCAAGCTGCAAGTGCCGGCCGGGAAGGCGAACCCCAGCCCGCCCATCGGCCCGGCTCTCGGCCAGCGCGGCCTGAACATCATGGAGTTCTGCAAGGCGTTTAACGCGCAGACTCAAGGCGTGGAACCGGGGCTCCCAATTCCGGTGGTGATTACCGCTTTTGCGGACAAGAGCTTTACCTTCATCATGAAGACCCCACCCGCAACCATCCTGATCAAGAAGGCGGCTGGTGTGCAAAAGGGCAGCAAGACACCGCATACCGATAAGGTAGGCAAGCTGACCCGCAAGCAGGCAGAAGAGATCGCGAAAACCAAGATGCCCGACCTGACTGCGGCCGACATGGATGCCGCAGTGCGCACCATTGCTGGCAGCGCACGCAGCATGGGTATTACCGTGGAGGGCGCATAACATGGCACAGCTTTCCAAGCGTTACAAAGAGGTGGCGTCCAAGGTTGACCGCAACAAGCTGTATGCGCTGGACGAAGCGCTGAAGCTGGCAAAAGAAACCGCCAAGGCGAAATTTGACGAATCCATTGATGTGGCGGTGAACCTCGGTATTGATGCCAAGAAGTCCGACCAGCTGGTGCGCGGATCAGTCGTGTTGCCCAGGGGCACCGGCAAGACCGTGCGCGTGGCCGTATTTGCCCAGGGCGCCAAGGCGGAAGATGCCAAGTCGGCGGGCGCCGACATCGTGGGCTTCGAGGATCTGGCGGAAAGCATCAAGGGCGGCAAGATGGATTTTGACGTAGTGATTGCTTCTCCCGATGCGATGCGCGTTGTCGGTCAGCTTGGACAGATTCTCGGGCCGCGCGGATTGATGCCTAACCCCAAGGTGGGCACTGTGACCGCCGACGTGGCAGGCGCAGTGAAGAATGCCAAGGCTGGTCAGGTGCAGTACCGCACCGACAAGAACGGCATCGTGCAATGCACCATCGGGCGCGCATCATTTGCCCCCGAAGCATTGCGCGAAAACGTGCTGGCGCTGATTGATGCGCTGAACAAGGCCAGGCCAGCCACTGCCAAGGGCGTGTACTTGAGAAAGGTGTCGGTTTCCAGCACCATGGGTGTCGGTATCCGTGTTGAGCAGGCCAGCTTGGCCGCATAATGTATTGATTGATTTGCGGTGTGGTGCGAGCGCCATGCCGCAACAGACTTTGAGCTGCTGCGTTGTCGGCAGATTGTCAAAGACCGCAGGGGTGTGTCAGGAATCAGGAACCAGCGGCCATGCATCAAATGGCTGCGGTTCCGGCGCCTGATTGCTTAATTAAGGGGTGAGGTGGTTCGGTTTGGGAGTTTCTGATTCCTGAATATCTGATACCTCATTCCCGATCCCCGCGCAGATGGTGTGCCCGAGAGCAGGAAGCAGGTAGTCGTATCCTGTTTCAAGGACGCAGTGATGAACATTGGAACACGGAATCCCGGTTTTGTGTTCCGGAACGAAAATGGAGGGAGAATTTGGGTCTCAGTCTGCAGGAAAAACAGGCGGTAGTGACCGAGGTGGGCGCGCAGGTGGCGCAAGCTCAAACCATCGTCCTGGCCGAGTACCGCGGCATAGCCGTTGCCGATATTACCCGGTTACGCGCCAATGCCCGCAAGTCGGGGGTGTATTTCCATGTCCTGAAAAATACGCTGGCGCGTCGTGCGGTGCAGGATACCCCGTTCGAGGGGTTGGCGGAGAAAATGGTGGGCCCGCTGGTCTACAGCATCAGTGCCGACGCCGTGGCGGCGGCCAAGGTGGTGTACGAGTTTGCCAAGACAAACGACAAGCTGGTAGTCAAGGCAGGCGCCTATAACGGCAAGGTGCTGGATGCGGCAGGCGTAAATGCGCTGGCCACCGTGCCGGGCAAGGAAGTGCTGCTGGCGCAGCTTTGCGGTTTGTTGCAGTCGCCGGTATCCGGCTTGGCGCGCGTGCTCGGCGCCGTGGCGGAGCAAAAGGCGGCGGCTTAACCACCGTTTACAATTCAACTTTAAACTGTTAGGAAGATAAAATGGCATTCGATAAAGACGCATTTTTGCAGGCTTTGGACGGCATGTCCGTTCTGGAACTGAATGATCTGGTAAAGGCAATCGAGCAGAAGTTCGGTGTTTCTGCCGCTGCGATGGCTGCGCCAGCCGCTGGGGGCGGTGCCGCCGCCGCTCCGGAAGCCGTAGAGCAAACCGAGTTTGCCGTGGTGCTGAAGGCTGCGGGCGACAACAAGGTGGGCGTAATCAAGGTGGTTCGCGCGATTACCGGCCTGGGGCTGAAGGAAGCCAAGGATCTGGTGGATGGCGCACCGAAACCTGTCAAGGAGGGTGTCAACAAGGCGGACGCCGACAGCATACTGAAGCAGTTGGTTGAAGCGGGCGCAGCCGCTGAAATCAAGTAACCGTTGTGTGTGCAAATAAGGCTGGCGGGCTTCCGTCAGCCTTTTGCCATTTTTAAGCAGGCAGCAAACCGAGTGGTTTTTTGCATCTCGAGTCACGGGCAGGCAGCCCGCCGCGCGGAAAACTGCGCGTGAAATGCCATCCTTCTTCCCCGGTCGTGGAGACATTATGAGCTATTCGTTTACCGAAAAGAAACGTATCCGCAAGAGTTTCGCAAAACGGGTTGGTGCCTTGCCGGTGCCATTTCTGCTTTCCACCCAGCTGGAATCCTACAGCGCTTTTCTGCAGGCCGACGCGCCGCCCGAGCAGCGCACAAACTATGGTTTGCAGGCTGCGTTCAATTCGATATTTCCGATCGAGAGCCACAACAAGTATGCGCGCCTCGATTTTGTCAGCTACACGCTGGGGACCCCCCCGTTTGACGTAAGGGAATGCCAGCAGCGCGGGCTGACATTTGCGTCGCCTTTGCGCGCGCGCGTGCGTCTGACCCTGCTGGATAAGGAGGCTTCCAAACCGACCGTGAAGGAAGTGAAAGAGCAGGAGGTGTATATGGGCGAAATCCCGCTCATGACCCATACCGGATCTTTCGTCGTCAACGGCACCGAACGGGTCATCGTGTCGCAGCTGCACCGCTCGCCCGGCGTGTTTTTCGAACACGACCGCGGTAAGACGCACAGTTCCGGCAAGCTGCTGTTCTCGGCGCGCATCATTCCTTACCGTGGCTCCTGGCTTGATTTCGAGTTCGATGCCAAGGATTATGTCTATTTCCGCATAGATCGTCGCCGCAAGATGCCGATCACCATCCTGCTCAAGTCGCTGGGGTATACGCCAGAAGAAATACTGGGCCAGTTTTTTGAGGTTGATACTTTTTTGCTGGGCAAAAAAGGGATCCAGTTCGAGGTCGTGCCGGAGCGGTTGCGCGGCGAAATCGCGCGCTTCGACATCGCTGGCAAGGACGGCAAAGTCATTGTGGCATCAGGCAAGCGTATCACCGTGCGACACATCCGCGAGATGCAGGACGCCGGCCTGGACAAGCTGGTGGTAGGGGATGATTTCCTGCTCGGGCGAGTGCTGGCGCATAACGTGGTAGACAAGGACAGCGGCGAGATCATCGCCAACGCCAACGACGAGGTCACCGAAACCCTGCTCGGCAAGCTCCGCGCGGCGGGAGTCAGCAAAATCAACACGCTGTACACCAACGATCTGGATCAGGGCGGGTACATATCGCAGACCCTGCGCACCGACGAGACGACCGACCAGTGGACGGCGCGCGTCGCCATTTATCGCATGATGCGTCCCGGCGAACCGCCTACCGAAGACGCAGTGGAAAATCTTTTTACCGGGCTGTTTTTCTCCGAAGAGCGCTACGATCTGTCGGCGGTGGGGCGCATGAAATTCAACCGCCGCGTGGGCCGCGAGGAATTGACCGGCGCCGCCACGCTTTCCAATGATGACATTGTGGCGGCGATCAGGATACTGGTCGAATTGCGCAATGGGCGCGGAGAAATTGATGATATTGACCACCTCGGCAACCGTCGCGTACGCGCGGTGGGCGAACTGGCGGAAAACCAGTTTCGCGCCGGACTTGCAAGGGTGGAGCGCGCCGTGAAGGAGCGCCTCGGCCAGGCTGAAGCAGATAACCTGATGCCGCACGACCTGATCAACGCCAAGCCGATTTCTGCGGCGGTGAAGGAATTCTTCGGTTCCAGCCAGCTATCGCAGTTCATGGATCAGACCAACCCCTTGTCAGAGGTGACCCACAAGCGCCGCATTTCCGCACTCGGGCCGGGCGGATTGACGCGCGAGCGCGCCGGGTTCGAAGTGCGCGACGTGCACCCGACCCACTACGGGCGGGTGTGTCCGATCGAAACGCCGGAAGGACCGAACATCGGCCTGATCAATTCGCTGGCGCTGTATGCGCGCACCAACAGCTACGGCTTCATCGAAACCCCCTACCGTCGGGTGAGCAAGGGCAAGGCGGCCGATGAAGTGGATTACCTGTCTGCGATAGAGGAAGGCAAGTTTACCATTGCCCAGGCCAATGCCGAACTGGACAAGAAAGGCAGGTTTGTCAACGACATCGTGTCCTCGCGCCAGCACAACGAGTTCGTGCTGGCCGTGCCGGAAAAGATCGAGTACATGGATGTGGCGCCGGCGCAGGTGGTGTCGGTGGCGGCTTCACTGATTCCGTTTCTGGAGCACGACGACGCGAACCGCGCGCTGATGGGCGCCAACATGCAGCGCCAGGCGGTTCCCTGTCTGCGCGCCGAAAAGGCGCTGGTGGGCACTGGCATCGAGCGCACCGTGGCGGTGGACTCCGGCACGACGGTGCAGGCGTGGCGCGGCGGGCGGGTGGATTACGTGGACGCGAGCCGCATCGTGGTGCGCGCCCACGACGAAGAGACGACGCACGGCGAAGTGGGTGTGGANNTGGGAGAGCTGGCGCTGGGGCAGAACATGCTGGTGGCGTTCATGCCGTGGAACGGCTACAACTACGAGGATTCGATCCTGATTTCGGAGCGCGTGGTGGCGGAAGACCGTTTCACTTCCATCCACATCGAAGAGCTGGCGGTGGTGGCGCGAGACACCAAGCTGGGTGCGGAAGAAATCACCCGCGACATCCCCAACCTGTCGGAAGCCCAGATGGCGAGGCTGGACGAATGCGGTATCGTGCATATCGGCGCGGAAGTTGCCGTGGGCGACGTGCTGGTGGGCAAGGTCACCCCCAAGGGCGAGACTCAGTTGACCCCTGAAGAAAAACTGTTGCGCGCTATTTTTGGCGAAAAGGCCTCTGACGTGAAGGACACCAGTCTGCGTGTACCGGCGGGCATCTCCGGGACGGTGATAGATGTACAGGTGTTCACGCGCGAAGGATTGCAGCGCGACCGGCGCGCGCAACAGATCATTGATGACGAGTTGAGCCGTTACAAGAAAGACCTGGCCGACCAAATGCGCATCGTCGAGGCGGACGTGTTTGCCCGCCTGGAAAAATTGTTGCTGGGAAAACCCGCCAACGGCGGGCCGAAGAAGCTGGCCAAGGGCACCAAGCTGGGCAAGGAATATCTGGCCGGGCTGGAACACCACCAGTGGTTCGACATACGCCTTGCCAGCGAAGAGGTGGCAGAGCAGCTCGAACAAGTGAAAGAAGGCCTGGCGCAGAAGCGGGTGGAGTTCGATGCCGCGTTCGAGCTGAAGAAGAAGAAGCTCACACAAGGCGACGAACTGCAAGCGGGCGTGCAGAAAATGGTCAAGGTTTATGTGGCGGTGAAGCGCCGCCTGCAGTCGGGCGACAAGATGGCCGGTCGTCACGGCAACAAGGGCGTGGTGTCGCGCATCGTGCCGGTGGAAGATATGCCCTGCATGGCGGACGGCACACCGGTGGATATCGTGCTGAACCCTCTGGGCGTGCCGTCGCGTATGAATATCGGGCAGGTACTCGAGGTGCATCTCGGCTGGGCGGCAAAGGGTCTGGGCAAGAAGATCGGCGCGATGCTGGAATCACAAGCCAAGATTGCCGACGTGCGGAAATTTCTGGGCAGGATATACCACCGCGATGGCGACAAGGACGTGGATATCGCCGCGTTTGGCGATGGGGAGGTGCTCGAGTTGTGCCGCAACCTGAAAGCCGGGGTGCCGTTTGCCACGCCGGTATTCGACGGGGCGACCGAAGATGAAATCAAGGATATGCTGGAGCTTGCCGATCTGCCGCGTTCCGGCCAGATCACGCTGCATGACGGGCGCACGGGCAATACTTTTGATCGCCCGGTTACGGTGGGCTACATGCATGTACTTAAGCTGCACCATCTGGTTGATGACAAGATGCACGCTCGTTCGACCGGCCCCTATAGCCTGGTGACGCAGCAACCGCTGGGGGGTAAGGCGCAGTTCGGCGGCCAGCGTTTTGGCGAGATGGAGGTCTGGGCGCTGGAAGCATACGGTGCTGCCTACACCCTGCAGGAAATGCTCACCGTCAAGTCCGACGACGTGACCGGGCGCACCAAGGTTTACGAGAGCATCGTCAAGGGCGAGCACAAGATTGACGCCGGCATGCCGGAGTCGTTCAACGTGTTGACCAAGGAAATCCGTTCGCTGGGCATAGACATCGACCTGGAGCGACATTAGCCGTTAGCCGCTCACGGTTGGCAGTTGGCCGATGCTGGTGCTTCGCGGTATTGACCTGGCCCCATTCACCAAGATTTTCAGGAGTAACAAGACATGAAAGCATTGCTGGATTTGTTCAAGCAGGTAGCGCAAAAGGAAGAGTTTGACGCGATCAAGATCGGGTTGGCCTCGCCGGAAAAGATCCGCTCCTGGTCGTATGGTGAAGTAAAGAAGCCAGAGACCATCAACTACCGCACTTTCAAGCCGGAGCGCGACGGCTTGTTTTGCGCCAAAATTTTTGGCCCCACCAAGGACTACGAGTGCCTGTGTGGCAAATACAAGCGGCTGAAGCATCGCGGTGTGATTTGCGAGAAGTGCGGCGTGGAAGTCACGTTGTCCAAGGTGCGGCGCGAGCGCATGGGCCACATCGAGCTGGCCAGCCCGGTGGCGCACATCTGGTTCCTCAAGTCGCTGCCGTCGCGTTTGGGCATGGTGCTGGACATGACGCTGCGCGACATCGAGCGGGTGCTGTATTTCGAGGCATATGTGGTGACCGAACCTGGCATGACGCCGCTCGCCAGCGGCCAGTTGCTGTCCGAGGACGACTATCTCGCCAAGCTGGAAGAGCATGGTGACGAGTTTTCCGCCACGATGGGAGCGGAAGGTGTGCGCGCCCTGTTGCGCGCTCTGGATGTGCCAGCCGAAGTGGAAAAGCTGCGCGCCGAGCTGGAAGCGACCAGCTCGGAAACCAAAATCAAGAAATATGCCAAGCGCCTGAAGATACTCGAGGCGTTCCAGGCTTCCGGCATCAAACCGGAGTGGATGATCATGACGGTGCTGCCGGTGCTGCCGCCGGAGCTGCGCCCGCTGGTACCGCTGGATGGTGGTCGGTTTGCCACCTCCGATCTGAACGATCTGTACCGCCGCGTGATCAACCGCAACAACCGGCTCAAGAGATTGCTTGAACTGAAGGCGCCGGAAATCATCGTGCGCAACGAGAAGCGCATGTTGCAGGAATCGGTGGATTCGCTGCTGGATAACGGTCGTCGCGGCAAAGCCATGACCGGCGCAAACAAGCGGCCATTGAAATCGCTGGCCGACATGATCAAGGGCAAGGGTGGGCGTTTCCGCCAGAACCTGCTGGGCAAGCGCGTGGATTATTCCGGGCGCTCCGTGATCGTGGTGGGGCCGCAGCTGAAGTTGCACCAGTGCGGGCTGCCCAAGAAGATGGCGCTGGAACTGTTCAAGCCGTTCATATTCCACAAGCTGGAAGTTCTCGGGCTGGCTACAACCATCAAGGCCGGGAAGCGCATGGTGGAAGCCGAAGAGCCGGTGGTGTGGGATATTCTGGAAGACGTGATCCGCGAGCATCCGGTGTTGCTGAACCGCGCTCCGACGCTGCACCGGCTAGGTATCCAGGCGTTTGAGCCGATCCTGATCGAGGGCAAGGCAATCCAGTTGCATCCGCTGGTGTGCTCGGCGTTCAACGCCGACTTCGACGGCGACCAGATGGCGGTGCATGTGCCCTTGTCGCTGGAGGCGCAAATGGAAGCGCGTACCCTGATGCTTGCCTCCAACAACGTGCTGTCGCCCGCCAACGGTGAGCCGGTCATCGTGCCGTCGCAGGACATCGTGCTCGGCCTGTACTACATGACGCGGGAAAAAATCGGCGCCTTGGGCGAGGGGGCAATGTTGGCCGATGTATCCGAAGCTCAACGCGCTTATGAGTCCGGGCACGTTGACTTGCAGGCCAAGGTGGTGGTGCGCATCAAGGAATTCCATGTTGACGAGAACGGCGAGCGCCAAGAAAAACGCACACGCTATGAGACAACCGTGGGGCGTTCCATCCTGTCGGAGATATTGCCTGCCGGTTTGCCGTTCAGCCTGATCAACAAACCGCTCAAGAAGAAGGAGATTTCGCGCCTGATCAACGCCAGTTTCCGCCGCTGCGGGCTGCGCGACACCGTCATCATGGCGGACAAACTGATGTACATGGGTTTCTCCTACGCGACCCGCGCCGGCATTTCCATCTGTCTGGACGATATGCTGGTGCCGCCGCAGAAGAACGACCTGATCGTCGCCGCCGAGAAAGAGGTGCATGAGATTGATACCCAGTACACCTCCGGGCTGGTGACCCAGGGCGAGCGCTACAACAAGGTGGTGGATATCTGGAGCCACACTGGCGAGCTGGTGGCCAAGGCCATGATGGAGCAGTTGGGCAGCGAACCGGTGATTGACCGGGCCACCGGGCAGGCGCGCGTCGACAAGAAGGGCAAGCCGGTGATGCAGGAGTCGTTCAATTCCATTTACATGATGGCCGATTCCGGCGCGCGCGGTTCTGCGGCGCAGATCCGGCAACTGGGGGGAATGCGCGGCCTGATGGCCAAGCCGGACGGTTCGATCATCGAAACGCCGATCACCGCGAATTTCCGCGAAGGGCTGAACATGCTGCAATACTTCATTTCCACCCACGGCGCGCGCAAAGGCCTGGCGGACACCGCGCTGAAGACGGCAAACTCCGGCTACTTGACGCGCCGTCTGGTGGATGTGACGCAGGACCTGGTAGTGATAGAGGACGATTGCGGCACCAGCGCCGGCGCGGCGATGAAGGCCCTGGTGGAGGGCGGCGAAGTGATCGAAGCGTTGCGCGAGCGCATTCTGGGCCGTGTTGCCAGCACCGACATAGTCAACCCGGAAACCGGCGAGACCCTGTACGAGGCGGGCACGCTGCTGAACGAGGACATGGTGGAAACCATCGAGTCGCTGGGTGTGGACGAGGTGCATGTGCGCACGCCGTTGACCTGCGAAACCCGCTACGGCCTGTGCGCCAAATGTTACGGGCGCGATTTGGGTCGCGGCGGTCTGGTCAACGTCGGCGAGGCGGTCGGCGTGATCGCCGCGCAGTCCATCGGTGAGCCTGGCACCCAGTTGACCATGCGTACCTTTCATATCGGCGGTGCCGCATCGCGTACCGTGGTTGCGAGCCAGGTGGAGAGCAAGTCCAACGGCCAGATCAAATACAGCGCCAACATGCGCACCGTAACCAGCGGGCGCGGCGAATTGGTGGTGGTGGCGCGTAGCGGTGAAGTGATGGTGGCCGACGATCACGGGCGCGAGCGCGAGCGCCACAAGGTGCCATACGGCGCGATCCTCAACGCGCGTGAGGGTAAACCGGTGCGGGCAGGTGAGGTGCTGGCAACATGGGATCCGCACACCCGCCCCATTGTCACCGAATATGCCGGACGCGCACGCTTCGAGAACGTCGAGGAAGGTGCCACCGTCGCCAAGCAGATAGACGAGGTGACCGGCCTTGCGACGCTGGTGGTGATTGACCCCAAACGCGCCGGATCTTCAGGCAAGGGGCTGCGCCCGCTGGTGCGGTTGCTTGACGAATCGGGTCGCGAGATCAAGCTCGCTGGCACCGACACGCCCATTTCCGTTACGTTCCAGACGGGTTGCATCATTACCGTGGAAGACGGGCAGCATGTCGGTGTCGGCGAAGTGCTGGCGCGCATACCGCAGGAAAGCAGCAAGACGCGAGACATCACCGGCGGTTTGCCGCGCGTGGCGGAACTGTTCGAGGCGCGCTCGCCCAAGGATGCGGGCATGCTGGCCGAGGTGACGGGCACGGCATCGTTCGGCAAGGATACCAAAGGCAAGCAGCGCCTGGTCATCACCGACGTGGAAGGCGTGGCGCACGAGTTTCTGATCGCCAAGGAAAAGCACGTGCTGGTGCATGATGGGCAGGTGGTCAACCAGGGCGAGATGATCGTGGACGGCCCCGCCGACCCGCACGATATCCTGCGCCTGCTCGGTGTGGCCGAACTGGCGCGCTATATCACCGATGAGGTGCAGGACGTGTATCGCCTGCAAGGCGTGAAGATCAACGACAAGCATATCGAAGTGATCGTGCGCCAGATGTTGCGCCGCGTGCAGATCAAGGATGCGGGCGACACGCCGTTTATCCCGAAAGAGCAGGTCGAGCGTGCCGAGGTATTGCAGGAGAACGAGCGCGTGGAAGCGGAGGGCAAGCAGTCGGCAACATATGAATACGTGTTGCTGGGAATTACCAAGGCTTCGTTGTCCACGGATTCGTTTATTTCTGCGGCTTCCTTCCAGGAAACGACGCGCGTGCTGACCGAAGCTGCGATCATGGGCAAGAAGGACGATCTGCGCGGCCTGAAGGAGAACGTCATCGTCGGTCGCCTGATCCCGGCCGGCACCGGTCTGGCTTTCCACAATACGCGCCGCAAGCAGAGGTTGGGCGTGGATATGGCGGAGGGCGTCGGGATAAGCGAAGGCGAGCTCAACGCAACGGCGCAGGATAGCGCGCAGCTTGCTTGACAGGTGCTACGATCCCCAATAGAATGCGCGGTCTTTTTGGCCGTCACAGCTAAAGTTGAGCAGGAATGCTGTGGCGGCTGTAATTTTTAGTGCGTTGATTATATGATAGTTTTTTTATATCAGGAAGGTGAGAATACATGCCAACCGTAAACCAGCTGGTGCGTCAGGGCCGTTTGGTCGAGCCATCGAAAAGCAAAGTCCCAGCGCTGGCGGGCAGCCCGCAAAAACGGGGAGTTTGCACCCGTGTTTACACGACTACTCCGAAAAAACCTAACTCTGCTTTGCGCAAGGTTGCCAAGGTTCGCCTCACCAATGGGTTCGAGGTGATTTCCTATATCGGCGGCGAAGGGCACAACCTGCAGGAACACTCGGTGGTGCTGATCCGTGGCGGGCGCGTGAAGGATTTGCCGGGCGTGCGTTACCACATGGTGCGCGGCAGCCTGGACACCGCTGGCGTGAAAGATCGCAAACAGTCGCGCTCCAAGTACGGCACAAAACGTGCGAAGAAGGCGTGATTTAACAATTGCAGAAATTATTGAGGTAGAGAAATGCCAAGACGCAGAGAAGTCCCCAAGCGTGAAGTTCTGCCGGACCCCAAGTTCGGCAATCAGGATCTGTCGAAATTTGTCAACGTGCTGATGACGGCTGGCAAGAAGTCGGTTGCCGAGCGCATCCTGTACGGCGCGCTTGAGCAGGTTGCAAAGAAAAGTGGCAAGGATCCGATCGAAGTATTCAATACGGCGCTGGTCAACGCCAAGCCGCAAGTCGAAGTGAAGAGCCGCAGAGTCGGCGGCGCCAACTATCAGGTGCCGGTTGAGGTGCGCCCCTCCCGCCGCATGGCGCTGGCGATGCGCTGGATCCGTGAAGCGGCGCGCAAGCGCGGCGAGAAATCCATGGGCATGCGCTTGGCGGGCGAGTTGGTTGATGCGGCTGAAGGTCGCGGCGGCGCGGTCAAAAAGCGCGAGGAAGTGCATCGTATGGCCGAAGCCAACAAGGCCTTCTCGCATTTCCGTTTTTAACAGCTTGCGGCTGGTGGCTTGTGGCGGGTAACCAATCCTGCCTGGCTGCAAGCTACCAGTCGCAGGTTCAGATAATTTTTAGGTAAATATTGTGGCACGGAAAACACCAATCGAGCGATACCGCAACATCGGCATCAGCGCGCACATTGATGCGGGCAAGACCACGACCACCGAGCGCATCCTGTTCTATACCGGGGTGAACCACAAGATCGGCGAGGTACACGATGGTGCGGCCACCATGGACTGGATGGAGCAGGAGCAGGAGCGCGGCATCACCATCACCTCTGCGGCAACCACCTGCTTCTGGAAGGGAATGGACCTCAATTTCCCCGAGCACCGTTTCAACATCATTGATACGCCAGGGCACGTGGATTTCACCATCGAGGTGGAACGCTCCATGCGTGTGCTGGACGGGGCATGCATGGTGTATTGCGCGGTGGGCGGCGTGCAGCCACAGTCGGAAACTGTGTGGCGCCAGGCCAACAAGTATCGCGTACCGCGTCTGGCCTTCGTCAATAAAATGGATCGCACCGGCGCCAATTTCTTCAAGGTCTACGACCAGATGAAAACGCGCCTGAAGGCGAACCCGGTGCCTATCGTAGTTCCGATTGGAGCAGAAGAAAAGTTTGCCGGCGTTGTGGATCTGATCAAGATGAAGGCGATTTACTGGGATGAGGCCTCGCAGGGCATGAAGTTCGAGTACGGGGACATCCCGGTCGACCTCGGGGCGGTCGCCCGTGAGTGGCGCGAGAAGATGGTGGAGTCTGCCGCCGAGGCCTCTGAAGACTTGATGAACCGCTATCTCGAGAGCGGCGAGTTGACTGAAGAGCAGATCATGCAGGGCTTGCGCCAGCGCACCATCGCGGGCGAGATACAGCCCATGCTGTGCGGTTCCGCATTCAAGAACAAGGGCGTGCAGCGCATGCTGGATGCCGTGGTGCAGTTCCTGCCCTCGCCGGTTGACATTCCGCCGGTGGTCGGAACCAAGGAGAACGGCGACCCGGACAACCGCAAGGCGGATGACAGCGAGAAATTCTCCGCGCTGGCATTCAAGCTGATGACCGATCCCTTTGTTGGTCAACTGACCTTTGTGCGCGTGTATTCCGGCGTGTTGAAGAAGGGCGATACGGTTTACAACTCGGTGCGCGGCAGGAAAGAGCGCATCGGTCGCATCGTGCAGATGCACGCCAACAACCGCCAAGAAATTGACGAGATTCTGGCGGGCGACATCGCTGCCTGCATCGGCTTGAAAGAGGTAACGACTGGCGAATCCCTGTGCGATCCGGACAAGCCCATCATTCTGGAGCGGATGATATTTCCCGAGCCGGTGATACACGTTGCGGTCGAACCCAAGACCAAGCAGGATCAGGAAAAGATGGGCATCGCGTTGGGTCGGCTGGCGCAGGAGGATCCGTCGTTCCGCGTGCGCACCGACGAGGAGTCCGGTCAGACCATTATTTCCGGCATGGGCGAACTGCATCTGGAGATCATCGTTGACCGCATGAAGCGCGAATTCGGCGTGGAAGCCAATGTCGGCGCCCCGCAAGTTGCCTACCGCGAAGCGATCAAAAAGCTGGTTGAGGTGGAAGGCAAGTTCGTCAAGCAATCCGGCGGTCGCGGCCAGTACGGCCATGTGTGGATCAAGCTGGAGCCGAACGAGACCGGCAAGGGCTTCGAGTTTGTCGATGCGATCAAAGGCGGCACCGTGCCGCGCGAATACATACCCGCCGTGGAGAAGGGTTTGGTGGATACGCTGCCAAACGGTGTTCTGGCGGGTTTCCCGGTGGTGGACGTAAAAGTTACCCTGTTCGACGGTTCCTACCACGACGTGGACTCCAACGAAAACGCCTTCAAGATGGCTGCTTCGATGGCGTTCAAGGACGGCATGCGCAAGGCTAGTCCGGTGCTGCTGGAGCCGATGATGTCGGTAGAGGTGGAAACGCCGGAAGATTATACCGGCACCGTGATGGGCGACCTGTCTTCGCGTCGCGGCATGGTGCAAGGCATGGAAGATTTGCCTGGCGGCAGCAAGGCGGTGCGTGCGGAAGTGCCGCTGGCCGAGATGTTTGGTTACTCCACCGCGCTGCGCTCGGCAACCCAGGGCCGCGCTACCTATACCATGGAATTCAAGCACTATACCGAGGCGCCAAGGAGCGTGGCCGAGGCTGTGATAAACAGCAAGAAATAGTTGATGGACGTTAGTCGTTAGTTATTGGTTGAACTGGTTTTCCGGCTAAACAACTGGCGGCTGTATTTAAGGGGAAATAATCATGGCAAAGAGCAAATTTGAGCGGACCAAGCCGCACGTAAACGTTGGGACGATCG
>CXWL01046482.1_pt1 | contig 16468 bp, 13 predicted proteins | sample 590931 | NCBI WGS metagenome assembly CXWL01 (sample SAMEA3498368, study PRJEB10139) | groundwater metagenome | biome: water well; material: biofilm material | place: Germany | collected 2015-04-27 | reverse complement strand
GGGGACGGTTCTTCATCGCCTGGCTCGAGCAGGGGAGGGACCCACAGCTGCGGCGCCTCGATCGCTTTTGTCTTGAGGCCTATCGTGCGTTCCTCGATCAACGTTTCGCGAATCTCCGGACGAAGAATGGCTATCTCACGGCGGTCCGTCAGTTTTTGAGCTGGCTCGTGCCATTGCATCCTGGCCTCATGAACCCAGCCGACTTTGTCCAGGGCTGGACCTGCAGTCGGCAGCACATGCGGCGACACTTGCCCGTGGAAGATGCGAAAGCGTTGTTGGCGGTACTGGAGTCTGATCCGCGGAAGACGCACGAGCAGCGAGCGCGCAATGTCGCGATGACCTATCTGATGCTGAAGACGGGGCTGCGGACCATTGAAGTGAGCCGGGCGCGGATTGAGCATCTGCATGAATTGACGCCGGGTGAGAAGTGGCGCTTGTGGGTGCATGGGAAGGGGAGAGCGTCAGCGGATGAATCGGTGCAGGTGCTGAAAGAAGTCCATGAGCGGCTTCAGGCGTATCTCGCGCTGCGGCCGGCACCGGTGCAGGGGAGTGATCCGCTCTTTGCGACGACAGTGTGTTTAGATCGGGGAGGGAATGTGCTCACGGCAGCTGGGAAGCGGCTCTCGACGCGAGCGATTCATCGGATCATTACGGAGGGACTGCTCCTCGCGGGCGTGAAGAAACCGGGTATTGTGGTGCATAGTCTGCGACATTCGACCCCAACGTTTGCGTTGCTCAATGATGCGAATCCGACGCGGGTGCAGAAGATGATGCGGCATCAGCATTATGCGACAACGGAAATCTATGTGGAGGAGGTGCAGCGACTACTAGAGGGAGCTGAGGATGCGGTAACGCAGATCTAAGCCGGGCTGATCCTCAATCATTGGAGCTGCGCGTGCAAGTACCAGGCTGTAGCGCCCGGTAGAAACGAAGACACAAGCCGCAGGTCCTTCTCCTCGTAAGTTCTCGCCACCACCCTTTTTCTCTTGGTCGGAATCAGACCAATCATCGGCCAAAGCAGCATTGAGCTAACAGGAGTGTTTCACATTCAAACAGTTTCACTTTCAGTCGAGTATCTTTTTAGATTCATCCTGAATCGAATAGGATACAGGGGACTCATCCAGTCTATTGATTCAACAGCCACCCCCTTAGAAGCCGGGCATCGTGGTGCATAGTTTGCGGCATTCGACCCCGACGTTTGCGCTGCTCAATGATGCCAATCCCACGCGCGTGCAGGAGATGATGCGCCATCAGCACTATGCGACCACCGAATTCATGTGGAAGAAGTGCAGCGCCTGTTGGACGGGGCGGAGGATGCGGTGACACAGATTTGATCGGGAACGCCCCGGACACCGTGCGTCAAAACTGAGCGGTGTACCTCTTTCGATCCAACCTGAATCTCTTTCGATACACGAGCCTCGGTCGCTGACACCGTCCGAACCATTGCAGCCCATTGCCGATTCTATAAAGAGGCCCGCCATGTACGTTTCTATCCGAGACTGAGAAAAGTCCCTCTCTATTGGAGCAGTGGCGTGGGTTTTGCTCACACAGTGAGGACAAGATGACGGGTAGGCCTTTCTTGTGCAAACTGCGGCAGCTGACAGTCAATCACTGTAAGGTATTGAAGTGGGGTAGATAAGGTAATCGTCAGGGAGAAGCAGTCGTCAAAGATAACCCCACAATCAATCATGGAGTAGGGAACACTGTCGGGTGATATGGAGCTCAAATTAAGGGGGATCGGATATGCCGGTTCAGAATTATGGAGTGCTCCTAGGAGCCAAGGCGGGGTATTATCGTGATGCCCCCGATAATTTTGGGCGGTTCTATCATGGCCATATTGATGTCCAAACGCCCGGTCAGCTTTTCAATACCGCTATTGATGTCGATACCAATCGCCCAGGCGTCCAAGTCCGGTGGCGCATTCTCCAGCTTCGAGTAGCCGAATGGGATTCCATCTTCACCCTTAGCGATGGTTTCCACGCGTTGCCCTCGACCGAGACATCCGGTGCAACGGATTACGTTTGCGACGCCAGACTTCGTAGCCTCATCTTCATTCCAGAGTTTATGGTGGCAGCCCCTTGGTGGCGACGCCTGTGGGAGCGAATTAGACTCGCCAGCAATCCGATCCAAGAGATTTCTCGGCGACCGATCCTCCAATTCTTACGCAGGAAGTATCGAGTCGTTGATCTGACGCCGCCGTGGAAAACTGGAACGGGTTTGGAAGCCCTCATAGATCTTGAAACGATGATGGCTGATGCGGCTCGAGTGGTTATTTTCGACGCATTTTACCCAGCGAAAAATGGCCGACCTCCTGGCTTACACGATATCCATCCAAATCAAGGTGACCCCGTGGGATCTCCGTTCTGGGCACTCGATGGGATTTGGCAGGATGGCCTGACGATCGTCATTCACTCCGATGGGACGGCGTCGGCATTTATGAATATGTTTAGCACCCAAACGCTCAACACTGATTCGCAAAGACATCCGATTCCATAGCTATATCCGACAGATCCATCAGGTATCTGTAGGTGTTGAACAGGGACCCTGACAGCAATAGTGGGCAGCTGGGGTGTCTATTCTGGAAACTCCAACATGAGAGGAGTGGCATCGATCAGGGTTCACACGACTCAGAAACCCCTCTGCCAATCCTAAGATAAGCACACAGCATGGCAAACATGGCATATCTGCAGTAGGGTCGAACGCATCTATGGCGGTGCCGTAAAGCACCCTATACATTTGATCCCTTTTCTTCGATACTACGATTGGGAACGTTCAATGAACTGAGTGTAGTGGTTTTATAGAAGACGTTGGAGTTATGGCCATGAAGAGTTTAATTCCGCTCATTTTGCTTTTGGGGTTAGTTGGCTGCGTTCCTCAGAATATGATCGCAAAGGAAGGCATGCTTCCAGGGGTCTGTCAGAATTTCAAGGCTGAGGAATCAGATGCACTCAGTGACACATTATTTTCGAATAGAACATTCTGGCAGGCATTCGATCACTATTATAAAGACAAGAGTCCAAGGAAGTTGGTTGTCTTTATGGATGGAACAGGAAACGATAAGACAAAACACACCAATGTCAGAAAATTATATAGATTGGCTGTTGAACAAGCCTGTAGTGGCGTCCGGGTCGTCCCCTATTACGATAAAGGGGTAGGGGCGAAGTGTGGTTTGATCGCATTCGTGGGGGAGTGGCTGGACGAGGGACGGGCTTGAACATTCGGCAAGCCTATCGGTTTCTTGTTGAAAGCTACAAGCCCAACGATGAGATTTATCTCATTGGATTTAGTCGAGGAGCATTTACTGCTCGGTCATTAAACGGGCTCATCGAGTTTGCTGGCCTCGTGGATCGAGCGAGCATCGGGAAGAGGTGGTATGAAGCGTTGAACCTTCCTACCGTCACAAACCTGCATTTTACCGTATATGACCTGTATGAAACATACCACAAAAATTACGATGGCAAACGAGGGTTTGAAAAGAGGCTTCAAAAAGCACTGGAAGATGTAATAGTGGCTCGAGAGGTAAAGACGCATTCTCCTCCGGTTGAAGTTTCCGCGATCGGCATATTCGATACGGTTCCGGCGCTTGGAATATTCCGAGATGACGAACCGGATGATCATCGACTCGAGCTCTATGCAAAAATGGGTTTTCATGCACTCGCCATCGATGAGCAACGGGATGACTTCAGATTGCTTCGATTTGACCCATTCAGAAAAAAGCTGGGCAGCGAGCTTCAAGAGGTCTGGTTTCCAGGGGTCCATTCGGACATCGGAGGCAGTTATTCTCGCACATTTGATTGTCAGTTAGCTCTCGATAATGAACGCAAAAACTACCGGCCTGGCCTCGGGGCGGCAACACTCAATTGGATGCTGTCAAATTTTGAGGAGACAGAAATATTCCCTGCACGAGCCCCTTACCAAGAGTGTTCGGGGGGAAGCCTACACGATGAGTTCCTCGCAAGGCCGAACCTCATATACGACTGGATGTATAATTTCTTTACGCTGGGCACATATCCACGTGTTCCACGCCCCGGTGACTGGGTACATCGGAGCGTCATCCAACGTCTTCAAGTCGCTTCATTGGAAGATCCTCATCCCTACCGAGAAGTCGATCCAGAAACCGGGAAGCAGCAATATTATTTCTTAGGCACACAGGGGACTGGTGCGCTTGAACGGTATTTTACATTGGATGCCAACCTCGGCGTGTACCGAGATGGGAGTTTTCTCATATGCGATCCAAAAGCAGTGAGTCAGCGGGCGCCAACCCTAACACAGTTGGGCGGACCGATCTCATCATCCCTCACGAGATGTAGTTTTAAGGGGATGTCTAAGTGAGACGCAGCTGGATGTTAATATTTGGCGGTTTCAAGTTCCAAGTGCAACGGGTGAATGAAGACGCAACTGCGCATAGGCTTCCAAGGGCGTGGCAAAGTCGAGACACTTTCTCGGGCGCGTGTTCAATCGGTGGGCGATGGCGTTCAACTCGCGCTGGGTATAACCGGACAAGTCCGTACCCTTGGGCAGGTACTGGCGCAGCAGGCCATTGGNNCAGCAGGCCATTGGTGTTTTCGTTGGTGCCACGTTGCCACGGCGCATGCGGATCGGCAAAGAAGATCTGGAGCGCGAGCCGCTGCGCCAACTGCTCGTGCTCGGCCATCTCTTTGCCCCGTCATACGTCAGTGTTTTCCGCAGCGGAGCGGGGACATGCCGAAATTTCTTCGTGAAGCCTTCTCGGGCACTTCTCGCATCCGTCCCGCCCATTCTGGCCAAGATAACCAGGCGGGTGGTCCGCTTCACCAAGGTCCCGACCGCCGACCGATCGCGCGCCCCCTTGATAAGGTCGCCTTCCCAGTGGCCGGGTACCGTGCGGGTGGCCACCTCGGCGGGCCGCTCGGCGATGGGCGTCATATGGGGGATCTGGCCGCGGCGGTCAGCTCCTCGTGCCCTAGGCCGGCGTGCCTTACGTGCCTGACGCAACGTCATGGTGCCTTCCGGTCATGGCAGGCTACTCTCCCCCGCAGTCGCGGTGGCTATGGATGACGCCTAGGCGAACACAAAAAAGTAGAATGAATTGGTCATCGGTTCAGATTCCCATGGCGTCTGGTTATAGCTTCTCTCTCGTTACCTCGTAATAACGAATATGGTTTTCATTGACGTAATTCAAAGGACGAGACGTGCGTGTGATCGAGCCCCGCGAAAAAGCAGGAAAACGGGCAGTCCTAAATTGGCCGTCTACCTACGGATAGCTATCCAAATGGTAACGCCGCGCCTCGTCCGGAGTCGGCTGTCGAGAGACACGCTCGCTCGCGAGCCGCAGGAGAACATCTGGTGTCGTGCAAAGCTCGCACCTAAGCACCATTAGTTTCCCCGATCGGGTCAATACGGCGACCCCGTCGTTGTCCGGCAGGAAGGTGGTGGCCAGAAGTCCCTCGGTTGAGCTCCAGAACCTGGAGAGCTCTTGGCCCGTTGCTGCGTCCCATATCCGCGCGGTCTGATCATCGCTCAGCGTTACAACCCATAGGCCGTCCGCACTGAAACCTGCATAGCTCAGTGGCCGGGAGTGGCCGACAAGGACTGCCTGGGATAGTCCACTCTCGGCATCCCACACTCGGGCCGTGTAATCCCAACTCGCTGTAACTACGCGCCGTCCGTCAGGGCTGTATCCTGCGAAGGATACTGTGTCACCGTGACCTGCGAGCGTGTGTAGGTTTTGGCCAGACTCGGTGTCCCAGATGCGAGCGGTGTTATCCTTGCTGGCGGTTACGGCCCGTTTCCCATCAGGGCTGAAGACCGCGTGCATGATCGCGTTGGTATGCCCGTTCAGTTCGAGGACATTCTTCCCATTATCCGTGCGCCAGATCCGCGCGCTCGTTGCGCTACCGGCAATGATCCGTGAGCTATCAGGGCTGAACTGTGGAAAATTGATCGCATCAACGGTGACCTCTGGACGCAGCGTGACAAGAGCCTCGCCGCTCACAGTATCCCACAGCTGGGCATAGGGCGTCGTTTGGGCAACGATGCGATTCTTGTCGGTACTAATGGCAACCGTCTGAAACATCCGTGTCCCCGAGCGCAAAACTCGTGGCTGCTCGGGGTTATCCATCTGCCAAAGCCGCACGCCGTTCTCACGCGTGGCCGCTGCCAGCCATCGGCCATCGAAGCTGAAAACGGAATGCTCCAAGGGCCCACTTACCTCTCCAAGCTGGGCAATGGTGCGCGTATCGCCCGCCTGCCAAATGCGCGCGGTGCCATCGAAACTCGAGGAGATGACGCGCAGGCCGTCCGGGCTGAGCACAGCAGATCGCACCGACTCTGTATGTCCTCGGAACAGGGCGATTCGGGTTCGGGATGCGACATCCCAGAGTCGGATTGTCGTGCCGACCTGGGTCAGCACTTGGCTGCAATCTGGGCCGAAGGCCACCAAGGTTAAACCGGGATTGCCCGCGTCCGTTGGATCGAGATCCGCGGCAGCTTCCGACCATTCGGCGATCGGCTGTCCTGTTTGGGCATCAAATATCCGCACCGCTGGCTGCACGCCTGCTACAGCAATGAGCTTACCGTCAGCGCAGAAGGACGCGCGGGTGCCACCGAGCTGAAAATAGCCAAGGGATTTCGCGACCGGGTTGGGACCTGCGATATCCCACAGCGTCGGCGAATTATCGAGCCCCGCGGTGACAACCTTTGATCCATCGGGGGAGAAGACGGCAAAGTTTGAGAATCGATGCCAAAGCGTGGCCAACAAGGTCCCGTTGCCGGCATCCCACACCCGAGTCGTTTCGTCGAAACCGGCGGATAGGATTTTGAGCCCATCGCTGCTGAACGAAACTTGGGCAGCGCCTTGAGGATGGGCGAGTTCGACCGAGCGGGAGCAAGACATAACGTCCCAGATGACAACCGTCTTATCCAGGCCAGTCGTTACGAGGCGGTTTTCATCGGGGCTGAAGTCGGCACCGCGTACGCCTCTCGTATGTTTCAGCGTACAAACAAGATCTCCCGACCGAGACCTCCATACTCGGACCGCGCCGTCCTCACTCGACGTCACAATATAGGTGCCTTTCGGACTGAAGCTCGCTGAGGCTGAATCGCCCGAAAGGTGCTTTAGGACTTTGCCGGTGTTGGCGTCCCACAGACGTGCCGTCCCGTCAATACTGGCTGTTAGCGCCCAGTGGCCATCTGGGCTAAAGCTGGCGTCTGTGAGGCCCTTGGAGTGCCCAAGCAGTATCATCCGCAGTGGCGAACCTAGAAGTGCGCCACGCAGCGCGACCAGAGCCTCCGAAGTGGGCGAAGTTCGAAAAGCGTTTGCAGCGAGAAACATAGCTAGATCAGCGTTCCTGCTTTCCAGTCTCGACGCCGCGGCGAGTTCACGGGACCTTGCGATTTGCGCCTGACGCAAGGCCTCATCGCGCTGTTCCATCGCCACGATTGCTTGCCAGACGGCCACCATGCCGAAAATCGCTATCGCGGTGACGCCTGCTCGGACGAGCCGCCGATTGCGGCGCAACTGGCGAACGTCGGCTCCGTCCAACCGATCTTTCGGGACCCCACGGATGGTCGCTGACAGGTTGAGGACCGCATCGCGAAAGGCGAGATTGCGCAGCGTAAGCCCATCCTGGCCTCGGGCCCAGCGCAGGTCGACGTAAAGCGGCTCCTCTCGGAATCGCCCACTCAGCTCCTTGCCCAGCGCGGTCGTGAGCGACCAGTCGAAATCGCTGCGCGCGCGATCCCACACCAGCTCGCCGCCGATTAAGACGATCAGCACCCGATCGGCGGATTGATTGTCCAGCCACCACATCGCCTCTCGGAGGCACCAGTAGGACTTCGCCCATTCTGGACAGGCAAGCACGACCAGCCATTTCGTGCTAGTCAGGTGGTCGATAATCCCTTTCCAGAGGTCAGAGTTGGCGGCAAGCCCGGTCTCGTCACGGAATACATCAATGGCACGCAAGGAGAGAAGCGGCTTGGCCAGCTTTTCCATACCCTCTTCCAGCGCGCGGGCCAGTGCGTAGTCCGCGCCATGGTTGTATGAAATGAAGGCGTCATGCATCATCTACATGGGGAGCCGCACAACAGGCACGCAGCGTCTCGCGCATTGCTGAACCTGTCAATCCGTACTAAACAGCACTTCCCGGCGTTCTACTGGCGAGAGCACCCGGCCGACGGTAAAGCTATGCGACGCCCCCGGGGGCGCATCTGCGCTGGTGCTGACATCACCTATCCTTTTCGAAAACCTCATCCCTGAGGATTCTCGCTGAATTAGGAGGTTCCTTTGTTTTTGGTGCGGTACTGCACGGTTGCGAGATTTAACTATTAGATCAGACAACGATGTTCCCTAACCTAGTCATACCTTGGTCAGACTCCGACAATGCATCGAGAGTTCAATGCGTTATAGATACGTACCGTGCGAGATTGTACCAAAAACAAGGTAATCTCGAGGAGACAAACATTCGTCGTTGTAGATAGCAAGTGAAGTTGTCCGGCCTTTGTAGCACATGATCTGTCCAGGTCTTTCTCTCGGTCCTTTCAGCCTGAAGCCGAAAGTTCTTCGCACCCAGTTGGCCTCGGAACCACGATCGGTCGGTCGTCTAATCCCTGGGTCGGGCCATGACGATTCGGATGGGGCGATCCTGCTCGATTAGTCGGCCATTTTCGTTGTAGTACGTTAAACACCGGAGGCCAGGAAACACGGCCTAAGTACCGTAGGGATACGCATGGAACCCGGAACGTGACCTTCACACAATGAAACCGGTGCCGATCTGGCGGGATCTGGATACTCCGGCCATTATCCGCACCGTATTGTCGTTGGCGACCACCCGTTCCTCGTGCACAGAGAATCTAGCAGGCTGTGGAAAAACGCGACGTGCTGAGCCACATGGGGCGTGACCCGCAGCGTTCGCAGATTCTGAACGAATGCGTGCGTGTCATAGTTCTTGTCGCCGCCCACCGTCACCCGCTGTCGGCCAGGGCGCGTGCGGAGCAGGGCCAGTGCCGCCTCCCGTTCTGCCGTGCCGGTCGCCGGAGTGAGGCGTGTGTTCACCACCAGTCCATGTCGATTTTCCATCAGCACATGCCCCACGAAACACAGCTTGGCTTCCTGGCCCGCCGCCTTCTTGTATAGCCGAGCCTCCGGATCCGTCATCGAGGCATGCGTGGCATGGGTCCGGCGCTCACCCCGAAAGTCCACGCTGGGATTGCCCGGATCATCTGGCGATAGCACAGGCGCAGCGTCGGTTTTCCGCTTGAAGCTCTTCTGGCCAGCCCAGGCCTCGATCAGCCTCCCATCAACAGTGAAGTGCTCGTCGGACAACGGCGCTGGGCCTTGGCTTGCGCGAGCACCTCCTTGTCCTTGAAGAATGCGGTGGCCACTTCGCCCTCCAACAAACGATCCCGATTCTTCGTGGAGACGGTGACATCCCACACCGGCGCATCCAGATCGAGCCCCACAAACCACCGGAACAGGAGGTTGTACTGCAACTCTTCCATCAAAAGCCTTTCACTGCGGAGGCTGTAGAGCACCTGCAGCAACAGAGCGCGCAACAACTTCTCCGGGGCAATCGAGGGCCGGCCCGTGTGGGCATACAGCTTCGCCAACTGTGGCGACAACGCAGTCAGGGCCGTGTCCACGTACTGCCGGATGGGTCGCAGCGGATGCGTCGCGGGCACGCGCTCCTCCGACGAGAGATAGCTGAACAGCCCGGCTTGCTGGGTATCGTGACCACGCATTGCGTCCATCCTGGAGTGAAAAACCCTTTATATACGTCATTACCCAAGAGGGCTGCAGGAAACAAGAGTTTTTCAGCAGCCTGCTAGGAGCCTGTCCGACATTAACCCTCGCGCACTTGTATGCAGCCTCAGCCTCCTGTAGTAGCATTGCTACGTAATGAGAAGCAGGGAGGTTGCGTCATGCCCACCCGAACCTTTCGCCCCTACGAGCCTGACGATCTGTGGCTGTTGCCGCCGTCGCCGCGAGAGTGGTTGCCGGAGGCCCACCTGGCCTACTTCCTGTCGGATCTGGTCGATGCATTGGATCTGAAGCCGATCCTGGCGACCTATCGGGGCGTGACACGCGGCACGGTACCGTATCATCCCCAGTTGCTGGTGAAGGTGCTGCTCTATGCGTATGCCGTCGGGATTCCGGCCTCGCGGCAGATTGCCCGGAAGCTGGAGGAGGATGTGGCCTTTCGCGTCCTGGCGGCGAATCAGCGGCCGGACTTCCGGACGCTCAGTGATTTTCGGAAGCAGCATCTGCCGGCGCTGGCTGATCTGTTTGTCCAGGTGCTCAAGCTCTGCCAGCGGGCGGGCATGGTCAAGCTGGGCCACATCGCGCTGGATGTGGGACGAAGGTCAAGGCCAATGCGTCGAAGCACAAGGCCCTGAGCTACGGACGGATGGTGACGGAAGAGGCGCGGCTGCAGACGGAGGTGGCGGCCCTGCTCAAGCAGGCGGAGGTCGCCGATGCGCGGGATGATGCCACGTATGGCCCCGACCGGCGGGGTGATGAACTGCCCGCCGAGCTGGCACGTCGGGAGCAGTGGCTGGAGACCGTTCGGGCGGCCAAGGCGGTGTTGGAGCAGGAGGCCCAGCGCAACTTCACCGATCCGGAGAGTCGGATCATGCCGGCGTCGGATGCCAAGGGGAGTGTCGTGCAAGGGTACAACTGCCAAGCGGCCGTCGATGCCCAGGCGCAGATCATTGTCGCGGTCGACGTCACCGATGAAGCCAATGGCAAACAGCAAGCGCAACCCATGGTGACCCAGGTGCTGGCGAATACGGCGCAGATCCCCCGGACCGTGAGTATGGATACGGGGTATTTCAGCGAGGCGAATGTCGCCGCCCTCACGGCGCTGGGCTGTACACCGCTGATCCCGCCCGATCGCCAGCTCCATAGCCAGGCGATACCCGCCGCGCCCCGAGGCCGACCGCCAGTGGGATTGTCGGTGGCCGATCGCATGCGCCGCACACTCCGGACACAACGCGGGCGACGACGCTATGCCCGGCGCAAAGCGATTGTCGAACCAGTGTTCGGCCAGATCAAGCAGGGTCGTGGCTATCGGCAGTTCTTGTTGCGCGGGATGCGGCAGGTGCGCGGGGAATGGGCGGTGCTCTGTACCACGCACAATGTCCTGAAACTCTGGACGGCCTTGCGCCGGGTCCGCCGACGTCCCGGCGAGGGCCTGCGGGCATTGGCAGAAGCCAGCGGGCAAAGCGGAACGCCCAGCGGTAGCCGACAACTGCCAAAGATCATCCGTGTGCGCCGTGCGAATTCTGGATCAGCGAGAAAGATCAGGCTGCGCTCAGATCAATGTCGGACAGGCTCCTAGAAGCCGATATGCTCAAGATCGATAACCGCTGCGATATGTCTCTGGATCTCCTTAGGGATCTCGCGTGGCTCGGGAAGTAGTGTAACTGTTGGAGGCATTTCATGAGCAACAGGGGAGGCATGCTGCAGCGGTTTGCCACGGGCGACAGACTGCGACCACTCCACCTCCTCACTGGAAGGGATGTAGCTTCGCGATAGGTTGCGGGTCGAGATCATTGGCGGAAAGCGCGGATCGTACCACCCAATTTCAGAGGGAACAGGATGTGGACTTCTTACTTGGCTTTGACATTGCGCACCCGCGTATCATCAAGAGCGAGGAAGTGCTTTTAGATTTTGTCTCTTGAATCGAAGACGTATGCCTCCAACGCACACTGGACCCGAGATGAGGAAAGAATGAATGGACTCGAATATCCATCCAATCGGCTCATCTGCTTAGTCTGTGCCGCATCAAATAAGTGACCGACCCTTGTCTTTAACACGGTCGGAACAGAATCTTTCGTGTTTTCCTGGCACCGTTCGGTTTCCTTGCTTCCTCAACTCCGATCCGCTATAGAGGAGCGTACATCATGCTCTCTCTGTACGCACCTGGCCATTTGTGCTGTCCGTGTTGTTTTCCGTATGCTGACTCTTTGTGCAAGACCCACTGTTTCCAAAGTCGGGATCGTCAAGCCTATTGCCTAACCGACGCACGCGAAAAACAGACACGACCTGAAAGCAAGTGTAGACCTTATTGATCTGTTTGCTCGAAAACGTCCGATATTGTCGGTTAAAGCAGTAGTTCGAGATTCTCTGTAATTTCGAGAGCCCCTAGGTGATTTGAAAATGATAGACCCGCTAGATTCGCTCGCTATCGACGGTTCTCCTGCCCAAGCGTTTGCAAGCCATAGCGTCAGAGTGAACGGCATCGCACGGTTCTTCGCGCAGAACGACCCACGGGGTTCACTGGATACAGTCAACGAAAAGGCCAATGAAGACAAGACGATGGCGCTGCTCGCGCATCTGCAAGCGGCGTCCGACGACCCAAACTTTAGAGTTGGCGACAAGGTCAGTCGCGAGCAGATTCCCGCAGCGCTGCGGAGGCTCAACCGTGGTGATGGCTTGGTTGGTACACGTCACGACTATGACATGGCGCTGAAGGGACTGATGACCATCGCCTATCGCTATCCTCAACTATTGGGCGATAGTGGAGTCGACTTCATCCTTAATAACTTGGTTCCGGACAACATCCGTGGAGGCCACCCGCCTGAGATCGAGATTCATGAAGTGACATTCCTGAATATTGATGTCCCGGAAACCGAGAATCATTTGTTGATGATCGAGAGTAGCCGGTACCTCGTGAATCAACTTCTCCATGACCGGACCGGAGAGGCCAAGTACGACAATTCGGCGAACGGGCTAAGTCGCTGGCTACTCGGCTACATGCAGACAATTGCTAAGCATGACTTTCTGGAATTCAATGCCCGTCCTTATGCGCGGCTCGCACTGCATCCCTTATACAATCTCCATGAGTTCGCACGTGAGGAAACAATCAGAACAGCCGCGCAAATTCTGCTCGACTACACGATGATGAAGTTCGCCGTCTCGAGCCAGAGGGGGCGAAGGGTTAGCCCGTTCAGACGCCTACAGCACAAGATCCACCACCAGGCCAATGCGCGTAACGATCTCTACGCCGAGAGTGGCGACGAAGTGGCCGGCTACTTCATGGCTTATACGGGATATATCGATCCCGCGGGAAAGCCGGGCAAGTTCCCACCGAGCCTGACCTTCAATGCCCTGATCTCGGGANNACGGCGGCTTACCGACCGACACCGGCAGCCTACATCCTAGCCTTGCAGCGCGACAATCCAACTTCGCTCCACCGCTTTTACCAGGGAACGCGGCCGCAACTCAGAGCATCGCCGGACACCGCCGAAGGTGGACTCGAGATCTACTACCACTCCCCGTCCTTCCTGATGTCGGCGGGCGGAAGCTTCCTGAACAGCGGCTACGGTTTTGACGAGATCGACGTTGGCAAAGAGGCGTGGAAGGACACCTCGCGCGCGCAGTCGACCACCATCATTCCCACGCGGGCCGATGTGCTCTTCTGCGACCTCATCCGGTTCGAACCTTATCCCGACCCGCGAGTGGACCCTTATCATGACGATCCCGAGGACCCCGATCTTCACCATACGCGCGGCGTCAACTACGGCGTCGTCCGCAATTTGGCAGCAGGGGCCAATATGCGTCCAGCTGAACACAAGACGGTGCTGGAGGAATCGACCTCCTCCGCGCTCGCGCTTGCCCAGCACAACGGCGCGATGTTCGCCGCCTGGAAGGCCTCAGGCAATGACAATATCAGCATTGCGAAGGTGCTGGGCACCACGCTGATGGGCATCGACGGGGTCGAGGGCGTCCAACAGAAGGTCATCCTCGCCGAAACGAGCGACACCTCACCCGCGATCGCCTCGCACGGCAGGTGGCTGTTCCTAGCATGGAAGGGCTCCGGTAACAACCAGCTGAACATCGCCTTCTCCACTGACGATGGGCGGAGCTTTACTGGCAAGAAGATCCTGGCCGAGGAGAGCGAGTTCGCGCCCGCGCTCGCCTCGCACGACGGGCGGCTCTACCTCGCCTGGACCGGGCTCGACGAAAACCTAAATGTTGCCAACGTCACCATCTTTGCGAACACCGCTGGCGGCGCAGGGGTGGAAGGGATCGAGGGCAAGGTGGCGCTCGGCGACACCAGCGAGGCGGCACCGGCGCTCTGCTCTCACAACGGGCGGCTGTTCCTAGGCTGGAAGGGCTCCGGCAAAGATGATCTCAACCTCGCCTTTTTGTCCGATGGCGTCGGTTTCGGTGGTAAGCATATCCTTTCCAACACGAGCAGCCACGGCCCCTCGCTTGCCTCGCACGGCGGCAGGCTGTTCTTCTCGTGGAAAGGCTCGGGCAACAACAATCTCAATGTTGCGCGCCTCACTCTCATCGGCAACACCGCGGGCGGGTTCGCAATTGAGGGGATCGAAAGCAAGGTCACGCTCGCCGACTTTAGCGAGGAGCCGCCTGCGATCGCCTCGTGGAATGATCTGCTTTTCATCGGGTGGAAGGGGGAAAGCGACGACAACCTGGATTCCCGGGTATCGCGGGACGGCAGCTTCGCGCCGGTCGGACCCTGGCTCTTCGCTGATCGTTCTGACCTCGGCTATTACCTCGCTGCGTTCCGGGCGGCGCCGACCCATCCCAATCAGTTGGTCGAACCTCTTGACAGCTTGGGTCTCGCCTATATCGTTGAAAAGCAGGACATGGATGCGCGCGGCATCAGCTTCGAGACTTTTAAGCAGACCGTGTTCCACTCGAACAACCATCTGACCCCGACACTCGATTACGGCGGTATCTACCAGTTTAATACGATCGATGCCCGCAAGATCGACATTTGGTTCGAGTTCGTCGAACTGAAATTCAGAGCCCGGGTAGTCGACATGTCCGAGCCGATCGAAGACTTCAGCACGCTTCCGCTAGTCTCAGGCGAGTTTGTGCGTGCACCTAGTGGCCATGATGGTCTGATCGAGATCCGCTCCCCTGGGTGTGGAATCCCACTTGTTCTTGACTTCCGTAATCCTGAAAAACCTACTCGTCTGGATAACATTGGCCCTTGTCCCGAACCGTGGCTCGACCGTGCGCAAGCGCTTTTAAGGTTTGCTCAGAAACTTTCTGAAGCAGGAAGGCATAAGGAGGTGATAGCGTCCCTAACAGATAGGGCTGAAATCTTCCGACAGCTCGCTGCAATTGACCCAGTCAAGTACGGACCAAGCCTTGATTCCGCCTTGAACTTGCTAGCGGGAATCTTAGCGAATAAGTTTGCGATCACGATCGACGCCACACGGCTGTTCTTCCGATCTTTCATCATTCCTGGCGTGACAACGGACTGGATTGATGCACGGGCGTTGCAAACGCTTCCGCTCGCCCCGGGGTCCTATCATGTCCAGATCCAATCAGGAATATTTGCAGACTTTAGCTTCACCATCACCGCACAGGGAACTATCAATTACGATTCTTCCTGCGATGCATTCCTTGGCGGACGTGGCACCTCACAGTTGGTCCTGTCAGGAGTGGAGGTCACTCTTGATGCCAGTAGGCTCACCGGTGCCGATAATGGAGGCGGCGTACTGTTGGCCAGCGCGCCGCTCACCAGCGCCGATTTTATTTCCCACCGAACCATCCGCCTGCTGCCGCAATCGTTGTATATGGTGCAGCAAAGCAGCGGCCGGGTCGCTGACGCCGCGTTTTCGCTGAAGCGCGATGGCACATTAGCCTACGACCTTGCGCTCGACGTTTCCCGTGGCGGCTGCCTCGCAGGGGCTGGTACCACGACCCTGACCTTCCATGGGTACACCATTGTGGTGGATGCGACTGCTGGAAGCCACCTGCTTATTGTGCAGCCGATCTGGGGCATGAAACCTGCCCAGACTGGTGTCTCTCAACTCGTTGTCCTCCCGGCTGCTAAATTCATTCTTCAGTTGGACAGTGGTGTCACCGACCTCATGTTTTCGGTCGACATTACCGGTAAGATTGTACTCGAAGCCGGAACGACCGGCCAGCTTGAAGTAGTGAACGGCGTTGTGCCGACCGTGCGCTTGCTGCCGCATTAGCGGTTATATCGCAAGTTTTCTTCGAAAACCCAGCCCGGATTCCGCAGTACAGATGCGATTTAGGGGGAGGCGCCTGACATCTGGTGTGATGGTTGGATCGTAGGCATAAAGCGATTGGGGGCGCGAGCGAGGGCGTGATCCTCGTTTCTTGGCCGCACTCAAGTCCCAGTCCAACTGCGCCGCAATTGGTGAATGAGAATGCGGCCTTGTCCTGGGAAATGGCGATTCGCCTGGCGAAAGTGTTTGGTGGTACGCCGGATGGCTGGATGCGATTGCAATTCCAGTATGATGCAACTCAAGTGGAAGAACGGGCAAAGAAAATCAAAGTGAGGACATTCGTGGGGGGATAAGGTGTGCACGTAGATGGAGCCGCGCTTTTTAGACCTCAAAGAGTGAAACGGACAAGTTGCTTTCGTGCTGAGTGGCGGAAGATATTGGTCAGGCCATCTGATAAGGGACTTTAAATTGACAGGCCTCACCTAGTACCATGCCAAGTACTTCGCCCACGGCCGCATGGTTACGGGACCTT
>CXWL01069064.1_pt1 | contig 16472 bp, 12 predicted proteins | sample 590931 | NCBI WGS metagenome assembly CXWL01 (sample SAMEA3498368, study PRJEB10139) | groundwater metagenome | biome: water well; material: biofilm material | place: Germany | collected 2015-04-27 | reverse complement strand
ACGACGCCCTGCTCGATGCGTGGCTGGCCTCGCCGCTGGCGCAGGATCCCGATTGCCGCCTGGTGTTCGTCGGCGCGCCCGATCCGGGGGCCTACGGCCGCGACTTCGCGCGCAAGCTCGCGCAAGCCAGCTGCGCGCGCCCGGTCGAGATCACCGGCTTCGTGCCGCACGAGGTGTACCGCACCTGGCTGGCCGCCGCCGATGCCGCCGTGCAGTTGCGCATCCAGTCGCGCGGCGAGACCTCGGCCGCGATCCTCGACTGCCTGCTGTACGGCGTGCCGGCCATCGCCAACGCGCATGGCTCCAGCGCCGAGCTGCCTGACGACGTGCTGTGCAAGCTGCCGGACGATTTCGCGCAGGCCGAACTGGCCGATGCGCTGGCCAGGCTGCGCAACGACGCCGGGCTGCGCGCCGCCTTGTCGGCGCGCGCGAGCGCCTACATCGAAGCCGAACACTCGCCCGCCCATGTCGGGCGCCAGTACGTCGCGGCGATCGAACACTTTTCCGGCGCCAGCGCCGGGGCCGGGGCCGACTTGGCCGCGGCCATCGCGCGCATCGCGCCGGCCGGCGCCGACCTGCGCGACGTGGCGCGCGCGATCGGCGCGAACGCACGCCCGGACGGGCCGCGCCAGCTGCTGGTCGATATTTCGGCGATGGTCCAGTCCGACCTGCGGACCGGCATCCAGCGCGTGGTGCGTAGCGTGCTCAAGGCGCTGCTGGAAGACGTCCCGGCCGGCTATCGGGTGGAGCCGGTGTACAGCGCCGGCGGCGGAGCGCCGTATCGCTACGCGCGCCGCTACATGGCCGACATGCTCGGGATCGAAGGCTGGCAACTCGACGATGCGCCGGTCGACGCGATGCAGGGCGATATGTTCCTCGGCCTCGACCTGGCGACCCACGGCACGCGCCTGAACGAAGCGCGCCTGCGGCAATTCCGCAACCGCGGCGTGCAGGTCTATTTCGTGGTCTACGACATCCTGCCGATCCTGCGCCCGGAGGTGTTCCCCCCCAGCGCGGAGGGCGACTTCAAGGCCTGGCTGCCGATGATCGCCCGCGTCGCCGATGGGCTGGTCTGCATTTCGCGCGCGGTCGCCGACGAAGTCGCTCAGTACCTGGAAACGCTGGCCGCGCCGCAACGCCGGCCGCTGCAGGTCGGCTACTTCCACCTCGGCGCCGACATCGGCTCGAGCGCGCCGAGCGCCGGCTTGCCGCCCGCGGCCGACGACATCCTGCGCCAACTGGCGGCGCGTCCGAGCGTGCTGATGGTCGGCACCATCGAGCCGCGCAAAGGACATGCCCAGGCGCTGGCCGCGTTCGAGCTGCTGTGGTCGCGCGGCGTCGAGGTCAACCTCGTGATTGTCGGAAAACAGGGCTGGATGGTCGAGTCCACGGTCGCGCGGCTGCGCCAGAATCCGCGCGCTGGCAAGCAGCTGTTCTGGCTCGAAGGCGCCAGCGACGAAATGCTGCTCAAGCTGTACGGCACCGCGCAGGCGCTGCTGGCGCCATCGGAAGGCGAAGGCTTCGGCCTGCCGCTGATCGAAGCGGCCCGGCACGGGATCGCGATCATTGCGCGCGAACTGCCGGTGTTCCGCGAGGTCGCCGGCGAGCACGCCTATTACTTCGAAGGCGAGGCGGCGGAAGCGCTGGCCGATGCGGTGCAGACATGGCTGCGCCTGCACGCCGAAGGCAGGGCGCCGGTCTCGACCGGCATGCCGTGGCTGACCTGGTCCGAATCGACCGCCCAGCTGCGCCGCTGCATCCTGCAGCAGAACTGGCATCGCACGCTGTACCGGAGCGCAGCGGCGCCGGCGATCGCGGCGGGCGCGCCGGCAGTGGGCGCCGGGGCCGTCCGCCAATTACTGGTCGACGTGTCGGCCATCGTGCGCGCCGATTTGCAGAGCGGAATCGAGCGGGTGGTGCGCGCCCAACTGCACGCGCTGCTCAGCAATCCGCCGCCTGGCTGGCGCGTCGAACCGGTGTTCCTCAGTGTTGAAGGCGGCCAATGGCATTACCGTCATGCGCGCCAGTACGCGGAGCGGGTGCTGGCGGGCGCCGGCGGTACGCTGGAAGAAACCATGGTCGCCGTCGCGCCGGGCGACGTGCTGTACAGCCCCGATTACTTCCCCGACGGCGTGATCGGCGCGGCCACCCAAGGCCTGTATGCGCAATGGCGGGCAGGCGGCGTCGAAGTCAATTTCCTGATCCACGACCTGCTGCCGGTGCTGCGGCCCGACTTTTTCCCGGAGCGCGCCGACCAGCTGCACGGGCGCTGGCTGGCCGCGATCGCGGCCAACGCCGACCGCCTGGTCTGCATTTCGCACGCGGTCGCCGAGCAGACGGTGGCATGGCTTGACCAGGCCGGCAATACCCAGCCGGTCAGCATGGCTGTTCTGCATCACGGCGCCGACCTGGCGGCATCGGTGCCGAGCGCGGGCCTGCCGGCCGATACCGACGCCACCTTGCGCCAGCTGGCCATGGCGCCGACCTTCCTGATGGTCGGCACCATCGAGCCGCGCAAAGGCCATCTGCAGGCGCTGTCGGCGTTCGAACAGTTGTGGCGCGGCGGCAGCGATGCGATCCTGGTTATTGTTGGCAAGGAAGGCTGGGCCGCCTTGCCGGATCATCAGCGCCGCACCATCCCGCGCCTGGTGCACCGCCTGCGCCATCATCCGGAAGCGGGCAAACGCCTGTTCTGGCTAAGTGGGATCAGCGACGAGTACCTCGAGCGCCTCTATGATGCGGCCGACTGTTTGCTGGCCCCTAGCGAAGGCGAAGGCTTCGGCCTGCCGCTGATTGAAGCGGCTCAGTGCGGCCTGCCGATCCTGGCACGCGACCTGCCTGTGTTCCGCGAAGTCGCGCGCGAGGATGCCTGCTACTTCAGCGGCCTGGCCGCGGCGGACCTGGCGGCGGCGGTCAGCGCCTGGCTCGCGCTGCATGCCAAGGGCCTGGCCCCGTCCTCGCGTAACATCGAATGGTGCAGCTGGGCCCAGAACGCGCGCGAACTGGTGCTGATCCTGTCCGCAGGCAAGGACGGCCAGCGCTGGCAGCCGGCAACGGAAAACGGGGCCACGCCTTGACGATGTTTGTCATTGGGGGCCAGGCGCTTAGGCTTATAATGCCGCGTCGGCAACGCCGGGCCTGCTGCCCACCCGGCCCCGTTTCGACGGGCTACCGCTTCAATCAACACTGGATTAACAACAAATGATCATTGGAACCGGCCTCCAGGCCCAGGCATGTGCCCCGCTTGACCGCATAGACGACGCGGTCATGACGATTTTGTCGCGGCGGGCCGGCTGATGCAATTTCTCCTGTATTGCATCTGCGGCGGCATGGGCGTCTCGACCGACTACGCGATCTACTATCTGGCGGTCACCGGCGGCATGTGGTACCAGGGCGCCAACGCGCTCGGCTACCTGGCCGGCACCCTGATGAGCTTTACGCTGAACCGCGTGTTCACCTTCGGCATGCGCGACCGCGTGCTGCAACGGCTGTTCATGTTCCTGGCGGTGGCGGCGGTCGGTTTTGCGGCCTCGGCGGCGCTGCTGTATATACTCGTGCAATGGCTGCAGCTCGACCCGCGCATCGCGAAGCTGCTGACCTTGCCGATGGTGGTGGTGCTGCAGTTTGCGCTGAACCGGCGCATTACCTTCAACAGCGCCGGCGCCAAGGCGACCTAATTTCTCCCGAAACAGAAAAAACTAATGAGCAAGCAATTTGATGCAGTAATCGTGGGCGCGGGATTCACCGGCCTCACCGCAGGACTGGAACTGGCGCGCGCCGGCAAGCGGGTGGTCGTGCTCGACGCCGACTCGGCCCCCGGCGGACTGGCCGGCACCTTCGAGTTCCGCGACGGCGTGACCATCGAGAAGTTTTACCATCACTGGTTCAACAATGACGAATACGTGCCGACGCTGGTCAAGGAACTCGGCATGGAAGGCCAGATCGTGACCATGCCGTCAAAAACCGGCATGTACTTCAACGGCCGCCACTGGCGCCTGTCGACCCCGCTGGACCTGCTGCGCTTCAAGCCGCTGTCGTTTATCGACCGCATCCGCCTCGGCCTGCTGGTACTGCAGGTGCGCCGCGTCAAGGACTGGAAGACCATCGAACACCTGTCGATCCGCGAATGGCTCGAACCGCTGTGCGGCGCGAATGTGTTCCGCGTGGTCTGGAAGCCGCTGATCGACAACAAGTTCTCGGTGTTCTCGGACGCCGTCAACGCGGTCTGGATGTGGAAAAAGCTGGTACTGCGCGGCAGTACCCGCGATTCGAAGGGCGGCGAGCAGCTGGCCTACTTCAAGGGCGGCTTCGGCCGCCTGGCCCAGGCGATGGCCGCCGAGATCACGCGCCTGGGCGGCGAGGTGCGCTACGCGACCCCGGTGACGGGCGTGAATCCGGCCGGCGCCCGGCTGGCCGGCGTCGCCACGCCCGGCGGCGAGGTGAGCGGCGAGCAGTACCTGTTCACGCCGGCGTTCGCGCTGATCGCCGACATGTTCCAAGGGGCCGCCGGCGCCGACTGGCTGGCGCGCTGGCGCCGCGTGAAGTACCTTGGCAACGTGTGCCTGGTGCTCGAACTCGACCGCAGCCTGTCCGATACCTACTGGCTCAACGTGAACGATCCCGGCTTCCCGTTTGTCGGCGTGATCGAGCACACCAATTTCGACAGCCCGGAAAACTACGACGGCAAGCACATCGTGTTCCTGTCGCGCTACCTGGCCAAGGAAGACCCGCTGTGGAGCTACGGCGACGACGAATACCTCGATTTCGCGCTCGGCCACCTGCAGCGCATGTTCCCGAAACTGGAGCGCGGCTGGATCCAGGATTTCCGCATCTGGCGCGCCGAGTTCGCCCAGCCGGTCACCGAGCGCGGCTATTCCGAGTATGTGCCGAACCGCGCCACCCCGTACAGCAACGCGATGATCAGCACGATGGCCCACATCTATCCGGAAGACCGCGGCACCAACTACGCGATCCGCGAAGGAAAAGCGGTCGCCGCGCTGATGAACCAGGCGCCAGCCGCACGCTGACATAGCGGCCGCCGCCTCCATGACCGGGTCCTCGCCGCCAAAACTACCATTCATCGAGGGCATGCGCGGCATCGCCGCCTGCCAGGTGATCCTGCTACACTACTGCGCGGCGTTCCTGCCGGCACTGGCGCGGGTTGGCGGCAGTCCCCACTTCGGGTGGGAGCAGGCGCTCGCGCGCTCTCCCCTGTTCGCGCTGATCGACGGCTATTCGGCGGTCTACCTGTTCTTCGTCATGAGCGGCTTCGTGCTGGCCGGCTCTTTCCTGCGCACGCCGCGCGGGTTCCACCTGCTCGCCGCCAAACGCCTGCTGCGCCTGTTCGTGCCGGTGGCCGCCGCGTTCCTGATCGGCGTGCTGCTGATGGCCGCACTGCCGCAGGCGCGCGGCGCCGCGCTGCAGTACGCCGGGTCGGACTGGCTGGCCGCGCTCGGGCAAAACCCGATGAGCGGCGCGGCGCTGCTGCGCGACGGGCTGCTGCATTCGATGCTGGTCGGCTACCAGGGTTCGTCGATCTTTTCGGGGGCGGCCGGGGTGCTGGCGCCGGCGCCGGTCGCGAGCGCCATCAACGCGCCGACCTGGACCCTGCACGCCGAATTCTGGGGCTCGATGCTGGTGCTGGCGCTGGCCCAGGCTTACCGCCGGCTGCCGCGGCCGGTATTCTGGTGTGCGTTCGCGGCGCTCGCCGTGCTGCTCGGCACCAGCCATTTTTCGCTGTTCCTGCTCGGCTTCTTCCTGTACACGCGGCACGCGACGCTGTTAGGCGCGCGCGGCCGGCTGGCGGTTTTCGGCGGGGTGCTCCTGTTCGCGCTCGGCCTGGCCATCTGCGTGGCAAAGGATATCGGCGCGCTCACCCTCATCGAAGCGGGCGCCCGCGCGCTTGACCTGTACAGCGCCCAAAGCGATTTCCATTGGCAGAGCCAGGCCGGGGCCGCGCTGATGTTCGCCGGTGCGCTGCTGAACGCGCCGCTGCGGCGCTGGTTTGGCAGCGCGCCGGCTCAGTGGCTCGGCAAGCTTTCGTTCAGCGTCTACCTGCTGCATTTCCCGATCCTGCTGTCGGTCGGCTGCCTCGCATTCGCGCTGCTGGCGTCCACCTCCTATGCGCTGGCGGTGCTGGTCGCGCTCATCGCCGGCGTGACGCTGACGTTCGCGGCGGCCGTTCTGTTCGAGCGCCAGGTCGACCGCCGTGCCGTGGCATGGTCGCGCCGGATGAGCGGCGCGGCACCCGCCGCCATCGCCGGCAGCCCTCAATCTCCTCACCTGTAAAGCGTTTCCGACATGAGCCAGCCCCCACTTCTCCCGACCACGATCCCGGCATCGGTGCGCCTCGGCCTGCTGGCGCTGAGCGTACTCGTGCTGTTGCTGATGAATATGGATACGATGTGGGCCACCTCGGCCGACCTCGCGCACCACTACGCGCTGGTGGTGCGCCTGTCGGAGCTGTGGACCTCGCCGCTGGCGCTCGATCCGAGCCTGGGCGAAATGAACGTCTATCCGCGCCTGGCGCACCAGGCCGCCGCAATCGCCGGCCGGATTGCCGGCTCGCCGCTGATCGGCCTGCAACTGGTGGCGCTGCTGGCACTGCTGCTGTTCTGGGCCAGCGCGGCCTGGATCGTGCACACCCTGCCGCGCGCGGCGGCAATCGCCACCGCCCTGATGCTGGCCCTGCTGCNNTCGGCTGCTGTTCTGGGCCAGCGCCGCCTGGATCGTGCAGACACTCCCGCGCGCGGCGGCAATCGCCACCGCCCTGATGCTGGCCGTGCTGCTCACGCTGAACCTTGAGACATTGCGGATGCAGCTGCACGGTGACGAGCTGGCCGTCAATTTTTTCTACTCGCAGCTGGCCGGGCAGGCGTTCATCATGGCGATCATTGCCGCCTGCCTGACGATGGACGTGAGCGGCAAGCCGGGCTGGCTACGCAGCGTGCTGCTGGTCGGCGCGATCTGGGTGGCCACCAGCATCCACCTGATGCCGGCGCTGGAGCTGCTGTGCTTCATGGGCGCGCTGGTCGCGCTCGACCTGTTCCAGCACTGGCGTCAGAAGCGCGCCGGCCTGCTGAGCGCGGGCGCGGTCGGGACCCTGCTGGTCCTCGCCGCACTGGCGGTGCTGGCGAGCCATCCCGCGTTCCTCGCGATGTCCGAGATCAGCAAGGACAATGGCCAGATTTTCACCAACCACCTTGCCGGCATCAAGGCGGTGTTGAGCTACAGCGCGCTGATCGCGGCGCTGTCGGCCGCCATCGTCTGGCGTTGGCTGGCGCTGGACCGGCGTGAGGTCAACCGCGATCTGCTGGCCCTGAAATACATCGGCACGTACGGATTGGCCGTGTCCGGCCTGTGCCTGGTGCAAGGCGTGGCGTGGAAGCTGGGCTTCGGCTCGGAATATGCAATCAAGAAATACGTGGCCGCGCTCAACAGCGTGGTCCTGCTCGAACTGGCGCTGCTGCCGGTGCTGTGCGCGCGCCGCCTGCGCCAGCCAGCCGGGGCCGGTCTCGGCCCGGCCGCCATCCTGCATGCGTGCGTGTTGCCGTCGGCACTGACTGCACTCGCGTTTTATATCGCCGTCGCGCCCGCCGTCAAGACCATCGATACCTCGGAGCTCGCGCGCCTGGAGCAGCAACTGACGCTGCGCCGCGATCTGCTGATCCCCGCCCAGCCCGGCAAGTTCACGTATATCGCGGGGGTGGAGCGCTTGCCGCCCCAGCTTGCCTACATGGTGTCGCTCGGCCTGTTCCATGCGCCGCGTACGGCGAATGCCCACAACGTCCTGAGAGACGAGGCTTTCAGCGACTGGAGCGTGGTGGGGTCGGTCCTGACCTCGGAGGGCAGCTACCTGGACAAGGCGCCGGAATGCCGCCGCGCGCCGCCCGCGCAGGGCATCGCGGTGCTTGACGGCGCCTGCCTGGCGCGCTATCTGGCGCCGCATCGCACCCGCATCAGCTTTGGCGGGCCGGCGCCGAGTGCCTGCGCCATGCAAGGCTTTGGCGAACGCGAGCCTAGCAGTACATGGACTGTGAGCGCCGAGGCGAAACTGGTCTGCCCGGTGCCGGTCATCGATGGCAAGGCTCCTGTCCGGATCGAGATCGACGCCGTCGCCTTCCTGCAGGAAGTTGGCTCGCAGCGCGCGATCCTCACGGTGAACGGCGCGCCCCCGCTCACCTTCCGTTACGACGCAGGGCATCCGGCGCGGACGATCACGGTACCGCTGAACGGCCCCGTCGGCCAGCAGGTCGAGATCCGCTTGTCGCTGCCGGATGCCCGCTCACCGCAAGAACTGGGACTGAGCGGCGACCAGCGCAAGCTTGGTCTGGCGCTCCGCTCACTCGAATTCAAATAGGCCTGCGCCTCAGGGCGTAACGGCGGTCAGCCTGATGTTACGGATCAGCCAGGCGCCAAGGCGCGGGTCGCGCGGCCCGAGGGCCGCGGCCTTGCCATCGGTGCTGAACGCCAGTTCCGCCAGCGCGCCGGGCGCCGCGTCGACCAGCTGGTCGAATGCCGCCATCGCCTGCCCGTCGCCGTGCAGCACGATCTCCTGCGCCGAGCCATCGCGCCGTACCACGCGCAGCGTCAGGACCTGGCGGCCGCGCGTCAGGTACTCGAATCGCACCCGGGTCTTCGGTGGCGCCGTCGGCGTGGCGCCCGGCTCGATCGAAAAGCGCGCCGAACCTTCAACCCAATACCACCAGTTCTTGCCGTCCGTTTCACGCTGGTGTGCGCCGCTGACGGCGCCGAGCATGATCCTGCCCGGCGCCGCCAGTCCTACCTGGAATGGCCCGACGACGCGTGCCTCCGGCGTCATGCTGGGCGCCGCGGCCGGCTCGACCACGCAGCTGCCCGCAGCGGCAAACTGGTTCCTGCGGCTGGGCGGAATCCAGTCAAAGTAGTTGTCGTCGCTCCAGTTCGATGTCAGTTCGCGGTCATGCAGGTACAGCGCGGCCATTTGCCGGAACTTGCTGAAATTGCCGTTTAGCCCCAGATGGACCGGCGCTGTCGGAGGGCAAGTCGCCAGCACCGTCGCGCGCAGATCCACGTAGAAGCGCGCCATATTCCGTATGCCGCCGTACGGTTGCATGAAATTCGAAACGCGCGCTATCGACAAGCCAATCGTGCTTGTGACCCCCACAGCGAACAACAGCACCAGGGCGGCGCCGACCTGCGGTGCGAAACGCCGGCGCAAGCGCGCAATCGAGAACACAGTCAGGGCGATCGCAAACGGATAAGCCCAGTCCGCCAGTTTGGCCTGGCTCCAGCTTTGTCCGATCCCGGTCGGGAAAGGCGCCGCCACCGCGTACCGGAAATACAGGGTCGCCAGGCCGAACATGCCCAGGACCGCCAGCGCCGGCAGCAGCGCCGCGCCGATGGCGGCGCGCCAGAGCGCGCGCACGTTGAATGCGATCGGAGCGAGCACCAGGGCCAGCAGCAACAGTCCGCCGGCGAATGCGCTAGCGCGCGCACCTGTGGCGGCCCACTGGAAATCATCCCAGGCGCCGCCATGCACGCCGAATGCGTGCGCCAGGAAACCGATCAGGCTCCAGTCGACCGGCGCACCGACCACCACGCCAAGCTGTGCGCGCAAGGCGGCGTAGACGCGCAGCAGCTCGACGTTGAGCAGCAGCGTCGCGACGGCCAGCATCACCGCCCCATGCAGCAGGACGTTGCGCCAGGCCTTGCGGCGCAGCGCGAGCAGCAAAGCGCTGGCGCCGAGCGCGCAGCCGACGAACGGGCTCAACTCCGAATAGGCGAGGGTCGCGCCGGCCAGCATCACGCCGGCAGGCAGCGCCGCTGTTGCCACCGCTGGCGCGCGGCGCCCCGCGTGCGCGACCCAGCCGAGCACGGGACCGGCCATGAACAGCGCGCCGGCAGCCAACGCCATGCCCAGCGTCTGCGGCATGAAGCCGAAATTGGCGCCGAAGGTCAGGCCGCCCAGGGTGAAGGCGGGCAGCGCAAGCAGCACCAGGCGCAGCGCGCGGTGCATCGGACGCAACTGGCGCGCGAGCGGGAAGCCAAGGCTCAGGCAGCAGCTCGAGATCGCCGCGATCAGCAGCGTCGGGTAAGCCGCATATGCCCAGGGCAGATGGAACAGCGACTGCAGCAGCGCGAGCAAGTAGGAGCCGCCCATCCGGTACCCGGCTTGCTGGTACAGCAGGATCTGGGTCGCGAAAGGCGTCACCGTTTCGCGAAGGACCGATTGGCTGAACGGATGCTGCTGCAGCCATTGCGCGTGTGCGAGGTAGGTGAAGGTGTCGTTGTCGGTGTTGAATGCGCCGTAGACCAGCAGCGGGGCCAGGATCCCGGCGCCGCATGCGAGCGCGAAGGCGCCGCACCACAGCGACTGGCGCAGCGCCCGGCCGAACTCGCGCCTGCGCGCCAGCGCCCATGCCGCCAGAGCGGCCAGCACCAGCGGCAACAGCGCGCGGTGCCCCAAGGGCGCATAGCGTCCGAGAACGGTCGCCATGACAGTCAGCGTGGCCAGGCCGAGCGCGGGAGCGAGGTAGCAGCAGGCGGGCCCCTGCAGGCGCGATGGCAACAGGATGGTCCAGGCGCGTCCGATCACGGTCGCCACGAACATCAGCGCCGGCACTGCCGCCAGCGTGATCCAGAAGATAGTCGGTACCGGGCTTGAGGTCATGGGCGCTGCGGAACAGGCAGCGGGAAGGTCATTGACGGTCCCATACACGCCATGGAGCGTTGCCCTCGGCCCACAGCGCTTCCAGTTCGCGCTTGTCGCGCAAGGTATCGCACGGCTGCCAGAACCCGGTGTGCTGGAAGGCCGCCATTTCGCCGTCTTTCGCCAGGTTGGCCAGCGGCGCGCGCTCCCACGACGTGCTGTCGTCGGCAATATAGTCGATCGCCGCGCGTTCCAGCACGAAGAAGCCGCCGTTGATCCAGCCGATCTCATCGCTCGGCTTTTCCTCGAAGCTCGACACCGCGTGCTGCTCGTCGATGTTGAGCACCCCGAAGCGTCCCGGCGGCTGCACCGCGGCGACCGTGGCAAGCTTGCCGTGCTTGCGGTGGAAGGCCAGTTCGGCGCCGATGTCGATATCCGACAGGCCGTCGCCGTAGGTCATGCAGAAGGTTTCGTTGCCCAGGTGCGGCGCGACCCGCTTCAGGCGCCCGCCGGTCATGGTGTCGGCGCCGGTGTCGACCAGCGTGATGCGCCAGTCTTCGGACTGGCTGTTGAGGATCGTGTGTTCGCCGGTCCTCAGGTCGATCGTCATGTCCGACAGGTGGCGGTAGTAATTGAAGAAGAACTCCTTGATCACGTAGCCCTTGTAGCCGAGGCAAATCACGAAATCGTTAATGCCGTGATGGGCGTAATTTTTCATGATATGCCAGAGCAAAGGCTTGCCGCCCACCTCGACCATCGGTTTCGGCTTGGTATCGGATTCTTCGGAAATGCGGGTTCCCAAACCACCGGCAAGTATCACTGCTTTCATAATCGCTTCCTATTAGAGTTTGATTTCTGGCGAAGTAAAATTGAGGCTTTGTTGCACGATAGCAATTGGCTCGGCGCGCACCACCAGATAAATGCGCAGCAGATATTCGCCGATGATCCCAAGGAAAAAGGAATTCAGCCCTATGCCAAACAACACCAGGATGTGGATGCTGGCCAAACCGCGCGGCAATTCCGGGTGCAGCAAGCGCAATCCGAGATAATAAATGGCACCGAACAGACTGATTGCCAGGATCACCAGGCCGAGGACCGACGCGGCGCGCAGCGGCACCACCGAATGGTTGAATACGGCCGTCAGTCCCAGGCGCACCAGGCGCGATACATTGAACTTGCTCTCACCTGCGGTGCGCGCATCGCGGTCGTAGGCCACGCCGGTCTGGTTGAAGCCGAGGCCGGCAATCATGCCGCGCAAGTAAGGACTCGAGGTGCGCATTTTCGACACCGCCTCGATGACCTTACGGTCGACCAATCGGAAATCGCCCACGTCGCGCGGAATCGGATGTTCGCTGATTTTGTCGATCACCCAATATCCCAGCCGGCGAAAATTTTTCAACAGCCACGGTTCCGGGCGTTTCTTGCGGATGCCATAGACGACGTGATAGCCCTGCTGCCACAAGTCGAAGAAGGCTTCCAGCAGCTCCGGCGGGTCCTGCAGGTCGGCATCAATTTGCATGACCGCATCGCCGCGCGTGTGCAAATAATTGGCCAGGATCGAGCGCTGGAATCCGAAATTCTTGGAAAAACGGATTGCGCGCACGCGCGGGTCGCGCCCCGCCAGTTCGGCGAGCAAGGCCCAGGTGTCGTCATCGGAATGATTGTCTGAAAAAACGAATTCGAGCTCGCACTTATCGCGCATCTTGTGCCCCAGCGCGTCCAGCCTGGCATACAGCGCGTGGATGTTTCCGGACTCATTAAGGACCGGGATGGAAATCGAAATCAGGGGCTTTTTCACGGGTGTGCATGCAGAGGAAGGAGTCATTGGGGTAGCAGCGGCTGCGCGACGCATGCCTTGAGGTAGTCGACGATCGCCGGCAATGCCGGGCGGTACGCCTGCGGCCCCAGCAGCGGATGGCGCGCAAATACGGTGCTGTAATTTTCTTCGAGCGGTTCCGGCAGCGCGCCAACGTGCAACAGGTCCGCGGCGCCAAATGCCGCAAACACGGTGGTGGCCAACTCACGCAGGCTGACCGGGTCGCCGTGGCTGAGGTCGAGCACGCCCCGCACCTCGGCCGCATCGAGGGCACGGATCGCGCGCGCCTCGTCGTCGACGTGGTGGTATTCGCGCAACTGCTTGCCGAGCGTCATGTTAAACCGGGTACGCTGGCGCAAGGCAGTCAGTATCTGTCCTAAAAACATGAACGGGCNNCCGGCCATGGCGAGGTCGGCGACATGCCGGCCCAACGCCGCTTTGCTCTGGATATACGGGTTGTGCTGCGCCAGCAGGCTCTCCATCACGGTGCCGAAGGTCACCACCTTCAGATCAAGCGAGGCCGCGCCGGCGATGACATTGCGCGGCAACTCGAAATTGACTTTCTGGTGGTCGGCCGGCGCCAGCGTGGGATCGAGCAGGCCGGACGTGACAAACACAGTGGACGAGCTGCCGGCCCAGGGCGCGAAAAACCGCGTCACTTTATCCTGGGCGCCGGCTTCCGACCAGCCCTCGTAGACCGCGCGATCCAGGCACAGCGCATCCGCGGCCGGATATTCGCGGGCAATCGCCTGCCCCAAGCGACCTCGGCCGCCAATGATAAACTTCATTCCTTGATGCCTTCGCGCCAGGAATTGATCTGTTTGAGCGTGATGTCGCGGGCCGCGGCCGGATCCTTGTAGTAGTCGCGATACCAGGCGGCCGTCTGTTCGACGACCTGTTCGGTGTCCCATACCTGCAGCCAGCCGAGCTGGTTGCGCGCAAGTGAACTGTCGAGTGCCAGGGCGCAGGCTTCGGGCAGCGGATTGTCCATGAAGTCGAGCCGCGGGCGCTCCCAGTGCGCACTCATCAATTCGAGCACGTCGCGCACCGAATGTTGTTTCAAGTCTTGAGGGCCAAGGTTCCAGGCCCGGGCGTAGCGGCCCGGGTGGTCCGACTCCAGTCCGGACAGCAGCAGCAGGTAACCATGCACCAGCGCCAGCACGTGCTGCCATGGCCGCGTCGCGTCTGGATAGCGCAGCGTCATCGGCTGGCCGTCAATCAGCGCGCGGACAAAGTCGGGGATCAGGCGGTCTTCGGACCAGTCGCCGCCACCGATGATATTGCCCCCACGCGCGATGGCGATTGCCGGGCCCTTGCCTTCTGACCACGGATAAGAGGCTGCGTAACTTTGAATCACCATTTCGGCAGCCGCTTTGGAGGCGCTGTACGGATCCTTGCCGCCGAGCGGGTCGTTCTCGCGGTACGCCCAGTCCCATTCGTTATTCTTGTACACCTTGTCGGTCGTAATGCATAACACGCCGCGCACGCTCTTCACGTGGCGCGCCGCTTCCAGCACGTGTGCGGTGCCCTGGGCGTTGACCGCGAAGGTCGACAGCGGCTCGCGATACGAACGGCGCACCAGCGGCTGGGCCGCAAGATGGAGGACCAGATCGGGCTCGAACTCGCGCATGGCCTTGCTAATGGATTCATAGTCGCAAATATCGCCGATGGTGGTCGGAAAATCTTCGGCAATGCCCAGCGCGTCAAATAAGGATGGGGAGGTTTCCGGCTTCAGCGAAAAGCCGGCGACAATCGCGCCGATCGATTCTAGCCAGAGGCAGGCCCAACCGCCGGTAAAGCCGGTACTGCCGGTTACCAGAATTTTCTTGCCGGTTAATGCCATTTCAAAATTAAGCCTGCTGTTCATCACCATAATATCTTCTTATTTGTCTGATGCTTTTTTAAGAGGGCGACAATGCCGCAATTGAACGTTGCATATGTTATGCATCGCGCTATTTTACTTGACTGCGGCAGCGTTGGTGTCGTCCGGTTCGTCAGCGCGGCCATGTTCCAGGTCCAGCCCTGCAACTCGCGCTCCGGCCAGCGCTGCGCTACCTGGTCAACGCGCGGTCAGGCCGACCGCGGCGGCGGCGCCGCACCGCAGCAGCGCGCGCGTGCCGAAGCGGCGCAGCGCCCACACCAGCGCCGGGAACACGAAGTACAGGTGATCAGCAAGAGCAGCAGCAGCGCGCCGTAGTAAGGCGGCAGGATGCGCCAGGCGGGCGCCATGAAATAGTCCGAATTGCTGGCGGTGAGCCGGTTGGCGTTTCGCACCACCGGCAGCGCCAGGCAAAACCCGGACAGCACCAGGAACAGATTCACCCCGAGATGGGAGTACAGCAGCAGGTCGAGCGGACGCCCTCACAGGTTGCCGCTACGTTTCCATCCGAGCACGAACAAGTGGCTGTGGCCGAACACCACCCACAGCGCGGCAAACGCGCGCAGCCCGTCGAGAAAAGGCAGGCGCAGCGGACTGGCGGCCACAGGAAGGGGACTTTGTATTCTTGTCATCGCGCGAGTATAACGGTAGTCAGGCGCGAAATACCAGCAATTTGGCGCTCGCGAAGTTGAGCATCATTCCGGCCAGCGAACCGGCGCATACGCCGGCCAGCGCCAGCAAGGGGTGCGGCGGACCGTACGTGATCACCAGGCTGTAGACCAGATAGTTGAGGATGCCGCCGCCCAGCATGGCGCCGAGGTAGCGCCACCACTGGCGCCAGGCCGAACCGTTCAAGCCATTGGCAAAGGTGGCGCGGCGGTTGATCTGCCAGGTGCACCACACCGCGGCGAGGAAGGACACCACGCGTCCGAAATAGAAGCCGGCGCCGAGCGCCAGCGCCAGGTACAGCACGGCGGCGTCGATGATCAGGCCGGCGACGCCGGCCAGGGCAAAGCGGCCGAACTGCCGGCCGGCGCCTACGCCCATGCCGGGGTCAGGACTTCGGCTGGCCGCCGAGCAGCGCGGCGATCTTCTGGCGGCCCGGCTTGGCGGCTGGCGCGGCCGGGGTATCGGACGCGGCGACCGCAGGCTTGGCCGGCTCGTACGGCTTGAGGAACCACGGGTCGACCTTTTCGCGGCGCGGCGGCGGCGCCGAACTGCTGCGCGGCGCGCGCTCGGGCATGCGCGGCGCCGGTTCGCCTTCGGCCGGGCGGCGCGAACGGCGCTCGGGCGCGCCGGCGCCTTCGCGCGGACGCGAGGACGAATACGACGACGATGACGAGGACGGCGTGAAGCCGGCCAGTTCGCCGCGCGTGATGGTCTGCTTGATCAGCTTTTCGATGTCGACCAGCAGGCGCTCGTCCTTGTCGGAGTACACCGAGATCGCGTCGCCCGAGGCGCCGGCGCGGCCGGTGCGGCCGATCCGGTGCACATAGTCTTCGGCGTTGTACGGCAGGTCGTAGTTGATCACGCACGGCAGGTCGGAGATGTCGAGCCCGCGCGCGGCGACGTCGGTCGCGACCAGCACGTCGATCTCGCCCTTCTTGAACGCGTCCAGCGCGGCCATGCGCTCCTGCTGGGTCTTGTCGCCGTGGATCGCAGTGGCCTTGATGCCGCTCTGCTCGAGGTGGCGCGACAGGCGCGAGGCGCCGATCTTGGTATTCGAGAACACCAGCACCTGCTTCAGGTCGCGCCCGCGGAGCAGGAATTCGACCACCTCGACCTTGTTCGACTCGGGAACCTTGTAGACCACCTGGCTGACCTTGTCGGCGGTCGCATTGCTGCGCGCGACTTCGATCACCACCGGGTCGTTCAGGAAGCTGTTGGCGAGGCGCCTGATCTCGGGCGAGAAGGTGGCCGAGAACATCAGGTTCTGGCGCTGCTTGGGCAGCATGTTGATGATGCGCTGCAGGTCCGGCAGGAAGCCCATGTCGAGCATGCGGTCGGCTTCGTCCATGACCAGAATCTGGACCTGGCCGAGGCTGACGTTCTTCTGTTCCACGTGGTCCAGCAGGCGGCCCGGCGTGGCGATGACGATTTCGACGCCGCCGCGCAGGATCACGGTCTGCGGCTTCATGTCCATGCCG